>Ga0114973_10000960_pt1 | contig 21600 bp, 16 predicted proteins | sample M_140807_MF_Meta_FD_87025 | JGI IMG/M metagenome (GOLD analysis project Ga0114973, IMG submission 87025) | Freshwater microbial communities from Lake Montjoie, Canada to study carbon cycling - M_140807_MF_MetaG | ecosystem: Environmental > Aquatic > Freshwater > Lake | place: Lake Montjoie...
CGCTTTCGTGGCTTGCATGCGTTGCGTCGTTATCCAAACGGCGAAGAGCGGTGCATTGCCTGCAAGTTGTGTGAAGCTGTTTGCCCAGCGTTGGCCATCACGATCGAGTCTGAACAGCGTGAAGATGGTTCGCGCCGTACAACGCGTTATGACATCGATCTGACGAAATGTATTTTTTGTGGATTTTGCGAAGAAAGCTGCCCAGTTGATTCAATTGTTGAAACGCATATTCACGAGTATCACGGCGAAAAACGCGGTGATCTGTATTTCACTAAAGACATGTTGTTGGCGGTGGGTGATCGCTACGAAGAAGATATCGCCCGCAATCGCGCAATTGACGCGCCTTATCGTTGATATGGCCGAGGCCTAAAAGAAATGATGTTTACAACTATCCTGTTCTATGTGTTGGCGTTGGTGTTGGTGGTGGCGGCGTTTCGTGTCATTACCGCTTCAAGCCCAGTCACTGCTGTGCTGCATCTGATTTTGGCGTTTGCAAACGCTGCAATGATCTGGATGTTGTTAGGCGCTGAGTTTTTAGCCCTGCTGCTGGTGTTGGTGTATGTGGGTGCGGTGATGGTGCTGTTCTTGTTCGTCGTGATGATGCTGGATGTCAAGATGGAAGAACTTCGTACCGGCATCAAAACCTATTTGCCCCTAGGCCTGGTCGTTGGTTTGATCATGGTGGCAGAGATGTCGTTTGTATTGGCAACGTCTTGGGGGCAAGTTGGCCCGGCTGCTGACATGGGTACCGATTACAACAACGCTCGCACCTTGGGCGAGGCGATGTACACCGAGTATGCCTACGCGGTCGAAGTCGGCGCAGTGCTCTTGCTGGTTGGGATGATCGCTGCGATTTCGTTGACTCTGCGCAAACGCCGCGACGTGAAATATAACGATCCGGGTGCTTCAGTGCGTGTACGCGCCAAAGATCGGGTACGCCTCGTCAATATGCCTAGTCAAGAGGCTGTGAACGCCAAAGGAGATCAAACATGATGACCTTGACCCTGCCGCACTTTTTAGTGCTGGGCGCCATTTTGTTTGCGATTGGTGTGTTCGGGATTTTTTTGAATCGTCGCAACCTGATCGTGTTGTTGATGTCGGTTGAGTTAATGCTTTTGGCCGTGAATATGAACCTTGTTGCCTTCTCAACCTGGATGGGTGATGCGGCGGGGCAGGTGTTCGTGTTCTTTATTCTGACGGTTGCAGCTGCTGAGGCCGCGATTGGCCTGGCGATTTTAGTGCTGCTGTTTCGCAACCTCAGCACCATTAACGTAGACGAACTTGATAGCCTGAAGGGCTGATCGGATCACGGAACAATATGTTTAGCTCACCCTCTCTCTATCTGACCATCGCACTCGCGCCCTTGTTAGGCGCGATTCTTGCTGGTTTGTTTGGTACTGGCTTTTTGGGGCGTCAGGTTAGTCGTCGCAACTCGCATCTTCTGACCATCGCCCTGGTTGCCGTGTCGGCCATCGGGTCTATCTTGGTACTGAAAGATGTGCTCAATGGTCACACCTTTGACGGCACGGTCTACACCTGGTCTTTGTTAGGCCAGGCAAAATTAGAAATTGGTTTTCTGATCGATCCGCTGTCAGCACTCATGATGGTCGTGGTGACGTCAGTGTCGCTGATGGTCCATATCTACACCATCGGCTACATGGCTGAAGATCCTGGTTATCAGCGTTTCTTTGCCTACATCTCTTTGTTTACTTTCTCGATGCTGATGCTGGTCATGTCTAACAACATGGTTCAGTTGTTCTTTGGCTGGGAGGCCGTCGGCCTGGTATCTTATTTGTTGATTGGCTTTTGGTACACCAAGCCCACTGCGATTTTTGCCAACATGAAGGCCTTTTTAGTCAACCGCGTGGGTGACTTTGGTTTTGTGCTTGGTATCGGCTTGCTGTTCGCCTACGCCGGCACGATGCATTACGGCGACCTGTTTAAGCAGGCCGATAAGCTGGCGACTTTGACTTTGCCCGGCACAGATTGGATGTTGCTGACCGTCGCTTGTATTTGTTTGTTTATCGGTGCAATGGGCAAATCAGCGCAAGTGCCCTTGCATACTTGGTTGCCTGACTCAATGGAAGGCCCCACACCGATCTCGGCACTGATTCACGCGGCAACAATGGTGACGGCAGGCATCTTTATGGTGGCGCGTTTCTCGCCACTCTTTGAACTGTCAAATACAGCGCTGTCATTCATCATCGTGATCGGTGCGGTCGGGGCGTTGTTCTTGGGTATTCTGGGTATCATCCAAAATGACATCAAGCGTGTCGTGGCGTACTCAACCTTATCGCAACTCGGTTACATGACGGTGGCGCTGGGTGCGTCGGCCTACTCGGTCGCAATCTTTCACCTCATGACTCACGCTTTCTTTAAAGCCTTGTTGTTTTTGGGTGCGGGCTCGGTCATTATCGGTATGCACCACGACCAAGATATTCGTAATATGGGCGGTTTGCGTAAGTACATGCCCATCACCTGGATTACTTTTTTGATTGGCACACTGGCCTTGGTCGGCACGCCGTTTTTCTCGGGCTTTTACTCTAAAGAGCACATCATCGAAGCGACCGCTTCAGCGAACGTGTGGGGTGCGAGCTTTGCGCATTACGCCACCTTGATTGGTGTGTTTGTGACCTCGCTCTATTCTTTCCGTGTCTACTTTTTAGTGTTTCATGGCAAAGAGCGCTTTGCGACTCACGGCACTGCGCCTGGGCACGATGCTCACGCTGCTTGTGGTCACGATCATGATCACGCGCATGCTCATGACCATGGTGCTCATGGCGATGCGCATGGTCACGATGCGCATGGCCACCACGGTGGTACGCCGCACGAATCGCCTTGGGTTGTGACCTTGCCCTTGGTCTTGTTGGCGATCCCATCTATCATCATTGGTACGATTGCAGTTGAGCCTTTGCTGTTCGGCACATACTTTAAAGACTCGATCGTGATCCTCACCGGGCACCCTGCGATGGCAGAGTTGGCAAAAGAGTGGCATCACGTTCACGGTTGGGTGGGTTATGCCTTGCATGCCTTTAGCACCGTGCCTTTCTGGCTCGTGGTGGCGGGCGCAGTGGTGGCTTGGTACTGCTACTTGATTAACCCGAAAGTCCCCGCCGCGATTCAGTCGAATCTGTCGTTCGTCAATAAGATTCTTGAAAACAAGTACTTCTTTGACTGGTTCAACGAGCAAGTCTTGGCGCGTGGTTTGCGCGCAGTCGGTACTAGCTTTTGGCAACGTGGCGATCGTGGTTTGATCGATGGCCTCTTGGTCAATGGTTCGGCAAAATTAGTGGGTGCGTTGGCAGCTGTGACTCGTCGTTTCCAGACGGGCTACATCTATCACTACGCCTTTGCGATGATCATCGGCCTCTTGGTTGCGATCACCTACGTTATCTTTGGTACTAAATAATGACAAGCGAGATGGCTTCTTTTACGACTCCGTGGCTCACGTTCGCGATTTTTGTTCCGATCGTCTGCGGCTTGTTGATTTTGGCGGTGGGTAGCGACGAACGCCCGGCACTGACACGCAATCTTTCGCTGATTAGCGCCTTGCTGAGCTTTTTTGTCACCATTCCTCTTTACACGGGCTTTGACAACACCACCGCTGCGATGCAGTTTGTGATTGAAAAGCCTTGGATCCCGGCCTTTGCAGTGATGTACCACTTGGGTGTTGACGGCATCTCGTTGTGGTTTGTGTTGTTGACCGCATTCATTACGATCATTGTTGTGTTGGCTGGATGGGAGGTCATCACCTCACGGATCGCGCAATACATGGCCGCCTTCTTGATTTTGTCAGGCTTGATGATCGGTGTGTTCGTCGCGCTGGATGGCCTGTTGTTCTATATCTTCTTTGAAGCCACGCTCATCCCGATGTATATCATCGTAGGCGTGTGGGGCGGCCCCAACCGAGTCTACGCTGCGTTCAAGTTCTTCTTGTACACGCTGATGGGTTCGTTGCTGACCTTGGTTGCGTTTTTATACCTCTGGAACGAAGCCGGTGGTTCGTTTGACATTCAAACCTGGCATGACTTGCCACTGGCTTATACGCCGCAGGTTTTTATTTTCTTTGCGTTCTTGGCTGCCTTCGCTGTCAAAGTGCCAATGTGGCCAGTGCACACGTGGTTGCCCGATGCGCACGTCGAGGCGCCTACCGGCGGCTCGGTGGTGTTGGCTGCCATCATGCTGAAGCTTGGCGCCTACGGCTTTTTAAGATTATCGCTACCAATTGTGCCTGATGCGTCAGTGGGCATGTCAGGCATCATCATTGCCTTATCGTTGATCGCTGTGATCTATATCGGCATGGTTGCGATTGTGCAAGATGACATGAAAAAGCTCGTGGCTTATTCGTCTGTCGCGCACATGGGTTTTGTGACGCTGGGCTTCTTTATCTTTAACACAGCCGGTGTTGAGGGTGCGATTGTGCAGATGGTGTCGCACGGTTTTGTGTCGGCCGCGATGTTCTTATGCATTGGGGTGTTGTACGACCGGATGCATAGCCGTCAGATCTCTGATTACGGTGGTGTGATCAACACGATGCCGCGCTTCGTGACGTTCTTTGTGTTGTTCTCGATGGCCAATGCAGGTTTGCCAGCAACCAGTGGTTTTGTGGGCGAATTCATGGTCATCATGGGCGCTGTGCAGTTCAATTTCTGGATCGGTTTGTTGGCTGCAACAGCCTTGATTCTTGGGGCTTCATATTCCCTCTGGATGGTCAAACGGGTTGCGTTTGGTGATGTGGCTAATGATCACGTGCGTGATTTGAAAGATCTGTCGAATCGTGAATTTTTGATTCTCGGGATCATGGCGCTTGCCGTGCTCTATATGGGTATTCATCCCAAGCCCTTTACTGATGTGATGCACACCTCAGTCGAGGCCCTGTTGCAACACGTATCCAATTCAAAGCTGTAAGCCCCGCCATGATGCAATCTCAATTCGATTTCGGCCTGGCCGCACCAGAAATTATTCTGACAGTGATGGGCATGGTCATCCTGATCCTGGATGCAATGAGCAGTGGTGCGCGGCGCACACTGGCCTATGGTTTGTCTTTGGTGACTCTCGCTGTGTTGGCAGGGGTCTCTTTCTGGCAATGGAACATCGGCTTGGTGGGTGAAACATTCTTCGGAATGTACATCGCTGACCCGTTGGCGCATTTGTTAAAAATGGCCTCGTATCTTGCGGTTGCGCTCACACTGGTCTACGGCCGTGAATACATGCAGACGCGCGATATGCTGCGCGGCGGCGAGTTTTATGTGCTGGTGCTGTTTGCCTTGCTCGGGCAAATGGTGATGATCTCTGCCGGTAACTTCTTGACGATTTATCTGGGCCTTGAGTTGATGTCTTTGGCGCTCTACGCACTCGTCGCGATTCGTCGTGATCATGCGCAGTCAACCGAGGCTGCCATGAAATATTTTGTGCTGGGCGCCTTGGCCTCGGGCTTTATGTTGTACGGCATGTCAATGCTGTACGGCGCCACTGGTAACCTTGATTTGCGCAACATTGCTGATGCGGTGAACTCGGGTCAGATCGATTATCTGCCTCTCACTTTTGGTGTGGTGTTTTTGGTGGCAGGTTTGGCCTTTAAGCTGGGCGCGGTACCGTTTCATATGTGGGTGCCCGATGTGTATCAAGGCTCGCCAACGGCAGTCACCCTGGTGTTGGCAGCTGCGCCTAAACTGGCGGCCTTTGCGATTACCTTGCGTATTTTGGTCGTGGGTTTGGGAGATTTGACCGGCGACTGGCAACCCATGTTGCTGATTTTGGCCTTTCTGTCGCTAGCGATTGGTAATCTGACTGCCATTATGCAAACCAACTTCAAGCGGATGTTGGCCTACTCGACAATTTCGCATATGGGCTTCATCTTGTTGGGCTTGGCTTCGGGCTCGCTAGATGGTGACAAGCAGTTTGATACTGAGTCGTATGGTTCAGCTCTGTTTTATATGCTGACTTACGTGCTGACCACGCTTGCTACGTTCGGCTTAATCATGTTGATGGCCCGCGAAGGCCACGAGTGCGAAGAGATCAGCGACCTCAAGGGCTTGAATCGTCGTAGCCCCTGGATGGCAGCATTGCTCTTGCTATTGATGTGTTCGTTGGCAGGCTTGCCACCATTAGTTGGGTTTGATGCAAAGCTGTTGATTTTGCAGACACTCCTGAAGTCGGATCGTTTGTGGCTAGCGGTTGTTGCAGTATTGTTCTCGTTGATCGGCGCCTTCTATTATTTGCGTGTCATCAAGGTGATGTACTTTGACGAGCCCGAAGCGGTTGCCCCAGCGATGGGGACTGTGTGGTGGGTACCTCGCAGCCTGATCATCCTCAATGGCTTGGCGGTTCTAGTGCTTGGCCTCATGCCCAATGGATTGTTGGTGATGTGTTTGCAAGCCATGCGCGCGACGTTGGCGTTTTAATGGATGAACCAAACCGCGGCAGTCTGGCTCTTGATTCTGTTGGCTTTCATCGCCGCAAATGTGCCGTTTCTGAATAATCGAGTGTTTGCGGTGTGGCAGCCTAAGAGTTTGTCGGTACCAAAGGCCTTTTGGTTGCGCGCGTTTGAGCTCCTTGTGCTGTACTTTGTGGTGGGCACAGTTGGGATTGCGTTTGAGCGTTTGATTGGCAACGTCTTTACGCAGCGCTGGGAGTTTTATGCCATCACGCTTAGTCTGTTTGTCGTGATGGCGTTTCCGGGATTTGTGTTTCGCTATTTGCTACGCCGCGCTTAAGTTTCAAACCAGTTTAAAACCCCGTCAAGCCCCGCAAAATTTAACGCGTAATTCGCTTGGGCGCGCACGACAGGTTTGGCGCGATACGCCACCGAATAGCCTGCTAAGCCAAGCATTTTCAGATCATTAGCACCATCCCCAATCGCAATAATCTGGTGCGTTTGCGCGCCAAGCGCCTGGGCAAAGGCGGTTAAGGTATCGGCCTTGCCCTGCGCATCAAGAATCCGTCCGTTGACTTTGCCCGTGAGCAGACCGTGCTTTTGCTCGAGCACGTTAGCATGTGCTGCATCAAGGCCTAACCGGGCTTTAAGTTTTTCGGTAAAGAAGGTAAAGCCACCTGAAACCAGCAGCACCTTGATACCGGCTTGTTGGGCGGTAGTGACCAGTTGCTCTGCGCCCGGATTCAAACGCAGTTTTTGGTCATACACCTGTTGCAGCACTTCAACAGACAATCCTTTCAAAAATGCTACGCGACGTGTCAGGCTGTCAGAAAAATCCTTGATTTCGCCACGCATCGCGGCCTCAGTAATTGAAGCAACTTGTTCTTTGACCCCACCAAACGCTGCGATCTCATCGATACACTCAATGTTGATTAGGGTCGAGTCCATATCCATCGCCAATACTTTGCAGTCGGCCAAGCGGCTGCCGGCTGCGATATAAGCGGTATCCACTGCATGACGCTCGCCCCAAGCCAGTAACTCGGCGCGGGTCTCGGCGCTATCGCTTACTTTCAATAAGCGGGCGGCTGTGGTGCTAATGCGTTGCACCCCAGAGGCCTCGCTCAGTGCAGCAGCTTGCTCAATGAGGTCACTTGCCAAAGCGGGAGATTGCACAACAAGATTAAAGGTGGCCATGAGCGGATTCAAAGAATGAAAAATTATGGATTGAGTGATCGCAACAGCGTACGCACCGCCTCATAACGTGCGTTGACGTCGAGCCCTTTGATTTCGACCCGTAGTTTATCTTGGCCGGCAAAGCGAATGTTTTTTTGCTTTTGTATCAGTTCAATCAGGCGCAGGGGGTCGACCGTCGTGTTTTGCTTGAAGTGCAGCATGATTTGCATCTCGCTGGCGTCAATTTTTTGAATCCCTAGGGGCAAACCTAACAGGCGGATTTTGTGGGTTGAGATCAGGGTTCGGGCTGGCTCAGGTAGTTTGCCGAAACGATCGATGAGTTCTTCTTGGATCACAATCAAATCGTCTTCATCTTTACAGCTCGACAAGCGCTTGTAGAGCGATAGTCGAGCCGGAATATCCCCACAGAAATCAGCGGGCAGTAGGGCGGGAGAGTGCAGATTTACCTCGCAACCCGCGCTAAACGGTGCATCCAAGTCGGGTTCAACCCCTGCCTTGAGTGCGCGCACGGCTTCGTTGAGCATGTCGTTGTACATCGAGAAACCAATCTCTTGGATGTTGCCCGATTGTGATTCGCCTAACACCTCACCGGTGCCGCGAATTTCAAGGTCATGCATCGCCAAAAAGAAACCCGAACCCAACTCTTCCATCGCCTGAATCGCCTCGAGGCGTTTTTTGGCGTTCTTGGTGATTGAGTCTTCGCCTGGCGTCATCAAATACGCGTAGGCCTGGTGGTGCGAGCGCCCCACGCGTCCTCGTAATTGATGCAACTGCGCCAAGCCAAAGCGGTCGGCCCGATGGATGATGATGGTGTTAGCACTTGAAACGTCAATGCCAGTTTCAATAATGGTCGTACACAGCAAGACGTTAAAGCGCTGCTGATAAAAACCCTTCATCACCTGTTCAAGATCTCGTTCACCCATCTGACCATGCGCCACCGCAATGCGGGCCTCGGGTACAAGCTCTTCGAGGCGGGCGCGACGGTTGTGGATCGTTTCTACTTCGTTATGTAAAAAGTAGGCTTGCCCACCGCGCTTGAGTTCGCGCAGCAAGGCTTCGCGGATGGTACTGTTATCCTCACGGCGCACAAACGTTTTAATAGCCAGACGCTTTTGTGGTGCCGTGGCAATCACTGAAAAATCTCGAATTCCCTCAAGTGACATCCCAAGAGTACGGGGGATCGGTGTGGCTGTGAGCGTTAAGACATCGACCTCTGCGCGTAGCGACTTGAGCATTTCTTTTTGACGCACACCAAAGCGATGTTCTTCGTCGATGATGACAAGCCCCAAGCGCATGAAGTTCACGTCTTTCGATAAGAGCTTATGCGTACCAATGACGATATCGATGGTGCCGTCGTTGATACCCACGATGGCGCTGGCCACTTCTTTGGCGGATCTGAAGCGCGAGAGTTCAACGACCTTAACCGGCCAGTCGGCAAAGCGATCGGAAAAGGTTTGCGCGTGTTGCTCGGCCAAGAGAGTCGTTGGGCACAAAATCGCGACCTGCTTGCCGTTTGCGATGGCTAAAAAGGCTGCGCGTAGGGCGACTTCGGTTTTGCCAAAGCCCACATCACCGCACACCAGTCGATCCATTGGGCGCCCCGAGGTCATGTCGGCTAAGACGCATTGAATGGCGGCGGCTTGGTCTACGGTTTCTTCAAACCCAAAGCCCTCAGAAAATAATTCGTAATCCCCTAAAGGCAGCTTGAAGGCAAAGCCCTGTCGGGCAGCACGTTTGGCGTAAATGTCTAAGAGCTCAGCCGCAGTATCGCGTACCTGTTGAGCAGCTTTGCGGCGGGCTTTCTCCCATTGGCCTGAACCAAGCTGATGCAAGGGGGCTGTCTCTGGGTCGTTGCCGCTATAACGCGCAATGACGTGCAACTGCGCGACGGGTACGTACAGGGTGGTCTTGTTGGCGTACTCAAGATGAAGAAACTCCATCTCGCCTTCGCCCATATCCATGTTGATCAGGCCGTGATAACGCCCGATGCCGTGTTGCGCGTGAACGACCGGGTCACCGATGCGTAACTCAGATAAATCGCGCACCATGGCTTCGACGTTGCTGGCGCGCTCTTGATCGCGCTTGCCACGCCGTGCCGTGGTGCCGTGTCCGGGGTACAGGTCGTTTTCAGTAATAAAGATCAGATGCTGCCCCGGCAACTGAAAGCCGGTATTGAGCTGCGCTACCGTAATCGCAAAATGTGCATCACCTTCTAAAAACAGGGCGAGTGATTCGGTTTGCGCGTCTGGGGTCAGGCCATGCTCGGCTAACATCTGTAAGATGGTTTCGCGTCGACCGTGCGAGTCGGTGCACAAGACCAGTCGTTGCTGCGTTTGACTTAACTGTGCGCGGAGTTTTTGTACTGGATCGTCAGAACGGCGCGAAATCCCGATATCGGGTGCGGCTAAAAACTCGGGGTGCTCGGTCTCGGTGGTGAGTGCGATTCGTGCAAATAACTTGAGCTGTTCAAACAGCGTGTCAGCCCGCAAAAATAACGCGTCTGGCGCAAGCACTGGGCGCTCGCGATCACTCTTTAAAAAGTTATAGCGGCTGGCAGTGTCTTGGGCAAAGCGGCGCATGGCATCGTCAATATCCCCGAGCGTCACCATGATGGTGTCTTGCGTCAGGTAATCGAATAAGGTGGCGGTGCTGTCAAAAAAAAGTGGTAAATAGTATTCAACGCCGGCAAACGCTATACCATTACCAATATCGCGGTAGGGCAAGGCACGCGATGGGTCGCCCTCAAACACTTCGCGAAAGCCCGAACGAAAATGATTGCGCGCGGCTTCATCCATCGGAAACTCGCGCCCGGGCAGCAACTGCACTGAGCCTACGGGGTACAAGCTGCGTTGAGTGTCGATGTCGAAGGCGCGAATCGATTCGATTTCGTCATCAAATAAATCAATGCGATAGGGCACCACAGAGCCCATCGGAAACAAATCAATCAAACTGCCGCGTACACAGAACTCGCCCGGTACCGTTACCTGAGAAACATGGGCGTAATTTGCCAACATCAATTGCGCGCGTAACGCGGCTTCGTCGAGTTTGTCTTTTTGCTTGAATGAAAACGTGTACGCAGCTAAAAAACTTGGTGGCGGCAAGCGGTACAGTGCAGTGGTAATCGGTACGGTCAACACATCAACTTCGTGTTGCATCAAAGCGTGCAAGGTACGCAGTCGCTCAGAGATCAGATCTTGGTGCGGCGAAAAACTATCGTAGGGCAGAGTCTCCCAGTCGGGCAGGGGGCGCACTTTCAGCTCAGGGGCAAAAAGCGGGATCTCATCGGCGAGGCGCTGTGCCTCAAGTGGTTCAGCCGTCAACAGGACAAGTGTTTTGCCGGCTTGCCGCGCTAGTTGTGCCAACAACCACGCATCACCCGAGCCGGGCGGGCGAGGATGGTGATAGCGCAAGCCCGGTTTAAGAGCACTGAGCAGTGTTGAAAGCGTTGAGGCGACTGAAGCGGGTGCGGCGGGCATAACAAGCCAATATAAAAAAAGATACAGGCGCCATCCCAAAATAGGGGGCGCCGCGTGAAGTGCTGATTATAAGACGAGGGGTGCCAACGCAAGCGCTGCTGCGACCAAGAATATGGCGATGACTCTTAGTAAATTTGAAAGTCGTGCTTGTGTTTTCACCCATTGAACCGTCGGCGGGTCATCTAGCAAGTCTTTTTCATAGACGCGATGCATACTCGACCCATATAATGGGGCGCTCTAATGGAATGCTATGAGCCTTGCTAAGACCACACCACGTATTGTTGCTCTTGTGCCTTCGGCCGGTGTGGGTGCGCGTGCGCAGTCGCAAGTGCCCTCTGTGATGTCTAATGCAGCGATGCCTAAGCAATACCGCCTATTGGCAGGCGTGCCGATGTTGCGACGCTCGGTGCAGGCCTTGTTGAACGAGCCTCGAATTGAACAAGTGCGTGTGGTGGTGGCCTTGGGTGATTTGCTAGCAACGCAATGCCTGGCTGGTTTGCCACGCACGGTCTGCTGCCCTTGTGGTGGCGCTACACGCGCTCAAACAGTATTAAACGGTCTTCAAGACGCGCAATTGCGTGCAGAAGACTGGGTGCTCGTGCACGATGCGGCTCGGCCTGGTTTGCCCGCAGAGGCTTTGGCGCGCCTGATCGATAGTTGTTTGCCCCACTCGGTGGGTGGTTTGCTGGCGATGCCAGTTGCCGATACGGTGAAGCGTTCGCACCCGACGTCTCCAAAGACTGTGCAACAAACGATTGCGCGCGAGTCGTTGTGGCTGGCACAAACCCCGCAAATGTTTCGGGCCGGTTTGCTCGAGCAGGCCTTGGTCACTGCAATTGAGCGCAATTTGTCGATTACCGACGAGTCTTCAGCACTCGAAGCGGCGGGGCATGCGCCTTTATTGATACAAGGTTCGGCCTTAAATGCCAAGGTGACATGGCCCGAAGATTTTGACTGGGTGCAATCATGGCTGTAACTCACGCGCGTGAGCGTCAAGGTGAGTGCAAGTGAACCCTCATGCGTTTCGTATTGGGCAGGGCTTTGATGTGCACGCACTGGTGCCCGAGCGCGCTTTAATGATTGGTGGCGTAAAGATTGAGCACAGCTTAGGCTTGCTGGGGCACTCTGATGCCGATGTGTTGTTGCATGCGTTGACGGATGCCCTGTTGGGTGCTGCGGGGCTTGGTGACATTGGTCGGCATTTTCCGGACACTGATCCTCAGTACCGTGGTGCGGATAGTCGCCTGTTGTTGCGTACTGCGTATCAACGGGTGCGTGAGGCGGGTTGGCAGGTGGTCAATATCGATGCCACCATTCATGCGCAAGCACCAAAAATGGGCCCTCATATCGGCGGGATGATTGCCAATATTGCCCATGACCTGACCCTTGCGGTCACCTCGATCAATATCAAAGCTAAAACCAACGAAGGCTTGGGTCACCTTGGGCGCCAAGAAGGGATCGCCGCAAATGTGATCGTGTTACTGAGCGCGGCGTAGTGCTGTTTGCTGCCCCTTGCGCTGAGACTGTCTGTGCGCAAGATTCAATGTGTTGGCGCGCGCTCACAGCCCGCCATCCGGGATAAACACATAGCCATGCCCCCACACGGTTTGAATATACGCGGGCTTTGAAGGGTTCACCTCGATGAGTTTACGCAGGCGCGAGATTTGCACATCTAGGCTGCGGTCGTAGGCCTCGTATTCACGCCCACGGGCGAGTTCCATCAGTTTTTCGCGCGAGATTGGAATCTTGGGGTGGCGACCAAAGACCTTCAGCACTGAAAATTCACCGGTTGTGATCGGTACGATATGACGATCGCGTGTCAGGGTGCGCGTGGCCAGATTGAGCTCAAAGGGCCCAAAGTAGATGGCTTCGTGATCGTAACTAGGCGCGCCTGGATGTTCGTCGCTGCCACGCCGACGCAAAATTGCTTTGATACGGGCTAAGAGTTCACGCGGATTAAAGGGCTTGGATAGATAATCATCTGCGCCCATTTCGAGGCCAATGATGCGATCGATTTCTTCGGCACGGGCTGTGAGCATAATGAGCGGAGTATTGTCGTGATTGCCGCGCAGGCGACGGCAAATCGACAAGCCATCCTCGCCCGGCAGTATTAAATCAAGCACCAACAAGTCAATGTGTTCGCGATGCCAGATTTTGCTCATCTCTTGGCCATCTTCGGCTGTTAAGACGCTAAAGCCTTGATCGGTAAGATATCGACGTAATAAATCACGCAAACGAGGGTCGTCATCGACCACTAGAATTTTGCGCACAATAGGGGAGGGTAAGATATTCATCATGTAAAACACTCGCTTTTTAAGGCAAGTAGAAGCCAAAAGTCGGACAGAAACAGTGCAAGACCGCACCATACCGGATTTGTCACAATGTTTTGTACGACCTGAGCTATGCTTAACGGGTTGTAACAATTGGTTACAACTGCAAGCGAGAACGCGAGTGAAAACTTGGCTGAAATAGGGCGAGTTCACGTGCGGCCATTCAAGTCGCACGAGAGTAATGTTTAATAACGAGAAAACGCGATACACGCACTGAAGTGATGATTTGTTAGCGAAAATGGCTGACAAAGAACTTGCTCAACATGGAAGGGACAACCCAGATGTTTCAAGCTAGCCAATTACGTCGAACTCTTGAAGTCAGCGGAAAACAGTACGATTATTTCAGCCTGCCCGAAGCCCAGCTGGCCGGTTTGCGCGAGCTCAATACCTTACCCTACACCTTACGAATTTTGCTTGAGAATTTGTTGCGGCATCAGGCGCTGAACGATCGCGCTGTTTCTTCTGTCGACGTCGAACAACTGGTGGCGCAGCTGGTGGCTCGCCAAGCCGATTGTGTGATTGAGTTCAGGCCTGCGCGCGTGTTGATGCCTGAATCGTCTGGGCTGACCTTGATGGGTGATTTGGCCGCGATGCGCGATGCAATGACTGCGCTTGGTGGTGACCCAGCCTTGATTAATCCCAGCGTTGCGATGGATTTTGTCGTTGATCATTCTGTGATGGTTGAAGATTCGGGTAAACCGACTTCGCTTGAACACAATATGGCGATTGAGTTTGAGCAAAATCGTGAGCGGTACGAATTTTTGCGCTGGTGTAGTCAGGCCTTTGATGGCGTGCGCGTGTTTCCGCCGGGCTCTGGGATTTTGCATCAGATTAATTTAGAATTTTTAGGCAAAGTGGTTTGGACGAAAGAGCATCAAGGTCGCCAGTTGGTGTTTCCTGATTCGTTGATTGGGATGGATAGCCATACTGCGATGATAAATGCCTTAGGGGTCGTGGGTTGGGGTGTCGGTGGCTTTGAGGGTGGTGCAGTGGCCTTGGGAGAGCCAGTCTCTGTGCCAATCCCTGAAGTCGTTGGCTGTCAGTTGATCGGTGCGTTACCGCCCGGTGTGACCTCAACCGACCTGGTACTGACCATCACACAACGTTTGCGTGGCGAAGACGTGATTGGGCGGTTCATTGAGTACTTTGGTGTAGGGGTCGATGCACTGACCTTGCCTGAACGGGCAACCGTCTCAAACATGACGCCCGAGTGTGGCGCAACCATGAGTTTTTTTCCGGTGGATCACGAGACGCTTCGTTATCTGACTATTTCGGGACGTAGCGCAGAGCAAGTTGCCCTGGTCAAGGCCTACTGTCAGGCGCAAGGTTTGTGGCGAGACGCTCAGACTATCACGCCACGTTACGCGAAAGTCATCGAGATTGATTTGTCGGCAGTGGTGCCTAGCATGGCGGGACCGAGTCGCCCAGATGCGCGGGTTGATCTTGCAGGGGTCGCTCAAGCGTTTAATCATGTGATTGCGTCTAAGAAGACGCCGGTACCTACTCTCGCGGCTGAGAAGCTTGGTGCTGGCGTGGCGCAGGGCAAACCGTCTTCATCTTCAGTTCAGGTGACAGAAGCGGCGATGTCGGTCAGCGACATTCAGGATGGCTCGGTGGTCATCGCCGCCATCACAAGTTGCACCAACACGTCTAATCCTGCTGTGATGATTGGTGCAGGTTTACTGGCCCGTAACGCACGTCGTCGTGGATTGAAGCCCAAGCCTTGGGTGAAAACGTCGTTATCTCCGGGTTCGCGTGTGGTGGCCGATTATTTAAAGGTCTCAGGGTTGCAAGCTGAGCTTGATGCTTTAGGCTTTAACGTCGTAGGCTTTGGTTGCATGAGTTGCATGGGAAACTCTGGCCCACTGCCCGAGCCGATTTTAAAAGCGATTGAAGCCCGACAGTTAGCCACCGTGGCGGTGTTGTCGGGCAATCGTAATTTTGATGCGCGCGTGCACAACAGCGTGCAAGTCAATTTTTTGGCGTCACCTCCACTGGTGGTGGCGTATTCGCTGACGGGCTCAATACGAACTGATCTGACGCAAGAGCCGTTAGGGTACGACGAGCAAGGTGTGGCGGTGTATCTGAAAGATATTTGGCCTGCTTCTGAAGAGATTCGCGCGATGATCGAACGCTATGTTGAGCCTCATTTGTATCAAGAGCGCTATCACACTATTTTTGAAGGCTCGCCTCAATGGCGTGCGCTGACAAGCGTGACTGGAAAAATTTACGGATGGAATCCAGACAGTCTATTTATTCAGCGTCCACCGTATTTTGATGGCATGACTCGCGAGGTGCCTACGCACGAAGATATCCTTGGTGCACGAGTGCTTGGGATGTTTGGCGATATGCTCACGACCGATCACATTTCGCCGATCGGAAAATTTTCTGTGCAGACGCCAGCCGGCGAGTATCTGCAGTCTTTGGGGGTTGCCCCTGCAGATTTTGTGAATTACGGGGCGCGTCGCTTAAACCACCAAGTCATGATGCGGGGTACGTTTGCAAACGTACGCCTGCACAACGAACTGACTCCAGACGTGCAGGGGAGTTCGACCATGCATATGCCAAGCAAAGAGCCAATGTCGATTTATGCGGCGGCGCAACGGTACAGCGAAGAAGGCGTCCCCTTGGTGATCGTTGCCGGTAAGGAATACGGTGCGGGGTCGTCGCGCGATTGGGCTGCCAAAGGTACGGGTTTACTGGGTGTGCGCGCCGTGATCGCCGAGTCACTTGAGCGAATTCATCGTTCAAACTTGGTGAGTATGGGGGTGTTGCCACTGCAATTTTTAAACGGCGACACTCGCCAATCGCTTGGCTTGAACGGCTCTGAAACCTTCGATATTCGCGGGCTAAAAGAAGGTCTGAAGGCTCGCGATCAGCTTGAATGTTTGATCAGGTACGAAGATGGCCGTTCGCAAACAATCCGTTTGTTGGTGCGTTTGGATAGCGATGTTGAAGCCGAGTATTACAGGCACGGTGGCATTTTGCAGTGCGTGCTAAGGGCTCGCCTAGAGCAGGCGTCTGTATAGTGTTTAGCATGGGTCGATCGCTGATGTTTGGTGTTCAAGTCAAATGGCCCGACATTCTGCTAATTCAGTGACGTTGTAACCAACTGACATTTGTTTTTAGAGCATGAAGCGGTGTCTGGCTCGATCGCGCAGGCGTTCTGGATCTACACTGAAGCCGTTCAGCTTGCGAGGAGTGCTGTCAGAGCTTGCAAGTATTGCTTGTATTTCGATTAGGCGAGTACATATGAGTCGGCAAACGTATTGGTCTGCGTGTTTTGGGGTTTCGTGGCTGTTTGTGGCGAGTGTTTGGGCACAAACGCCGGCAACGCCTTTGCCGGTCACCCAAAGCACCGCCTTGCCGATGACACCACTCGCTCAGGCACCGGGGCAGCCCGTTAACCCGCCCAGCGGCCAAGCCAATATTATCTCTCTGCCTGAGTTGCAGGCCTTGGTCGCACCGGTGGCGCTGTATCCAGATGGGTTGCTTGCCCAGATGTTGATGGCAGCCACTTACCCGCTTGAAGTTGCCTCGGCCACGATTTGGTTGCAGAACAATCGCTTAACCGGTAGCGCGCTTGAGGCGGCTCTGGCGCAACAGCGCTGGGACAATAGTGTGAAGTCGTTAGTGCATTTTCCTGAGGCGTTAAAGCTATTGGGTAATCAACTTGAATGGACCCACCGTTTGGGTGACGCCTATTTGGTGCAACCCTCTGAGTTAATGCAAGCCGTACAAGCGTTACGCTCACATGCGCGACAGACTGGAAATTTGCAATCGGGCACGCAGATGGTGGTCTCAACTGACCCCCTTTCAAATATCATCATCATGCCGACCAATCCAGACATTGTGTACGTACCGACGTACAACCCCATGGTGGTCTATGGCCCTTGGCCGTATCCTGCCTATCAGCCCTATGCCGTCTACAACCCTGGTTGGGGGGCGATGGCCTTTGGCGTTGGTGTCGGCGCAGGGGCTGCCCTATGGGCTACGCCCTACTGGGGCTACGGCTCCATTTATATTAACAACGGCTATTACAACCGCTTTAATACCTTATATAACTCGCCGGCCTATCGGTATCCAGCGCGCGTGGGCGCTGCAAGCTACTGGGCCTATAACGGTGCTCATCGTTACAATGTTCCGTATCGGTACCCTAGTCACGGCACAACCCCTGCCGCACAACAGCACTTGAATCAAGTGCGACAACACGCACAGCAATACGTGCACAACCACGGCGTTGGTACAGGGGCGGTTCATGCGACCGGCGCTCATCATGGCGTGCGCCCTGCAACCACTTCGAATGCCTACGGTGGCCGCAACGGTTCGCGTCGTCACTGAGCGCGCGGCGCAAGCGTGTCGTGAAGGGCAACGTCAGGTGGTGATTTTAAAACAGGCGTTGCTGCCCTAGCCTAAATACACAAACGTTTGGATCAGACGCTAAAGCGCGGGTAGAATAAAGTCTGCATCTTGACAAAAAACCGTGTACCAAAAACATAAAAGAATCACACAGAGACAAACATGAAAAACAAATATCTTCAGTTATTGACAACTCTTGTGTTGCTCGTCTGTGCGAGCACCGTGCGTGCCGAAGTGAGTGAGTTGCGTGTACCCCTTGGCGCGGGTGGCTTTGGTTTTTTGCCCCTGCATGTGATGAAAGCCAATAATCTGATCGAGAAGCACGCTGAGCAGGCTGGCGTCAAAGTCAAAGTGAATTGGTCAAACATTGGCGGGCCCGCCGGCATGATTGACGCCTTACTTTCAGGCTCTGCTGATTTTATTTCGGCAGGCCCGCCATCCTTTTTGATTTTGTGGGATAAAACAAAAGGAGGAGCCAATGTGAAGGGTGTAGCCTCAATGAGTTCGATGCCAATGCGATTGAATACTCGGGCCGAACATTTGCAAACGATTGATAATCTCAAGGCCGGTGACAAAATCGCCGTGACCTCGGTGAAGTCGTCGATCCCTTCGATTGTGATGCAGATGTACGCTGTCAAAAAATACGGTAAAGCAGAGGCCTTTAGATTTGACCCTTACACGGTGACCATGAATCATTCTGATGCCGCGGCGGCATTGCTCTCTGGCAAAACCATTTCAGCTCACTTTGCTTCGGCCCCGCTTGATCAGCGCGAGCTTAAAGAGCCGGGTATGCGCACGATCATGAATTCCGATGATGTGATGGGGGGCTCGACCACCTTCACAATGATCTCAACCACGCAAAAATTTCAAGCTCAAAATCCTAAGGTTTATGCGGCCTTCGTGAAAGCGTTGAAAGAGGCGCAAACCTTGATCATGCAAGACAAAGAAGCTGCGGTAAAAGTCTTGCTCGACTCGATGGGCGGCGGAGCAGGGTCGCTGAGCGATATGTTGGCCATCTTGAACGAGCCGAGCACTAAATATACGCTTCAACCCGAAAACGTCATGAAATATGCCTTATTCATGCACGAAATCGGCTCGCTTAAAAATCGTCCGGCTTCAATCGGTGATTTATTTTTAACTGGAGCCGATATCAGCGGGGGTAACTAAAACTAACGGTTGCCGCAACTCAGGCGTGAGGCCGTCAGTTAGGCCTGCATGCCCCATTTGCGAATCGTGGCGCGTTCGATCACTTTGAAGATAAAATTTTCGACGATGAGCCCGATAAAAATTACCATGAAGAGCCCAGCAAATACACTGGGTATTTCAAGCATATTTTTGTTTTGGTAAATAAACCAACCCAAGCCACCCGAACCCGAACTCACGCCAAAGACTAGCTCGGCAGCGATTAGGGTGCGCCAAGCAAAAGCCCAGCCCATTTTGAGCCCCGACAAGATGCTGGGAAACGCGGCCGGGATCAAAATGCTTCGTACATAGGCAAAGCCCGTTAAACCATAATTGCGGCCAACCATCCGCATTGTCAGTGATACCGACAAAAAGCCAGAGTGGGTGTTGAGTGCAACGGCCCACAACACTGAGTGAATTAACACAAAGACTAAGCTGCCTTCTCCCAAGCCAAACCAGATCAATGCCAGGGGTAATAACGCAATGGCTGGCAAGGGATTGAACATCGCAGTGAGTGTTTCAAGGATGTCGGCGCCGATGCGGGTAGTGATGGCGAGTACCGTTAGAAGAGCGGCCAAGGCAATCCCGCAGGCATAACCAATCAACAGCACGTTGATCGATGTCCACGCTTTGGCCAATAACCCACCAGACATAATCCCGGTAAGCAGCGCTTGCATCGTCGCCGAGAACGTTGGAAACAGTAGTTCGTTGTTTAAATGCTGAGCGTAAATCTGCCACACTGCGGCAAGTGCGGCGAGCAAGAAGACGCGACGCAAGGCGGTGTTGTTGCCTAGACGCTCTAGTAATGACAGAGGTTTTTCAACGACACCCACAGCGCTGTAAGGCTCGGGCGTACGATAGATCTCAGGCCGAGCGCCTTCAGACCGAGCATTGGTTTCGAACGCTTGATGCGCCTCAGGGCTTTTGCCCGCTTGAGCCGTGTGCTTAGTCATGCTGCGCCTCATGGTGTTGCGTGTCTTGCTGTGTAAACAACATATCGTTAATTTTTTCTTCAAGTTCTTTTTCTGCTGCCGCGTCTGAGTGGTGACGAGGCAAGCTGTTGATTTCAGCCTTCACCTGACCGGGGTGTGGCGTCAGCAGCAAGATGCGATTGCCTAGGCGAATTGCCTCGGGGATCGAGTGTGTGACGAACAAAACGGTAAAGTGTGTGTCGTCCCATAGTTGCATCAGTTCATCTTGCATTTTGCGGCGCGTCAGTGAATCAAGCGCGGCGAACGGTTCGTCCATTAATAGAATGTCTGGCTCCATTGCCATGCCGCGTGCAATCGAGACGCGTTGCTTCATGCCGCCGGATAAGGTGTGTGGATAGCTATTAGCAAACTTTGAGAGGTTCACTTTGTCGATGTAAGCGAGCGCACGTTCGCGCGCCGCAGCGCCGCGTAAGGTGCCACTGGCGGTTAGCGGAAACATGACATTTTCAAGTACGGTTTTCCAGGGCAAGAGTTGATCGAACTCTTGAAACACCATCATGCGATCTGGACCCGGTTTGGTGACGGACGTACCTTTGAGCTTGATTGAGCCTTCGACGGCGGGCATGTAGCCGCCCACGGCCTTCAGCAGCGATGATTTGCCGCAACCAGACGGCCCGAGCAGCACAAAGCGATCAGCCTCATAGACCTTAAAGTCGACGCGATAGGTCGCGGTCACCAAATGCTCGGTTGTTTTGTATTGCAGAGTAACGCCTTCGACTTCGAGCAGCGGCGGTTTGTTCTGATTGATGTCCTGCATAAGGGTCTCCATCCTAGGCGACCAAGATTAGCGGAAAACGTGGGGTTCTGTCAGGGCTGACCCTTTTTACGCTAAGCGCAAGCGCGTTGTCTTGGGCGGCGGTTCGATCGTGTACAAGCTAATACAATAGCGGGATGACATATATTTTGGCCCTTGAAACCTCAACCACCACTTGCTCGGTTGCTCTGCTCTCTGAGCAAGGCTCGAATGTGACGGTGGTGACGCGACAGCTTGAGGGCACAGCGGGCCATGCGGCAAATCTGTTGCCCATGGTCAGTGCCTTGCTTGCTGAATGTGGCGTTGAACGCAGTGCGTTGAGTGCGGTGGCGTTTGGGCAAGGTCCTGGGGCATTTACTGGTATTCGCGTTGCCTGTGGCGTTGCCCAGGGTATGGGTCTGGCGCTACAAATCCCCTTGATTCCGATCGGCGCACTGCCCGCCGTTGCTGCTCAAGCAGCCGAGCGTTTGCCCCAACATCTTATTCTTGCCGCGCTTGACGCACGCATGGATGAAGCCTACTTTGCGGCGTATGTCGATGATGTTGCGCATGGTTTAGTGATCTTGCAGCCGCCCGTGCTACTGCCTGCGGCTCAGTTATCGGCTTTTATTGCGCAGCGCCTGCCGCTCTGGCATAGTCGCGCCCCTGCTGCCCTTGGCGTTTGTTGCATCGGCGAGGGCTGGAGTTTGCAAGGGGTGGTAGCAAACTTGCCCCTTGGCGGCATTGTCGATGACCTTCATGCTCGACCAACCGCCCAATCGGTTGCTATCTTGGCTCTGCGCGACTGGCGGGCGGGGCAAACTGTGTTGCCCGAGCATGCTGCCCCTCTTTATTTGCGCGACCGTGTGGCGTTTACCGTCGCCGAACGCGCCTTGGGCGAGGGCGGTAATCCGCGCGCGTTAACGCCGGGCCGTGCCGCCTTGGTGCCCATGACGGC
>Ga0114973_10000961_pt1 | contig 21590 bp, 22 predicted proteins | sample M_140807_MF_Meta_FD_87025 | JGI IMG/M metagenome (GOLD analysis project Ga0114973, IMG submission 87025) | Freshwater microbial communities from Lake Montjoie, Canada to study carbon cycling - M_140807_MF_MetaG | ecosystem: Environmental > Aquatic > Freshwater > Lake | place: Lake Montjoie...
CTGGCTTTCATCGCAGGTGGAATCCTTGGAATCGCCCTCAGCGGATCGTTGAGCTATTCAGCAGTGCTTGGCTGTGCAGTTGCGGGCTTTGCGGCAATGTCCTTGGTATTCGCGGTCATTAACGACGGTAAAAGTGAACTTGAATCGGCAAACAAAATTCATCCTTCAGCCTGGCCAATAGTCGTCCAGGTCGCTGCAATCGCCCAATAGTTAACGATTCAACTTCGTAAACCCGCGCTTCACATCTACAGTGAAGGTCATGAAGATTCTTGTTATTACCGCTCACCCAGACGACGTCGACTTTGGTGCAGGCGGAACAGTAGCCACCTGGATTTCTGAGGGCCATGAAGTGGTGTATTGCATTGCAACCGATGGACAAGCTGGCGGGTCAGATAACACCATCACACGCGATGAAATGGCTCGAATTCGTCGACAAGAACAAACTGCAGCTGCCAACATCCTTGGTGTTACTGAATTGCATTGGCTTGGATTTCCAGATGGCGCTTTGGTCCCTGACTTGAACTTACGTCGTGAAATCAGTGCAGTCATTCGCATCGTTAAACCAGATCGCGTGCTCACACAGTCTTCAGAGCGACGCTATGACCGCATCTACGCATCGCACCCTGATCACCTGGCGACAGGTGAAGCGGCGTTGTGTGCCGTGTACCCAGATGCGCGTAACGAGTTTGCGTTTCCCGAATTGCTCAGTGAACGCGGGCTTGCACCACACAGTGTTCCTGAAACATGGATTATGGCTGGACCAAACCCGAAGCATTTCATTGACACCACCGACATGCTCGACAAAAAAGTTGAAGCGTTGCTGTGTCATGCAAGTCAGCATCAAGAACCAGCAGAATTACCTGCGCGAATGCGCGGATGGGGCGAGCAAATTGCTCAGGCTGGTGGTTTGCCTGCAGGCAGAACAGCCGAAGCGTTTCTAGTAGTAGATACGAAGTAGTTCTTCGCTACGGAAGAACAGTGGTTTCGGTTGGCACCGTGACAGCCGACGGATCCAGCGTTGTATCCACTGGAACAGTTGTGTCGACAACGGTGGTTTCCGGAGCAATAGTTGCAGGCGGATCAGTTTTTGCCACATCAGGAATGGTGACATACGAGTAATTTTTGACCGGCTGTGGTTGACCAAGCCAAAATCCGAACGACACCATGAAAACCAGAATTGAAAATAGTGTTGAGTTGCGTGGTCGACGAATTTTCATGCGGTTACTCCACCACTCACCTTGATTGCTACGTATGTGCTTCGAAGTTCTGCTGCAATTCTGCGACGAAGCTCTCGCTCCACTTTCCACTGCTGAACAGGCAGTGACCTACCTGCAACGCGCACTTCAACATCGGCCTCACCCAAACTGTCAACGCCTTGCACACTTGGAACTTCAATCAGCATTTCAGCAAACTTCGGATCGCGAGCCATTTCGGCACACACGCGATCTATGCGGATGATCTCTTTTTCAATATCGCTTTCGCGTGGCAATGGAACAGTCACCAATACGCGCGACCAGTCACGTGACATGTTCACGTTTTGCCGCAATTGACCGTTCGCAATACTGATGAGATCGCCATCAAAGGTGCGAATTTTCGTGACTCTCAGCGTTACTTCTTCCACTCGACCCTCTGCCCATCCAACAATGCCGAATGGCCCAAGACGCACAATGTCGCCTACGCCGAATTGGCGCTCAGCGATGATGTACAGACCGGCGATGATGTCGCCCACCATCTGCTGTGCACCAAAACCCAAACCCGCACCAGCAACTGAACCAAGGAATACCAGCGCCGACGACGGAAGGTTGAGCCTTAAAAATACCGACGTTGTAGCAACAGCTATGACAATGAAATTGATGCCCCACCGCAATGCACCAAGCACTGCCGCACGGTGCGCACCTGTAGACAACGTGGACATATCAGAATTGTCAGGATTGCGACTCTTTACGCTCAAAATCTGCTGATCAGCAATGAACGCAACTAGTCGCATCACGACGTGCGCGCCTGAGATGAACATGACTATTGCGACGAGGTCGACCCGTATCCATTGCGAAACGGTGTCTTTGCCCGTGGCGGCAACTAATACGGCTAATGAATGCATCGCCACAAGACTACGAGAACCACAGCTAGTGACGGTGGCATGGCACAATTGAAAAATGGACACTGAAATCAGCAAACTCCGCAGGCTCAACCTCATCGCAGGACTGCTTCACCTTGTTTCTCTCGTTGGAATAATCGCGCTTTCGAACGATGCAGCCATGCCTGTGCGTGCCACTTACCTCACCGATGCCCCAACGCTCGATGCGTTCTCAGACCCTGTACATCTGTTCAACCTGAATATCAGTTGGATGATCGGTGCATTTTTGGCATTGTCAGCTTTCTTTCACTTTTTGATTATTAGCCCAAAGTTTTTTCCGCGATATAGCGCCGGACTTGCAGCTCGCCACAACTACTTCCGCTGGGTTGAGTATTCGCTTTCTTCATCACTCATGATCGTCGTCATTTTGCAGCTCAACGGTGTTTCTGACTACATCGCACTTTCTGGAATGTTTGGCGTGAACGCATCGATGATCCTGTTTGGATGGTTGCAGGAGAAATATGTAAAACCTGGAAGCGGCGACATGTTGCCGTTTTACTTTGGTTGCATTGCTGGAGCAGTTCCCTGGATCATGATTGCAATCAACATCTTTTCGCCCAATGGGCCTGCGGAATCGGCAACACCAGGTTTCGTCTATGGAATTGTGATTTCGTTGTTCGTTCTGTTCAACAGTTTTGCATTCGTTCAATGGAAGCAATACAAGGCACAAGGAAAATGGGCGAACTACCTACACGGAGAACGGGCTTACATTATTTTGAGTTTGATTGCTAAGTCTCTACTTGCGTGGCAGATCTTCTCGGGTTCGCTAATTAGTTAGAACCTGAAATAATCAGCGCTGCGTCAACTCCGCCTTTAGGCGACTCTCGAAGTTCCACTGTAAGACCACCCGCTTGAGCGAGCTGAGCAACAATGGCAAGCCCAAGTCCGCTTCCTTGCCTTCTGTTGGAGTCCAGCGAGTTTCTCCAGAACCTGTCGAAAGCTCTTAGTCGCTGCTCATCGGTGAGCCCACGACCTTCGTCGCGAACAATAATTTCAATGTGCGAACCAACTTCATTGGCAATTAATGAAATGGTTGAACCTTCAGGTGCAACTTCAAGAGCATTGTCCATGTAGTTGTCAATTATTTCATTTACCGCAAGAGAATTACACAGGGCGAAAATCCACGGCTTTACTTCTGTTGTAATTGCAATGTTTCGCTCATCAGCCAAATAATGCCATTCACTTGCCTTGTTTTCAATCACTTCAGAAATATTGATCCGCTCTTTTTCCAACATTGCGCCTTCAGATCGCGCAAGGTGAAGAAGCTGCTCAACGAGTTTGCCAAGTCGATCGGTTTCTGCAAGGGCTGCATCAATATGCTCGTGAGCGACCACAGGCGAAACCTCCACCTGATCACTCGCCTGTTCCAATCGCAAGCGCAACGAAGTTAACGGAGTGCGTAACTGGTGCGAAGCATCGCCAGCAAAGGCACGCTGACGTTCAATAAGCCCACCAAGTCTCAATGCCATGGCATTAAACGAACTCGCGAGTTGCCTTGTTTCCCTTGGCCCTTCTTCTTCCGCGTAAATCGACAGGTTTCCCTTCGCCAATTCGTCAGTCGCCTCGCGCAATTTCAGCAATGGCCGAGCAACACCGCGAGCGAAAATGATTGCCACGACGATTGCCATCAGTACTGAAAACAAAGCCGACATCAAGACACCGCGCAAGCGTGATTTCACATCTGCATCAAGAACACTTTGCGGATACGTAATGCGCAATACGCCAACTACGTTTGGGCCTGAGAATATGGGAACCGCCACATATGCGAGTTCGCCACCAATGGAGTTAGACATGCGCGTTCCCGATGTTGCATCTCCAAGAAGCGCAGTCGCAATTTCTGGGCGCGACACATAGTCGGCGCCGATTGTCACCGTTGGATCATTGCTTGCGAGCAAGTAGCCCTTAGCGTCCACGACAACAATCGTTCCATCACTGAGTAGTGAATATTCATCCATAATTTCCCGAACCTGCGTCTGCATATCCGCAGTGTTTGTACCCAGAATCGGTGAAAGCTTGGCGCCATAGGTGAACGCATCACGTTCAATAGATGTAACCGTTCGGTCGCGTTCGATTTGTGAAAGATGTCGAGCCAGCGGAATATCGTGTGCGAGCAAAACTGCCAACACCAAGCCCACCATTGAAAGAATTAGGCGTTTTCTCATTCGGGAGATTCGAGGCGGAAACCAACGCCACGAACTGCTTCAATCCAATCTGCATTCCCTAGTTTTTTTCGAACCGCCGCCACATGAGCATCCAACGTTTTCGTTGGGCCATACCAATTGGCGTCCCACACCGATTCCATAATGTCGGTACGTCGATGCACAATGCCCGGGTGCTCTGCCAAGTACGCCAGCAAGTCAAACTCCTTGGTGGTGAGTTCAACTTCTTTGCCACTCATATACACACGACGCGTTGACAGATCGAGTTTCAGATTGCCGATCTCCAAAATTTCAGACGCTGGTAAGTCCACAGCGGCACGCCTTCGCGACACTGCGCGAATTCGCGCAATCAGTTCACGAAGACCAAACGGCTTCGTCACATAATCATCTGCGCCAATTTCTAATCCAAACACGCGATCAATCTCTTCGTCACGTGCGGTCAGCATGATGATCGGTACCTGGCTCTTTTGCCGAATACGCCTACAGACTTCAAATCCGTCAAAATCTGGAAGTCCAATATCCAGCAACACAACATCTGGAATTTCGGCGGCAACAGCATCGGCTCCGTTGGAAACACGTCGAACTGTCATTCCTGAGGTTGCTAAACCACTGATAAGTGATGCTGCAATCGCATCGTCGTCTTCAACCAAAAGAATGTCCATACCCCTATTGTCACCCAGTTTCATGCCCAGCACCACATCCGTTCGTTCGTGAGGGATAGTCCTAATCTTTGGACAAAAAATGGATATGGCTAAGGACTGTGCTGGAAGTGACCGTTATATGGTTATGCCTATGAAAACCTCCATTGCATCAACCATCTCGATAGCTGGTGTCGTAGCAGCAGGTGCCTTTACCTTTGCGGTAAACAGCACCATGTTGACCTCGGTATCAACGTCAGCCGAGATGGCCCCTGTCGATGCAGCGGTTTTGGCACCAGGAACCACTGGGCTCACCGTTCTTGCGCCACCACTTACTGTTGTTGTTACGGGTGCCGATTCGGGCTCGGGAGTTGGATCACAAGCGGTAGCTGGCGATCGTTCTGCTCCTACTTCTTCAAGTTCTTCATCTTCGTCTAGCTCCATTGCTCCAACCACGACAGTGCAAGTTGGGTCATCAACTGTTTCGAGTTACAGCATTCAAGGAGCAGCTTCTGTGCAACTTGTGCAATCGGCTAACGGATTGTCGGTTGGCTCAGTGAACCCACAGAGTGGTTTCATTTATAACTCTGAAAGTGTTTCAGCAACTCGCGTTGTCGTTACTTTGACAAGTTCCACTCAAAAGCTGAAGTTCAACGCAGAACTCATTGGCGGTCGAGTGGTGACTTCTCTAATCGCGAGTGAAGTGACATCTCCAGTAGCTCCAGCAGCCACTGCAGCACCGATGATCGCGTCGACTCCTGCACCTGCAAGCACAACTGCACCACGGGCAAGAACCCAAAAAGAGGAAGACAAGCACGAGGATCACGAGGATCACGACGATGACTGAATCACGAGCACCTAAGCGCGATAAGCACCCAGCACGTTCTGCGCGCATTCTTTCCACTGGTCTTGCACTTACTTCAACACTTGGTCTGAGTGCTGCGTACACACTTGCAGCACAAGCAAAGGCTTTGAACAACGTTGGCATGAGTGACCCTGCAGCAGCAGTGGATCCAGCTCTTGCGCCAGCGGGATCAGTTGCACAAACACCTGCAATTGCTCCGACAGCACCAGCTGGTGCATCACCAGTTTCCGGTCAATCATCGAACAAAGCCGGCGGGACACGACAAGTCGTGTCTTCACCTTCTGCTGCAACACAAACCCCCGTGAGTGCAGCAGCACCACAAGACGCTGCAGTAGTTGTGATCCAAGTCCCTGTATCTGCAGCTTCCCCAGCTCCTATCGCTGCGGCACCGGTTGCGGCTGCTCCTGCACCAGTTGCGGCTGCTCCTGCACCAGTTGCGGCTGCTCCTGCACCAGTTGCCGCTGCTCCTGCGCCTGCACCAGTAGTGACAGTCGCACCGAAAACATCCAGCTCTAAATAACACCACTTAGGCTGAGGCCTACATGACCAAGCACACCGATTCGTTTCCGTGCATGGGCAACACCGCAAACATTGTGGTGATTGGCGATCAACAACTTCTTCGTAAAGCTCGTTTGCGCCTAGTTGACCTAGAAAACAAATGGAGCAGGTTTATCGATACGAGCGAAATTTCGCTAATCAACAACTCTGATGGAAAAGAAATGTACGTCAGTGCCGACACCGTCACCCTGGTGCGTTACTTGGTAGATGCGCAAGCACGAACACACGGGCTATTTGACCCATCGCTATTACCTGCACTTATTGGGCTTGGCTATGGCATTTCGCGCGTAGATAGTTCAATGAAATCTGACATCGCTCCAAACGCGCAGTGGGCAATACCGCTCAATGAAACACGAATTGATTCTGCAAGTGGTGCCGTCCGACTTCCAAGTGGAGCAACGCTCGACCCCGGTGGTCTTGGCAAGGGCTTAGCTGCAGACATCGTTGCTACAGAGCTCATGTCGCTTGGTGCAACTGGTGTCTGCGCAAGCATTGGAGGCGACATGCGAATTGCTGGAGATAGCGAAGGTGCTGGCGGTTGGTCAGTTGCGGTTGAATCACCATTTGATGAAAGCAAAGACCTCACAACGCTTGGCCTGAAATCTGGTGGCATTGCAACTTCGTCTACTCGTGGCAAACGTTGGGTTGGACCTCTTGGCGAAATGCATCATGTACTGAACCCTCGTACATCTGCACCACTCACCGAAACTGCTGGTCAACTTGTGCAATCCACCGTTGTTGCATCTGAAGCAGTGTGGGCTGAAGTATTTGCAACTGCATTACTCGTAGGTGGTCTTGAACAAGGAATGCCCTTGATTGACCAACTCGGTATGGCCGCAATGGCAGTTACGGTAGATGGCGACATCATTGAAAGTTCAACGTGGAAGGAATATGTCTCATGAATGCACAATTTTGGTGGTTTCTTTCGCGTTCTTCAGGAATCGTTACGTGGGCACTTCTGGCAGCCACAACCCTGTGGGGAATCTTGTTGTCAACTCGCATGTTGAAGCCATATGACCGTCCAGCCTGGTTACGCGATTTACATACATGGCTTGGAACTCTTACTCTTTTGGGAACTGCAATTCACATCGCCGCGATTATGGCCGATTCATACGTGCAATTCAGTGTGAAAGACATCGTCGTCCCGATGTCTTCAGCCTGGAAACCGGGTGCAATCGCGTGGGGCATTGTCAGCATGTACATGTTGCTTGCAGTGCAGGTCAGTTCGTGGGCAATGAAAAAGATTCCGCGCAAACTATGGCGAGCAATCCACTTCCTCAGTTACGGCATGTTCGTCACCACGTCAATTCACTCATTAAGTGCAGGTACCGACAGATCAACGTTGTTGTATCAAGGTTTCGCAATTGCGCTCATCACACTGATGATTGGCGCAACGGCAATAAGAATTATTTATGCCGGCGAACCGAAAACGCGTGAAGTTATTTCGCGCGCTTCCGTTGCAGCAGCGGCCGCACCCGCAGCCAAGCAAACACCACTACCGCCGCCACCACCGCCAGTTCCACCAACTTCTGGATAGGCGAAAATACTTCGCCAACGCGTTCCCAGTTATCTCCAAGTAACGCGCCAGCACCAATCAGCAAAATATTCCACACCAGGCTGCCAATTGCGGTGTACACGATGTATGGCATCAATTTCATTCGCCTAAAACCCGCAGGAATTGAGACCACTGCACGAATGAGCGGAACGCACCTACCCACCAATACGGCAATGGTCGCCCGACGATCAAACCAATTTTCTGCTCGTGTGAGTTCGTGTTCGCTTATTCCCACCCAACTGCCATAGCGATTAACAAAAGCGCGCAGACGAACAGGCCCGATGCTGGCAGCGATTCCATACATGGCAAGCGATCCGACAACGGATCCAATGGTTGCCACAATGATCATCAGCACAACCGCGCCAAAACCATCCTTTTGCGCAACAAATCCGGCATACGGCTGAACAATTTCAGAAGGAATTACCGGAATGACGTTTTCTAGCCCGACAAGCAACCCGACACCTAAGTATCCGATTTTTTCAATGACCGTTTCAACCCATGAAGCAAGCTGGCTCAGCATGTTTTAGTTTTGTCGCAAACTAGCGACTGAGTTCTTTGCGGTTCTTAAACTTCGATGCGCGGTAATCCTTGTTCATGAGCGCAATGACATCCACAGAGATTTCCTTCGGACATGCCGCGGAGCATTCTCCATGGTTTGTACATGAGCCAAAGTGTTCATCCATTGTCTCCACCATGGCTTCAGTTCGCTTGTGGCGCTCTGCTTGACCTTGCGGCAGGTAGTTGAGGTGCGAAATTTTTGCTGCAGTAAACAAGTTGGCAGCACCGTTCGGGCATGCAGCAACGCACGCACCGCAACCGATGCATGCGGCCGAGTCCATTGCAGCATCGGCAACCGGTTTTGGAATTGGAATGAGGTTTGCATCTGGTGCACCACCGGTTACAGCAGTGATAAATCCACCAGATTCGATGATGCGGTCGAACGCACCACGATCGACCATGAGGTCCTTAATGATCGGGAATGCAGTTGCTCGCCAAGGCTCAACCACGATCGTGTCGCCACTCTTGAACGTACGCATGTGCAACTGGCAAGTTGTCGTTGCTTTTTGCGGACCATGTGCAACACCGTTAATCATCAGCGAACACGTTCCGCAAATTCCTTCGCGGCAATCGTGGTCAAACACCACTGCTTCTTTGTTGTCGCTAATGAGTTGTTCATTCAACACATCAAGCATTTCGAGGAATGAAGCTTCGTCGCTAATTTCATCAATGGTGTAGTTCTCAAAGCGGCCCGAATCTGCTGGGCCCTTCTGGCGCCAAACTTTCAATTTGAGATTCTTGAGATGGCTCACTTGTAGCTCCTTGTTGCGAGATGTGCAGTTTCAAAAACCAACTCTTCAGCGTGGCGAGTTGGCTTCATTGGATCGTTTGTCCATTCCCATGCAGCAACATGACAGAACTTGTCGTCGTTACGCAAGGCTTCGCCTTCTTCTGTTTGATATTCAGAACGGAAGTGAGCGCCACAGCTTTCTTCACGAGTGAGGGCGTCTTGACACATGGCCATTCCCAACTGGAAGAAATCGTCAACACGGCCGGCCTTTTCGAGAGTCTGGTTGGTGCTGTCGCCAGTTCCCGTAACACGCAAGTCGGTCTTGAATTCTTCGTACAGAGCAGGAAGATCGGAGAGCGCGCTTTGCAATCCTTCGCGCGTGCGCTCCATGCCACATTCATTCCAAATGATTTTGCCAAGTTCGCGATGGAACCAATCTGGTGAACGCTTGCCCTTCACATTCAAATAGCCGTTGTAGCGAGCACTTGCTTCTGTCTCGGCTTGCTTGAACGCTGGGTGATCGGTTCCAGGAATTGTTTTTCCAAGCAACGATGCCAGCTGATTGCTAATGGTGTACGGCAACACGAAGTATCCGTCTGCCAAACCTTGCATCAATGCCGAAGCACCAAGTCGGTTTGCACCATGGTCGGAGAAGTTTGCTTCACCGGTTGCATATAGACCAGGAATGTTCGTCATCAACTCGTAATCCACCCACAAGCCACCCATGGTGTAGTGAGTTGCTGGATAAATACGCATCGGCGTCTTGTATGGGTCTTCGCCGGCAATGCGCTCATACATTTGGAACAAGTTGCCGTAGCGCTCTTCCACTACATCGCGACCAAGTCGTTCAATGGCTGCAGAGAAGTCCAAGTTGACACCATTTTTCAGTGGCCCAATTCCCTGGCCCTTGTCGACTAGTCGCTTTGCTGCGCGAGAAGAAATGTCACGTGGCGCCAAGTTTCCGTACGACGGATACAAACGCTCAAGGTAGTAGTCGCGCTCGCCTTCAGGAATTTGATCTGCAGGTCGATTGTCATCGGCGCGCTTTGGCACCCATACTCGCCCATCGTTACGCAGCGACTCGCTCATCAACGTGAGTTTTGATTGCGTTTCATCTGCCTGAGGAATACATGTTGGGTGAATTTGCGTGTAGCAAGGGTTGGCGAACAATGCGCCACGACGATGCGCACGCCATGCAGCGGTCACGTTGCAGTTCATTGCATTTGTTGACAAGAAGAACACGTTTCCGTATCCACCAGTTGCCAATACAACTGCATGAGCTGCATGCGACTGAATTTCTCCAGTCAGCAAGTCACGCACAACAATTCCTGCGCAACGACCGTCGATGGTCACGGTGTCAATAAGTTCGGTGCGGTTAAACAAACGAACTCCGCCCAAACCAACCTGACGAGCCATCTGTTGATACGCACCAATGAGCAATTGCTGGCCAGTTTGACCCCGCGCGTAGAACGTGCGGCTTACTTGTGCGCCACCAAAGCTGCGATTGTCTAGCAATCCGCCGTATTCGCGAGCGAATGGAACACCTTGGGCAACCATTTGGTCAATGATGTCAACTGACACCTGAGCCAAACGATGCACGTTCGCTTCGCGTGAACGGAAGTCGCCACCCTTAATGGTGTCTTGGAACAAGCGGTTGATGCTGTCGCCGTCGCCCTGGTAATTCTTTGCTGCGTTAATTCCACCTTGTGCCGCAATGGAGTGTGCTCGACGCGGTGAATCGTGGAACGTGAATGCATCAACTTGGTAACCCAGTTCGGCAAGCGTTGCAGCAGCAGATGCACCTGCAAGACCTGTACCAACAACAATGATTTTAAACTTGCGCTTGTTGTTTGGGTTGACCAACTTTGCATCCGCTTTGTAGTTGTCCCACTTTTCGTGCAATGCACCTGCTGGAATTTTTGCGTTAAACGTATTCATAAGTTCCTACTTCACAATTCCTGCGATAACCGCAATGGGAAAGGACACGTTGCCAACAACAACGATGGTGGCAAATGCTGTGGCAAAACCACGACGCCATGTATTGAATCGAGGATTGTTCCAACCGAGCGATTGAAAGATGCTCCATGCTCCGTGGAACAAGTGAATGCCCAGCAACACGTTGGCGACTACATAGAACGCCGCGACCACAGGGCGATTCAAACTGTTCAACACATTTTGATACACCTCACCCTTCACAAACTCACCATTAGTTCCCGTGGTGTTCACCACTCCAAACGTGAGGTCAAGAATGTGCCAGATCAAATACGACAACACGATGATGCCGGTCCAACGCATGGTGCGACTTGCAAACTTTGCAACTTGATAATCGCGCGGACCTTGATACTTCACAGCACGAGCGAAACGATTCAAACGCGTGAGCGACCATGCTGCATGCAGGTGAAGCAACAACATGGTGATGAGTCCGCCACGCAGAATCCACAACACCACGCCCTTAGGCGCAAGCGGGTACAACAATTCTTTGAGGAACTCGGCGTAATGATTAAGGGCTGTTTCACCCATGTACATCTTCAAGTTCCCAATCATGTGGAACAGAACAAAACCCATCATGGCGATACCGCTGATGGCCATGACGTACTTTTTGCCCACAGCAGTGGAGTACAAGTCGAGTAAGAACGGACGTTTGCGACGGGTGCCAATGGCAGTAGCCGTTACTGGCTCCCGCTTGGAATCCAGTGTTGAAGAAGTAGTTGCCATAAGGATCGCCTTTACGCTAGTTCTGCTGCCCCGCTGGCTGAGAACCCCTGCCATGTGACATTGACCTATATATAGGCAAAGGGTGACCATTTCGCCTTGAGGGGCGCCGATTATCTACACTTTCCAAGACACATTCCACAGGGACCCCCAATTGGGGCGTGCCCTATTAATCCATCGGAGAAAATACACGTGACGTCAATACTCGCATCAGAAGGCGGTTGGCAGACATTCACCCTTAAGGGTGGTGAATGGGCAATCCTGGGCCTTTCCGGCGCAGCAGCCATCCTTGCCTTGCTTGTCGGCTGGTTTCTAGCCGTACAGGTCTTGAAAGAAGATCAAGGCACACCAAAAATGCAAGAGATCGCTCGCGCGATTCAAGTTGGTGCAGGGGCTTACCTCAAGCGCCAATTCCGCACCATCGGCATGATCCTTGTACCAGTAGGTGCAGTCGTGTTCTTTACTTCAGTTGCAATTTCCAAACCAGGTGAAGGTGGCGAAGCATTGAGCCAAGTTCAATCAGGCTTGTACCGCACCGTTGCATTCGTGCTTGGTTGCGTTGCATCAGGACTTACCGGTTACATCGGTATGACACTTGCAACTCGCGGCAACGTACGCACTGCAGCAGCGGCTCGTCGTGGTTCGATGAAAGATGCACTGCAAGTTGCATTCCGCACCGGTGGTGTTGCAGGAATGTTCACCGTCGGTCTTGGATTGCTTGGTGCAACTGCGATCATCGCATTGTTCCAAAACACATCTTCGGCAATGCTCGTGGGCTTCGGCTTCGGTGGTTCATTGCTCGCATTGTTCCTCCGCGTTGGCGGTGGAATTTTCACCAAGGCAGCCGACGTCGGCGCCGACTTGGTGGGCAAAGTTGAAGCAGGAATTCCAGAAGACGACCCACGTAACCCAGCAACAATTGCTGACAACGTAGGTGACAACGTGGGCGACTGCGCAGGCATGGCAGCCGACTTGTTCGAAAGCTACGAAGTAACTCTCGTTGCATCGATCATTCTTGGTGTTGCAGCGTTTAACTCAGTTGGACTCAACCCAGCACTTGGTTTGGTGTTCCCACTTGCAGCACGTGCAATTGGTGTAATCGCATCCATCGCCGGCGTATTCGCCGTGCGTGCCAAGGAAGGCGAAACCAATGCATTGAAGCCAATTAACCGCGGCTTCTTGGTTGCTGGTTTGCTCACTGTTGTTGGAACATTTGCACTTGCATTCAAATACGTCGGTAACCCGGACAAGGGTGCTGCAGGATTCGGTGGATCAACTGTTGACATGTCATGGATCGGTCTTCGTTTGTTCGGAGCCGTTGTTGTTGGTTTGATCCTTGCTCAGGTTCTTAGCCGCTTGACCGAATACTTCACTGGAACCGAATACGGCCCAGTAAAAGAAATCGCAGAAAGCACTGAAACAGGCCCAGCAACTGTGGTTCTTTCAGGAACAGCATCTGGACTTGAGTCATCGGTATACGCAATTCTCTGCATCGCAATTGCACTTGGTGCAACGTTGTGGATGGGTGGCGGAGACATTCAGTTCTCGTTGTACCTCGTTGCATTGTGCGGCATGGGAATGCTCGCAACAACTGGTGTCATCGTTTCTGAAGACACGTTCGGTCCTGTTTCGGACAACGCAGCAGGTATTGCTGAAATGGCCGGCGAATTGCACGGCGAAACCGGCAAGATCTTGGTCAGCCTTGACGCAGTAGGTAACACCACAAAGGCTGTTACTAAGGGCTTCGCAATTGGTTCTGCAGTTATCGCTGCAGTTGCATTGTTCGCTTCGTACATCGAAACCATTGCTGGTGAACTTGGATTGAAAGATGCAGTTACTGGTAAGCCACTTGAAGGTTCAGCAATCTTCAAAGCTGCAGAAACACAGATCAACGTTTCCGATGTAAAGACCTTCATTGGTCTACTCATTGGTGGTTCCGTTGCCATGATGTTCTCGGCACTTGCCATTCGTGCAGTGGGACGCACCGCTGGTGTTGTTGTGCAAGAAGTACGCAGTCAGTTCAAAGATGGCGGCATCATGGCCGGCACCAAGCAGCCTGACTACGGCCCAGTTATCGACATCTGCACCGCAGCATCTCTACGCGAACTCACCACCCCAGCACTCTTGGCAGTTCTTACGCCAGTGGTTGTTGGTTTCGGTATTGGTTACGCAGCACTTGGTGCGTTCCTTGCAGGCGTAATTCTCACCGGCCAGCTCATGGCTAACTACTTGAGCAACGCTGGTGGAGCATGGGACAACGCTAAGAAGTACATCGAAGACGGCCACCATGGTGGCAAGGGCTCCGATGCACACAAGGCAGCCGTTATCGGTGACACCGTTGGTGACCCATTCAAGGACACCGCTGGTCCAGCACTTAACCCACTCATCAAGGTGATGAACTTGGTTGCATTGCTCACACTTCCAGCAATCATCAAATACCAAGAAAACGATGGAGTTCGCTTTGCAATCGCAGGCATCTCACTTGCCATCTTGGTTGTTGCAATCTCCTTCTCGCGTCGCAAGACGACGAGCATGGTTGCAGCGTAAGTAACTAGGCGTTCCAAATCGGCGCTGAGATGTCGTCACTTCGATATCTCAGCGCCGAATGGATCTCGGCCATGTCGGCCGGTGTGAGCGCAGACTCCACACTTTCGACACTTGCTTCGCAACACACCGTTGGACTCACTCAAGTAGTCACGGGAACTCCATTCGGAGATGTCACCTATCACCTGCAAGTTCGCAGTGGTTCCGTTACCTTCACATCTGGCGCAGCGCCAGCAGAAGACGTTCGCTTCACCGAGTCATACGAAACCGCTGTTGGAATTGCTACCGAACAGATCAATGCGCAGGAAGCATTCATTAAGGGTTTGATCGTGTTTACGGGCGATCACCAAAAGCTGATTGATGCAGGCGACGTATTCGCTGCACTCAACCCAATTTTTGATGCAGTGCGTGCGTCAACCGTATTTATTTAAAGAACGGGTTCTCGCCAGTCGAGTGATCGGTGAGGTCGCGAACCTTGGTGATCGTTGGCACTTTTGCCGACACCATTGACTGCACGCCTTCAAGCATGGTTTGACGGCTCATTGAGCAACCGTGGCATCCACCACCCATGGTGAAGTACGCAGTTCCTTCTGTGTCGTGGCCAGCAAACGTGACGAATCCGCCGTGCGCTGCAAGCATCGGGTTCACTTCAGCAGTAACGATGGTTTCAATTTCAGCCGACATTTCATCGTCGCGAACAAGGCCCTCAATTTGCGGGGACTTTGGCTTGTTCGGATTGCGAATGAGCAAGCCTTGTGTTTCGGAGTGATCAATGGTGGCGCCTTGAAACGCATCAATATCTTTTGCAGGAACGATGATCTTCAATCCATCAATGGTTCGTACTTCATCGCTGAAAGCAGCCTTGGTGAAAAAATCAAACGACAAGTCATAACGGAAATCTTCGCCAGGTTCAGAAAGAATTTCGAGGCGCAATCCAAGTTGTGCGCCTTCGGCTTCTGCGTCGCGGAGTTCAAGCAACTTCACATGTGCTTCAGGCGTAATTGAAACGATCGAGTCTGTCTTGTCAATCTCGGAGGTAGTGCTAGCGAAAGGGCTCACGCAAAAAAGGCTACCGTCATGAGGGTTAGGAGCGCCTAACTGTGGCATCCTTAACAGGTGAACGAAGGCAGCAAAAAGGCGATTTACGCGGCGTTTTCGGCCAACCTCGGAATCGCCGTCTCGAAGTTTGTTGGCGCTTTCATTACTGGATCTGCAGGAATGCTCGCCGAAGCCGTTCACTCGCTGGCAGACACAGGCAACCAGGCCCTACTGCTCCTTGGTGCGAAGCGATCAAAGCGTCAACCAACCGCGCAATTTCAGTTTGGCTTTGGAGCAGAACGGTATTTCTGGTCATTCGTCGTTGCGTTAGTGCTGTTCATGTTGGGCGGCGTATTTGCCTTATACGAAGGCGTACATAAATTTCGACACCCACAGGAAACAAGCAGTTTTGCGCTGGCATTCGTCATTCTGGGTGTTGCCATTGTGCTGGAATCTCTTTCATTACGTACAGCAATGAAAGAAGCCAAGAAGCTGAAACCAGCAAAGGTTTCGTGGTTCCGTTACATCAAAACTACGAAGCAACCCGAATTGCCCGTGGTACTTCTTGAAGACTTCGGTGCGGAAACCGGTCTGTTCCTTGCCCTTGGAGGGTTACTACTGGCGCGCTATACCGGCGACCCTCGATGGGACGCGGTCGGATCAATTTCAATCGGTGTGTTGTTGATTGCAATAGCAATTGTGCTGGCATCCGAAATGAAGCATCTGCTTATTGGTGAGTCTGCTGATCCAGAATTGCAGCTTGAGTTTAGAAAGCAGATTGAAGTTGACCCGCGCATCAAAGAAATCATTCATATGGAAACCTTGCACATTGGTCCTGACGATGTGCTGGTTGCGGCGAAAATTGATGTTGACCCAAGCATTTCAATTCCTGAATTGGCGCGTGCCATTGACGAAGCAGAAGTTCGTATTCGTTCAGTGACGCCATTTAACGTAATCATTCACATCGAACCCGATATCAAACGCTGACATCATTGATCCCATGACTGCACACACTTCAATTACCGCAATCGTTGTGCTTGGAGGAAACCCTCCCACTCGTGCAATTAAGCAACATATTCCCGCACATCAATTGGTGATTGCTGCAGATTCTGGATTGCACGGTGCAATTGACCTTGGACTGCGAGTGAACGTGGTGATTGGTGATATGGATTCTGTTGATAAAGCAGTTCTTGCGGCAGTTGAAGCAAACGGCACCACCATTACCGAACTTCCGCGCGACAAAGACTCCACCGATGCCGAACTTGCGCTACTGAAAGCAGTAGAGATGGGCGCCAACAAGATCGTCTTGATCACTAAAGGTGGTGGTCGCCTGGACCATGAGCTCGGTGTATTTGCTGTGTTGCAGAACCCAGGTTTGCGAAAATGCACAATCGAAGCAATGTGGGACAACTCCATACTGCACCTCATACACGGCCCTGCTTCAGTGTCTATAACTGGCAAACAAGGCTCAAACGTTGGGCTTATCGCTGCGGGCGGGGCCGCATCAGGAATCACCACTACTGGTTTGAAATGGACTCTCACCAATGAAACACTTGCCCCACATTCTTCGCGAGGAATAAGCAACCAACTCATTGAAGAAACTGCAGTAATTTCATTGCAAGCAGGTTCACTGTTTGTCGTTCAGTCAAGTGCCCTCAGCAACTGAAAGAAGTACCCCCATGAAAAAGTTTTCCGCAATTGCACTGAGCGTGCTGTTATTTGCCGCATGTTCAGGAACATCTGATGGCGGTTCGTCTAGCTCGAATGGTCCAGTAACGCTGACACTGCTTGCTCACGACTCCTTCACTCCTAGCGAGGGCATCTTTGATGCATTTACTGCAGCAACCGGAATCACAGTCAATGTTGTACGCAGTGGCGATGCCGGCGAGCTCATCACCAAGGCCGCACTCACAGCCGGCAACCCAGAGGGAGATGTGTTGTGGGGTGTAGACAACACGTTGCTCTCTCGCGCGCTCGACGCCGACATGTTCTCGTCATACGAAACCTCAAATCTTTCGTCCATGAACGAATCGGTTGTACAAAATATTCCAGGACACGAGGTCACCCCCGTTGACACTGGAGACGTGTGCATTAACTACGACATTGCGTGGTTCAAGAACAACAACATCGCTCCTCCTATGACACTTGATGCGCTCACCAGCAGCACATATGCAAACTTGCTCGTGGTGCCAAGCGCAATTACTTCTTCACCTGGCCTTGCGTTCTTTCTGGCCACGGTTGCCGAATTCGGCGAAACTGGTTGGCAGGACTACTGGAAAGCATTACGTGAAAACGGAGTACTCGTCGTTGATGGTTGGACGCAGGCATACAGCACGGAGTTCTCTGGCTCTACCGGAAAAGGTGATCGCCCAATTGTGGTGAGCTACAGCAGTAGCCCTGCGGCAGAAGTGCTGTATTCCAACCCACCAACCGATGTTGCACCAACTGGTGTTGCTCCCCTTACCTGCTTTGGACAAGTTGAGTATGCAGGAGTGTTGCGTGGAACCAAGCACAAGGCTGAGGCGCAAATGCTTATTGACTACCTCACTGATATCGCATTTCAAAGTGACCTCCCTCTCACACAGTTTGTGTTTCCCGTAAATGCAAAAGCGACCGTTCCAGAAACGTTTACGCGGTACATTTCGCGACCAGAAAGCCCACTCACAGTTGAGTACGACGTGATCGCCAAAAACCGTGCAACGTGGCTCGACGAGTGGTCAACCATCGTTTTTAAGTAGATCAACTACATGATTGCCTCGCCGTACCCCACAAGCACGCGGTGGCTAATCATTGCTCCAGCGGCGTTTTTGCTGGCTTTCTTGGTCATTCCAACCGCGGTAATCGTTCAGCGTGGTGCAAGTGCCGATGCATTCCTCAACGTCATTTCAAGCTCTGGATTCAGACGCATCGCGTGGTTCACCCTGTGGCAGACCGTACTGAGCACCGTGCTCACCGTTGCATGTGCACTTCCAGTGACATTCGTACTTTCGCGCTTTTCTTTTATTGGAAAACGACTACTCCTCGCACTCGTTACAGCGCCGTTCCTGTTGCCAACCGTTGTTGTGGGAACAGCACTGTTTGCATTGCTTCCTAGTCAGTTGCATTACACCGCTTTCGCCATCATCGTTGCTCACGTATTTTTCAACATGGCAGTGGTGGTTCGCCTTGTAATGCCACGGTGGTCCCAAATTGACCAGGAACTCATTCATGCAGCGCACACACTTGGTGCTTCTACGGTGCACACGTTTCGCACCATTACCTTTCCGCTCATTCGACCGGCGCTCAGTTTCGCGAGTACTGCAGTGGCGTTGTTTTGTTTCACATCGTTTGGCGCAGTTCGAATACTGGGCGGACCCGCTTACTCAACACTTGAAACTGAAATTTATGTTCGCTCGGTGCAACTTGGCGACTTGAATGGCGCTGTTGCAATTGGCATCATTCAAACAATTTTCCTCGTAGGCGTGTTGTATGCCTGGACAAAGTTTGGTCGTCACCACACCTCACCACTCACTGTCAACGTTCACGCTGCTCGGCCGACAGGAACTGCACAAATTGTTCTAGTTTCCTGCATTGCCCTTGCTACTGGAGTGCTCGCATTGCTTCCACTCGTTGCGGTCGCATGGAGGTCGGCTTCCGGTTGGTCGCACGTGTTGTCTCGCGACACTACGAATGCGTTATTCGTGAGCGCGAGGTTTGCAATTGTTGCATCGCTCATTGCCACCGCGTTGGGAGCGATGATTGCTTTAGCAATTGCCTACAAGTCAACATCGTCTCAACTACTCGAGACCATCACTTCATTACCTCTCATGATTTCTGCAGTCACCGTTGGACTTGGAATGCTGATTACGTTTGACCACAGTCCAATTGAGTTTCGATCTACGTGGTGGATCACGCCAATTGCACATTCCCTTATTGCAATTCCACTGGTTATTCGCACCGTTTTACCGGTAGCCCAGGCAATTCCGCAAGACCTTCGCGATGCCGCAGCAACACTTGGCTCAAGTTTGAAAGACCAATGGATACGAATTGATTTGCCACTATTGAGGAGATGCCTAGCAACTGCATTCGCTCTGTCGGCCGCCGTTTCACTTGGTGAATTTGGTGCCACAAGTTTCCTCACTCGTCGCACTAGCGAAACTCTTCCTGTATCTATTGCTCGCTTGCTTTCCCGCCCTGGCGATACCCAGCATGCCGAAGCATTTGCGCTCTCAACACTGTTTTTCGTGTTTAGCATTGGTGCCGTATACATCGCAGAAACTGCGCGTGCCACACGAACAAAGACTCACTAATGCTCAAGATCACAGACCTCACCATTCATTATGAGAACGAAGTGATTCTTGATGGCGTGTGCCTTGATGTTGCTACAGGAGAAGTGGTGTCACTCGTTGGACCAAGTGGCGAAGGAAAGACCACCCTGCTTCGCGTCATCGCAGGAATTGAGCGTGCCGAATCGGGAACGGTCAGTGTTGATGGAACCGATGTCACGCACCTTCCAACCCATAAGCGCGGCATCGGCTTGGTCTTTCAGGACAATCAACTTTTCCCTCACCTATCTGTCGGTGAAAACATTGCATATGCACTGCGCGGATTGAGCAAACACGAACAATTTCAACGCGTAAACGAATTACTCGCACTCGTTGGTTTGGATGGATTAGCAGATCGCGATGTCACCGTTATTTCTGGCGGCGAAGCAAAGCGTGTTGCCGTTGCGCGATCGCTGGCTGCAAACCCGAAAGTATTGCTTTTAGACGAACCACTCAGCGGGCTTGACGGCGAATTGCATGATCGCTTATTGCGCGACCTTTCTACCCTGCTTGCCCAGCGCAACACCACAGTTGTGCATGTGACCCACGATCGCAATGAAGCCAGCCAGTTTGCGGACCGCATTGTTGATATTCGATCACTGCATCGCTCAAACCGAGTCGTCCAAGTTTCAACTGAGGAGCTTCTCCCACTACGACTAGCTGTACTTCGTGATGGAACTCCATCACAAGACCCTCGGTACAAACAAGACGAATACCCAGGTTGCGTTCATTTGGGCATCTATGAAAACCAAGAGCTGATCGCCTGTTCGTCGTGGATTCCCCAAGAGTGGCCATTGGACGAACACCTTCCGGCTGTACAGCTAAAAGGAATGGCTGTGGCCAAGCACCTTCAGGGAAGTGGAGTTGGCGCAGAACTGCTGAGCGCTGGAGTACAGCGTGCCGAAGACGACGGTGCGCATTACATCTGGGCCAGGGCGCGGGACAGCGCACTCAAGTTTTATACACAAAATGGTTTTGACGTTTTTGGTGATCAATTTGTTGACGAAGCAACTGGCATGGGCCACCACCTGGTGATGAAGGTAACTACTCGCCAACCTTGACATCAGTGGTGAATAACACCGTGCGTGACGGGTCTGGTTTCACCAGAAATTCAATATGCCACGTTCCAGAAAAAGCAAAGTTCACAATTGCGGTGTAGTGATTTGGCCCAGTTCGCTCAAGTTCTATTGGCCCATTTGGAATGTTCTGGCTTGGCAGCGCCATTCGAGCGCTCACCGAAGTCATTTGGGCAAACGAGCCAACCAATGAGCCCATGGACAAATGAATTTCCGCTGCTCCCACTCGCGCAGGAGTAACCGTGATGTCTGCAATGAGCCCAGATTGCTTCAGCGAAAACACAACTGGTGCATTTGATGACTGCACACGTGGTGGCAGCGCTACGAGCACTGCCGTAATACCCAACACAATGAGTGCAACCAAGGCTTCCACCACAACCGACTGATGCAACTTGGCAGGTCCACTCTTACGCAACGTTGAACGCGAGAGCGCACCAATTGCAACAAGTACGAGTACGAGGCCTACTTTGATGATCAGCTTTTGCCCGAATTCAAGAGCAAATACATTGCGTATTCCGCCCATGAGCAATAGCGACTGGACGGCTCCGGTAACTGCAATGACTGCAACCGAATATCCAGCCATGCGTGAAAACCACAACATGGATTGTGTTGACCGCAACCAAAACTTGCGATCGATGGCGATGAGGAACAATGCGCCAATCCACAGCGATACCGCAAGCAGGTGCACTACGTCGAGGGCAAAGCTGAGTGCAACCGGC
>Ga0114973_10000962_pt1 | contig 21575 bp, 23 predicted proteins | sample M_140807_MF_Meta_FD_87025 | JGI IMG/M metagenome (GOLD analysis project Ga0114973, IMG submission 87025) | Freshwater microbial communities from Lake Montjoie, Canada to study carbon cycling - M_140807_MF_MetaG | ecosystem: Environmental > Aquatic > Freshwater > Lake | place: Lake Montjoie...
AGGCGCTGCATATTCTGCATGGAGCGCGCACCTTAATCATTTTCGAAGGCTGGGACGCCGCCGGAAAGGGTGGGGCTATCAAACGCATGACATCATCGCTTGATCCGCGATATTATCAGGTTTTCTCTATCATTGCGCCTACGGTAGAAGAAAAGGATAAGCATTTCCTGTGGCGGTTCTGGAACAAATTGCCGGGCAAAAAGGAAATCAGCATTTGGGACCGGAGCCATTATGGCCGCGTGCTTGTCGAGCGTGTCGAGGGATTTTGCACAGAAGCCGAATGGCGGCGCGGTTATGACGAGATTAATGAATTTGAAGCGCGTCAGGGAGAAATCGGAACAAAAATTATCAAGATATTTCTGCATGTGACCGCCGACATGCAGGACAAGGTTTTGACTGAACGGCTAGATGACCCGGCAAAACGGTGGAAAGTTACTGCAGAGGATTTTCGCAACCGGGAAAAGCGGGCCGACTATCTCGTAGCGCTAAAAGATATGTTTAAGCGTACACATACCCATTGGGCACCATGGACTGTTATTGATGGCAACAACCAGAAAGCGGCCCGGATTGCTGTGCTTACGCATGTGATTGCGGAGCTCGAGAAAAGTGTGCCGCAGGAATTTCCAGATGCAAATCCGGACATTGTCACTTTGGCCCAGCAAGCGATTGGTTACTCTGCCAAAGGGTAATCGATACGCACCACTTCCCATTCCTTGGGACCAGTCGGCAAAGTTATGGTTTTAACGTCACCCACGCGCGCGCCGCGCAATGCACGGGAAAGAGGGGCGTTCCAGCCGATACGGCCAATGCTGGCATCCGTTTCATCATCGCCGACGATGGTAATGGTGCGCGCAAGGTCGTCGTTATCAGCAATAGTTACACATGCGCCGAAGAAAATCCGGCTTCGGTCCTCCTGCTTTGATGGATCAAGTATTTGGGCCACTTTCATTTTTTGGAGAGCTGGCCCAGTTCCCTGTCAATCGCACGCAGTTTCTGGCGACCATATATGTAATCGCCGTTTTCGCTGCGGTCGCCATTGCCCGCTGCCCAGTGGACGATTTCGACGACGGCAGGGCGGTCGATAGCAAACAACTGTTCGTAACGCGCACGTAATGCTGCAAATCCGGAAGGGGTGATCGGGTTGGTGCGTTCGGCCATCGACCCTCCTTACGCGGTCGTGCGGTAAAAAGTCGAGACAGCGCTGCCGCGCGTCAATTTCAATCTGCTTAGCCGATAGGATGAATCTCGTTGGGCGTTGCTTTGCCTAAATACGTCGTGAGCGGCGTTGCAGAGCGCACCCGCGCTTTTTCGGGGTGCAGATGGTCATACATCACGGCATTTTCGAGTACGCGATACACATAATCGCGCGTCTCGCTGAGCGGGATTTTCTCAATCCACTCCATCATATCGATGCTACCGGTGCGTGGATCACCATATGCCTTAAGCCATTTGTTCACATTGCCCGGCCCGCCATTATAGGCAGCGATGGCCAGAGGATAGCTTCCGCCGAAATAAGTAAGCATGCGTTCAATATAGGTCGCGCCAAGTGCGATATTATAATCAGTGTCGACCGTTAGCGCATCTGGGCGATACGCCATGGCAATCTTGCCTGAGGTTTCGCGCGCTGTTCCGGGCATGAGCTGCATGAGGCCACGCGCGCCTGCGCCGCTGACAGCTGCCCTATCGAACTGGCTCTCTTGGCGCATGATGGCGTGGGCAAGCGTCCATGTCTGGATATGGGCAGCGGGGACGTTGACGGTTGGGTAGCTATTTCCAAGCAGGTCTGGAATGCCCGCACTACGCGCGCTGCGTCCAACCATCACAGCCAAATCCGGGCGCCCGAGTTTCTGCGAAAGCCCTACAGCTGCAACATAGTCATTCTTGTCGCTGGTGTTGCGCGCGATAGCCCGGAAAAAATTGCTTTGGTCGCGCCAGCTTCCATATTTTGATGCAAGCGCGGCCGCCAGAAGGACGTCAGGAACGCTGCCTTCCGCAATTACGGGGGTGGCGGCAGCAACATGAGGCACATTTGGCATCGGCCGGCGTAATTGCTCCAGCGCCAGTTGGCCAAAAAAGCTTTCGTAAAAGACGGCCGCTTGCTCATGAAAACGGTTAGCTGACGCAAAATCGCCAGCCTTTGCAGCGGCTTTTCCTGCCCAATAGAGCCCCTTAGACCGGGTTTGGGGAGATTTTGCAGCAGCGGCGTAACGTTCAAACATCGCGACAGCGTCGCGTGGGCGGCCAAACTGCTCCAACGCGACGGAACCTGCTAACCAAGTCAGACTGGTATAGCGGTCACGCGTTGCGATATCTTGATCAAGCATAAGGACGCCGGATGGTATTGCGTCGTCAACACGCGAGGCGATACGATAGGCCAAGTCATATTGGCCATCATCTTTGGCCGCCTGCGCGTGCGTGAGAAGTAATTGATACCAATCTTTTAACACGGGTGCAGGAGCCGCCAGTATGCTTCGGTTTGCCAGCAGAGTTCGCGCACCGAAGCTGTTACCCGATGCGCGTAGAGCGTCGACCCGCGCGGCGATGAGGCTTGCTTCGCTATTGGCAGAAGTACCGACCTCGTTTACTTTAAAGTCTGCGTCTGGTGCTTTTAGGCGGAGGGCAAGCGCAGCCGCAAAAGCCGGTCGACGTTGCGGGGAGGTATACGCAATCCAACGTTCTGCGGCGCTGGTTGAGCTTGCCCATAACAATCGGTCAACGTGGGCGTCATGATCTGCCGCATTAAATCTGCTGCCGGCAAAACGGTACAGTCGCGCCTCATCATCATTATTCAAAGGCCCACTGCGCCACGCTTCGCGCGCTTGTGTTTCAGCGCGCATTTTGTCTCCCGATGCATCAAGTGCAATGGCGAATTTGGCGCGGCCGGTGTTTGTTAGTGGGGGCAATCGGTCGAAATAGGCAACAACTTGGCTTGGCGAGTAAGACAAGGGGTTAATAGCTTGCTCGGCTTTTTTACGCATTTCCTCGGTGTTTGGCCAATCGGGATAAAGCATCAAAAAAGATGCATAGTCGCTGAAGCTGAAATTGCCGACTGCGCTTAACTTTCTCCATCGTTCTAAAGCGGCGGGAATCTTGCCTTCGCTTGGGTCATAAGCCACTGGCATCGCTACTGTTTGTCCGGATGGCGGTGAAACTGTGCCGTTGCCGGTCCCAGATTGCCATATTATGGGCTGTGTTTCCTGGACGGATGCCGAAGTCGCTAAAGGAATAATCAGCATCGATGCTGAAATGAGATGCTTTACCGTGCTGGACATATTATGTGCCCCATCCTTATCAGTTGCTGAATGAACGACTATATAGCCACAAGCGGCTATTATGGCCCAGAATGAAAGTCCTATGCTATGTTTTCGGGATCAATACCGGCCCTAGTGACTCCTTTTTACGACGGAGCGTTTAGCGAAAAGCATTTTCGCGCGTTGATCGATTGGCAAATCGATCAAGGCTCCAGTGCGCTTGTGCCGGCAGGGACCACTGGCGAAGCATCAACGCTGTCAAATGCCGAGCATCATCGTGTTATTGAAGTGTGTATTGAACACGCCGCTGGCCGTGTTCCCGTTATCGCTGGTTGCGGGTCGAACGACACTAACAATGCGGTTCTGCACTTGAACTTTTCAAAGAAAAGCGGGGCGGCCGCTGGGCTGGTAGTTGCGCCATATTACAACCGTCCCAATCAGGAGGGTATATACGCGCACTTTGAACATATGACGAAGAAGAACGACTTGCCCATCGTGCTGTACAATGTACCTGCACGGACGGTGACCGATATCAAACCCGAAACTGTTGCGCGGCTTGCGAAGCTTCCTACGGTAATCGGCATCAAGGACGCGAGCGGAGATATGCCCCGTGTCACCGATCACCGCTTGGCTTGCGGACCGGATTTCTGCTTGCTGTCGGGCGTTGACGAGCAGTCGCTTGCTTTCAACGCTGCGGGAGGCAGGGGGTGTATTTCAGTTACAGCTAATGTCGCGCCGAAGCTTTGCGCTGCATTTCAGGCGGCATGTGCCTTGGGCGATTACGATCTTGCACGCCAACTGAATGACAAGCTGTACCCCCTTCATTTGGCGTTGTTTTCTGATGCATCTCCTGGGCCAATAAAATATGCATTGTCGCGTGTTATTGAAGGATTTCCAACAGAATTGCGTTTGCCAATGACGCCGCCAAGCGAGGCGAGCCGTCGACAGGTGGACGCCGCCTTGGAGAATGCAGGCCTAATCTAATGACCCGCCCAAAGCCCGAAGCCTTTAACAAAGTGAAAACGGTCGCTGAAAACCGGCGGGCGCGGTATGATTTTCATATCGATGATAAATATGAGGCGGGTATTGTCCTTACAGGTACGGAGGTAAAGTCACTTCGGTTTGGCGAAGGGTCAATCGCCGAGAGCTATGCCGAGGTGCGCGATGACCAAATTTGGCTCATCAATGCCAACATACCCGAGTTTAGCCACGGCAACCGCAATAACCATGAGCCAAAACGCCCGCGAAAACTGCTGCTTAACGAACGTGAAATACATAAGCTTCATGGCGCGGTTATGCGGCAAGGAATGACGCTTGTTCCGCTTTCGATTTATTTTAATGGTAGGGGTAGGGCAAAGGTTGAGCTTGCATTGGCAAAGGGTAAAAAGGCTCCTGATAAAAGGGCGACAGAAAAAGAACGCGACTGGAAGCGGGAACAAGGACGGATCATGCGGGACCGCGGATGAGTAAATTTAACGCCTGGCTTCAGCAGCAAGCGCCAACACGTGACAGCTTTGAGCGCAGTCGCTTCTTGCGACCGTTTGCGCAGCGCGTTTTCCATCCGGCGCTTTGGCGTTTTACGCGTCGCTCCGTCCCGCGCGGTGTAGCACTTGGCTTGCTGGTGGGCATTTTTCTTTTGATACCTGGTGTGCAAATTGCAGGCGTGGCGCTTTTGGCACTACCTTTCAGGGCCAATATTCCCATCGGCGCAGCCATGACCCTTCTGAGCATGCCTGCGACAACTCCGTTTATCTTGTTCGGATCGGTTTACGTTGGCGAGTCCGTGCTTCGCTTAAACAATGGGTCGGGCCACTTTTACCAGCTGATAGAGACTTCCGCGCCACTTTCTGCTTGGGGTGACTATGTCTGGAACGAAGCCCCACTTGCACTTTTGCAGGGCATTGCCGGGCTTGCCATAATTTCTATCGGTATGGCTATCATAGGCTATTTTATCGCAGCGTTGTTCTGGCGTTGGCGGGTGAGCGTGAAATGGCGACGCCGGTCGAAAGCAATTGCGTCTGGTGGATAAGCCTTTGGAGGCATCGTTCCGTCCGTTGTAGTCGTTTCCCATATTTTTCCGGGGAGTATAAGCATGAATTTCGCTAATAAGCTGGCACTGGCCGCTTCTGTGTCACTGGCGTCACTAGCAACACCCTCTTTTGCGCAAGATGCGCAGCAGCCGTCGCAGAAAATTAGCAAAGACGGCGCGCAACTGGGCACTTTCGGTTTTGAAATAGCATAAATAAATTTTTTTGTTCTGCTCTTGTTCTTTTAGAACAGAAGGTGTACATAGCTGTTATTCCGGAAGGGTTTTCGGAACCAGGCATGACGCTAAGGAGTGGGAAAATGGCAGCAAGTCTCAAAATTATTGACGGGAATCAGGCAAACGGTATGAAAAATTCGGAACGTGAAAAGGCACTAGAAGCAGCCTTGGCGCAAATTGATCGCGCATTCGGTAAGGGTTCAGCGATGAAGCTGGGCAGCCGTGAAGCGATTAGCATTGATGCGGTGTCGACTGGCTCGCTTGGGCTCGACATAGCGCTTGGCATTGGTGGATTGCCAAAAGGCCGCGTGATTGAAATTTACGGCCCTGAAAGCTCGGGTAAGACAACGCTGACTCTGCACGTAATTGCAGAGGCGCAGAAGGCGGGTGGTACCGCGGCATTCATTGACGCGGAGCATGCGCTTGACCCCGGCTATGCCAAGAAGCTTGGTGTGGATATCGATAATTTGATCGTGTCTCAGCCTGATACGGGTGAGCAGGCGCTTGAGATCGCCGATACGCTCGTGCGTTCAAACGCGGTGGATATCATTGTGATCGACTCGGTGGCTGCACTCGTTCCGCGCGCAGAAATCGAGGGCGAGATGGGCGATAGCCATGTTGGTCTGCAAGCGCGATTGATGAGCCAAGCGCTCCGCAAAATCACCGGCTCGATAAGCCGTTCGAACTGCATGGTTATCTTCATCAACCAGATTCGTATGAAGATTGGTGTGATGTACGGTTCGCCTGAAACGACAACGGGCGGCAATGCGTTGAAATTTTATGCGTCGGTGCGTTTGGACATCCGCCGCACGGGCCAAATCAAGGCAGGTGAAGATATTGTGGGTAACACGACCCGCGTGAAGGTTGTGAAGAACAAGGTGGCTCCGCCGTTTAAGCAGGTCGAATTTGATATCATGTATGGCGAAGGCATTTCCAAAACGGGTGAACTGCTCGATCTGGGTGTGAAGGCCGGATTGGTTGAGAAATCAGGTAGCTGGTTCAGCTATGATTCGATCCGTATCGGGCAAGGTCGCGAGAATTCGAAAAGTTACCTGACTGAAAATCCTGAAGTTGCGGCGCGGTTGGAAGCAGCCATCCGCGGAAAGACGGAAGAAGTGGCTGAGGTCCTGATGACAGGCCCCGAAGCGGACGACGACATTTAAAACGACAGCTTCCCTTTTTTAAGAACAAGCGCGGCCTTGCCTGAGGCCGCTGCTTTCGACCCGCCCTGGTCCACCCTGGGGCGGGTCATTTGTGTCTGCTTAGGTTGAGGCTTCGCTATTGGGGCGCATAAAGGCAAAGCTAGAGCCGCACGAGACTTGACAGATATGATAGCGGCGGCCCAACTGCCCATATGAAGCCTATCATTCATCTTATTGGATTACCAACCGACCAAAACAGCTCATTCGAGCGCGGTGCTGCCCTTGCACCGGCCGCAATCCGCGCGGCCTTGTGGAGCGACCGGGGCAATCTGTTTGCGCAATCGGGCCATAAAATCGGCACAGATATCGCGTTCAAAGACCTTGGCGATCTGCCGCTGTCGGACGTCGACCGTGTTGCCGATGATGCGATGATCAAACAGGCGGTCACCGAGACTATGGATGCCGGTGCGATCCCACTATCACTCGGCGGGGACCATGCCGTAACTTTTCCAATTGTTGCAGCGTTGGCAGCGCGGCACGGGCCGCTTAACATCCTACATTTTGATGCGCATCCAGATATCTATGCCGATTTTGAAGGTAACCCGCGCAGCCATGCGTCGCCTTTTGCACGGATATTAGAAGCCGGCCATGCAACGCGCCTAGTGCAGGTTGGTATTCGCACATTGAACACGCATTGCCGCGAACAGGCCGAACGCTACAATGTCGAAATCATTCCCATGCTAAACTTCCAGGCAGCGCAAGTGCCCGCACTTGACGGCCCATTGTATATCAGCATCGATCTGGATGGCATTGACCCGTCCGAAGCGCCTGGCGTGGCGCATCCAGAGCCCGGTGGTTTGACCATACGCGAGTTATTGTCCGTCCTTGCCAAACAGAAGGCGCACATTGTTGGTGCGGACATTGTGGAGCTTAATCCCACACGCGATGTGAACGACATTACCGCTATCGTCGCCGCAAAGCTTGTGCGGGAAGTTGCCGCGCATATACATCAAAATAACGACCAATCATAAAGGGAACAGCCATGAGCATCATTGTACACCATCTCAATAACTCCCGTTCGCAGCGCATCTTGTGGTTGCTCGAAGAGTTGAATCTTCCTTATGACATCCGCCATCATGCGCGCGATGCGGTGACCAACCTCGCGCCAGATGCGCTCTTAAAGGTCCATCCATTGGGCAAGTCGCCGATGATTGAAGATGACGGGAAACTGATTTTCGAATCCGCCGCCATCGTGGAATATCTGTGCGAGCGTCATAATGGGGGGTATCTTGTCCCAGCGCGCGATACCGATCTGCATATCCGCTACCTGGAATTCATGCACTTTGCCGAAGGTTCGGTGATGACACCAATCTTGCTTAACCTTTACACCGGGCGCTTGGGCGAAGCTGCTGCGCCTTTGCACCCGCGTATCCAGCAACAATTGGACAGCCATTTTGCATTTATGGATGAGACCCTGAAAGCCACAGGTTGGTTTGTCGGGGACAGCCTGACCGGGGCCGATATCATGATGAGCTTTCCCGCCGAAGCGGCCGTCAAAATGGGTAAGGCTGCAAACCTGCCAAACCTCTCGGCTTTTGTCGAAAAAATCCATGCACGCCCCGCGTTTCAAACCGCATTGGAAAAGGGCGGGCCTTATGCCTATGCGTAAAGGGACCACAAACTGCATATCTGGCTTGCAGCATAGCGAGTCGTTCCCTAAGTCGCTGACACTATGACATCGTCCAATGATATTCGCCGCGGCTTCCTCGATTATTTCGGTGGTGCCAAACATGACGTGGTGCAGTCCGCGCCACTCGTGCCGTATAACGACCCAACATTGATGTTCGTCAATGCCGGGATGGTACCCTTCAAAAATGTGTTCACCGGCCTTGAAAGCCGCGAAACGCCGCGTGCAGCTTCAAGTCAGAAATGCGTGCGCGCAGGCGGCAAGCATAACGATCTAGACAATGTCGGGTACACCGCGCGTCACCACACATTTTTCGAAATGCTCGGCAATTTCTCGTTCGGCGATTATTTTAAAGAACAAGCGATCACCCATGCATGGACGCTGCTGACCAAAGAATGGGGTCTTGACCCGTCGCGTTTGACGACCACGGTCTATCATACGGATGACGAGGCGTTTGACCTGTGGCGCAAGATTGCCGGGCTTCCCGAACAACGCATCATCCGGATTTCGACCAACGATAACTTCTGGTCAATGGGCGACACTGGACCTTGTGGGCCATGCAGCGAAATATTCTATGACCATGGCGATCATATTTTCGGCGGTCCGCCTGGAAGCCCCGATGAAGATGGCGACCGTTTCGTCGAAATCTGGAACCTCGTGTTCATGCAGTTCGAGCGGCAGGACGATGGGACGGACGTGCCATTGCCCAAGCCATCGATCGACACTGGTATGGGGCTTGAGCGCATTGCAGCGGTCATGCAGGGCGTTCCTGACAATTACGACACAGACACCTTCAAAGCACTGATTAATGCCTCTGAAGAGCTCACAGGCACAAAAGCTGTCGGCGAGCAAAAGGCAAGCCATCGCGTGATCGCAGACCATTTGCGGTCGACAAGCTTCTTGCTGGCCGATGGTGTTATGCCATCCAATGAAGGTCGCGGCTATGTCTTGCGCAGGATCATGCGCCGGGCGATGCGCCACGCGCATATTCTTGGCGCGAAAGAGCCGCTGATGCACCGTCTGGTTGGTAGTCTTGCCGCCGAAATGGGTGCGGCTTACCCCGAACTCTTGCGCGCGCAGCCGTTGATTGAAGCAACGTTAAAGCAGGAAGAAACACAATTCCGACGGACGCTCGATAAGGGCATTAAGCTGCTTGATGAAGCAACGGCTGGTATGACGTCGGGCGATATTTTAGCGGGCGATACCGCGTTTAAGCTCTATGACACGTTCGGTTTTCCATATGATCTCACCGAAGACGCGCTGCGTGCGCAGGGCTTTGGCATTGATCAGGCTGGCTTTGAAACCGCGATGAATAATCAAAAAGCGATGGCACGCGCCGCTTGGAAGGGTTCTGGCGCGAAGGCATCTGATGATGTGTGGTTCGACATTGCCGAACGCGCCAGCGCGACCGAATTCACTGGCTATGCCGCAAGCGAAGGCGAGGGGCAGGTGGTGGCTCTCGTTAAAGACGGCATCGAAGTGCAATCGGCAGCGGCCAACGACGCCGTTACTGTCATTACCAATCAAACACCCTTTTATGGCGAAAGCGGCGGCCAGATGGGCGATGCTGGCGTTATTTCAAACAGCAATATGCGCGGTGAAGTAACGGACACCACAAAGCCGCTCGGGCGTTTGCATGCGCATCAGGTGACAATTGGTACAGGCGAGATCAAGGTTGGCGATTTTGTCACGTTGAAGATCGACACTGAACGCCGTGATTCACTGCGCGCGAACCATAGCGCCACGCATTTGCTGCATGTATCGCTGCGTAATCGTCTTGGCGAGCATGTGACGCAAAAGGGCAGCTTGGTCGCGCCAGACCGCTTGCGCTTCGACTTCTCGCATAATCAGGCAGTCGGTCCGCAAGATATCGCGCTGATTGAGGCTGATGTGAATGCGCAAATCCGCGGGAACCAAGCGGTCACAACCCGGTTGATGACCCCGGATGATGCCGTTGCCGCTGGTGCGCTTGCATTGTTCGGTGAGAAATATGGCGACGAAGTCCGCGTTCTGACGATGGGCAAAACGGACGACAGCCATTACTCGCTCGAACTATGCGGAGGCACCCATGTCAACGCATTGGGTGACATCGCTTTGTTCACGATCGTATCCGAAGGCGCCGTGGCAAGCGGCATACGCCGTATCGAGGCGCTGACGGGAGAGGCCGCACGCTTGTGGCTTGTTGGCCGTGAAACACAATTGAAGAATGTGGCCGCGATGTTGAAGACCGCACCGGACGAAGTAAGCGCGCGCATCGAAACGCTTATCAGCGAACGCAAGCGGATGGAAAAAGAGCTTTCCGAAGCAAAGAACGCATTGGCGCTGTCCGGTGGTAGCGGCCCCAAGGCCGAAGCCGAGAAAATCGGTGATGTCACTTTCATAGGGCAGGTCATCACTGGAATTGAACCGAAGGCTCTCCGCGGCCTCGCGGATGAGCAGATGAAGGCCATCGGCGCGGGCATAGTGGCGATCATTGCTGCCAATGAAAATAGTAATACTGTTGTCGTGGCTGTTTCACCTGCATATCATGGCACAGTGGCGGCGCCAGATCTTGTGCGTGCGGCAACCGAAGCCATGGGTGCGCAAGGTGGTGGCGGACGTCCGGACATGGCGCAAGGCGGTGGTCCAGCGGGCGCGGAGTTGGCGCAGGCCGCACTGGACGCAATCAAGGCAAAGATAGCCGGATAAGAGGTGTGCACTTACGCTTTGGGGGCTTCTTTAAGGCCTCCATCTTGCTGTATCTCCCGCCTGACATGTACCTTTCCCATATGCTGCATGAGTAGGGCAGGGCAATAAAACAGCGCGAGAGTTGCCGCCCGCGCTTCGATGTTTTCAAAAGGGTTGGATTTACATCCAGCTGCCCATTTTGATTTCGAGATTGGCGCGCACTTGCTCGAAGAATTGCTCCGTGGTCATCCACGCCTGATCCGGACCGATCAGGATTGCGAGATCCTTTGTCATGTGGCCGTCTTCAACAGTCTGGATGCACACTTCCTCAAGCGTTTCTGCAAAGCGTGTAACGTCTGGCGTTTCGTCAAATTTGCCACGGAATTTTAGGCCGCCAGTCCATGCGAAGATTGACGCAATCGGGTTGGTCGACGTCGCCTTGCCCTGCTGATGCTGGCGGAAGTGGCGCGTGACCGTGCCGTGCGCGGCTTCTGCTTCAACAGTCTTGCCATCTGGCGTCATCAGAATGGAGGTCATAAGGCCAAGAGAACCAAAGCCCTGCGCAACCTGATCGGACTGCACGTCGCCGTCATAATTCTTACAAGCCCAGATGAACTTTCCTGACCATTTAAGCGCCGAAGCAACCATATCGTCGATCAAACGATGTTCGTAGACAATGCCCAGCTCCTTGAACTTTTCGGCGAATTCTGTCTCGAACACTTCCTGAAACAGGTCCTTGAACCGACCATCATAATATTTCAGGATCGTATTCTTGGTGGACAGATAGACCGGCCATTCGCGGGTGACGCCATAATTCAAGGACGCCCGCGCAAAGTCGCGGATGGAGTCATCGAGATTGTACATAGCCAGTGCAACGCCGGGTGACGGGTAACGAAACACTTCTTCGTCAATCCGCTGGCCATCATCGCCATCCCACACAAGACGAAGCGTGCCAGGACCAGGGACGAGGAAATCGGTTGCGCGATATTGGTCACCAAAAGCATGGCGGCCAATAACAATTGGGTCCGTCCAGCCGGGGATCAAGCGCGGTACGTTATCAATGACGATTGGTTCACGGAAGACGACGCCACCAAGGATATTGCGGATGGTGCCGTTGGGCGATTTCCACATTTTCTGCAGGCCGAATTCTTCAACGCGGGCCTCATCTGGCGTAATAGTAGCGCATTTCACGCCGACGCCGAACTCGCGAATGGCATTGGCGGATTCAACGGTAACCTTGTCATTGGTCTTGTCCCGATATTCCATGCCCAAATCATAATATTTAAGGTCGATATCGAGATATGGCAAAATGAGACGTTCGCGTATCCACTCCCAAATGATACGAGTCATCTCGTCGCCATCGAGTTCAACGACCGGGTTTTTGACCTTAATTTTTGCCATGGCAGAGAGAACTTTCCATTAGGGAGATGGGTTGTTGATCGGTGCCATAGCAAAGTCTGCCATTTGTTCAACCACCACCCTGATATTGTTGGAAGATGGAGGAACTGGCATCTAAGGTTGTAAGATTGCGAGGCATCCCCTAGCTAAGCGTAATGAGTAGACAAGAATTGACAAACCGGGGCTCCGGGGTCGCGAAATGGTCGTTTCCTCCCATTCACCCCGAGGGCCGTAAATTCGGACTTATCGCCGCTGGCATAACCCTGTTTTTTGCCTTTATGGCGTGGGAAACGCTGGCATGGCCCATGGGCGCCGTTACTGTTTGGACATTGTCATTCTTCCGTGATCCAGCGCGTGCGACACCCATTGATGAACGCTTTGTTGTCGCGCCGGCCGACGGACTTGTGACCTTGATCGAAAAAGTTCACCCGCCTGTTGAATTGCGCGGACCTGATGGACTTGGCGACCAGCCAATGACCCGCGTGTCGATTTTTATGAGCGTGTTTGATGTGCACATCAACCGGACACCCATTCGCGGCACAATTAAGCGCGTTGTGTATATTGCCGGAAAATTTCTGAACGCTGACCTTGATAAGGCCAGCGAGGAAAACGAACGCCAGCATTTCCTTGTTGAACGCAGCGATGGCGTCCGCATTGGTTTTACACAAATTGCCGGATTGGTTGCGCGCCGCATTGTTGCCTTCGTCAAAGAAGGGGACAGCGTTGCCAATGGCCAACGTGTCGGCCTCATCCGTTTTGGCAGCCGTGTTGACGTTTATTTGCCCCATGGCACGTCTTCGCGGGTCATAAAGGGCCAGCGTTGCGTTGCTGGTGAAACGGTTCTCGCTGAAATCGGCGTGGATCAGGACCTGATCGCCGTCGCGCATTGATGGGCGCGCATTCCTCCCGGCCTGGAATTCCTTTACGGGCACTTGCCCCGAATGCTGTTACTGCTTTTGCACTATGCACCGGCTTGTCCGGCGCGTGGTTTGCGATGCAGGGGCGTTGGGAAAACGCGGTGGCGGCTATCGTCATTGCCGGTGTGCTCGACGCCATGGACGGACGCATTGCGCGTATGTTGAAGGGCGAGAGCCGCTTTGGTGCTGAACTGGACTCGCTATCTGACGTTATTGCGTTCGGGGCAACGCCGGCGTTGATCATATATATGTGGGTTATGCAGGACATGCCACGCTTTGGCTGGACAATATCGGTATTTTTTGTGCTCTGCGCCGCGCTTCGACTGGCACGGTTTAACGCGCAGATCGACACCGAAAACCAACCACATAAATCTGCCGGATTTAACACAGGCGTTCCATCGCCGCCGGGCGCCGCGCTGGCACTGCTGCCGATGATGATCTGGTTTGAGACGGGTGCAGAGTGGGTACGTGACTATCGCCTCCTTGCCCCTTGGCTTTTGCTTTGTGCATTTTTGATGGTTTCCAATGTTGCAACCTATAGCTGGTCGTCGATTAAGATCCGGCGCAGCGTTCGCTTTATGGCGCTCGCCGCGGTTAGCTTTTTTGTAGCGACTTTGGTGGCCGCGCCGTGGGTAGCCCTCATTGGCGTTGGTATCTTATACGCCGGAATGCTACCATTCAGTATTATGAGCTATGCCCGTGTCAAAAAGTCGCAACGGACCGTTTCTGAAGCCACTTGACCTCTGCACCGCACGGGCTATGTTCCTTTTTCGTTCTTATTTTGGAGTTGGCCGTTGGAGCCGTTAATTGTCATTGTCATTGTTATTTTTGCATTGTTGGGTGGGCTGGCGCTTGGTTGGTTTGCTGGCAGCCGTGCGGGCAAAGCAGGGCTTGAAACGACGAGCCAACTGCGCGCGATGCTCGATCAGGTGGTCGTCGAACGAGACAGCGCCAGGGACCGATTGGCACGGCTTGAAACGAGTTTGGAGGAGCGCGAGCGCAGCTTTGAAGAACAGATCGCGGCGCTTGGTGATGCGAAAGAGAATTTGTCCGCGCAATTTGGCGAAATTGGACAGAAGTTATTGGGCGAGGCGCAGGCTGCGTTCCTGCAACGCGCCGACGAACGCTTTCACCAAGCTGGCGAGAAGAACGAAGAGCGGCTGAAGCAGCTTCTTGGGCCAGTGGGTGACAAACTCAAAGCTTATGAAGAGCAGGTCGGCAAAATCGAGAAGGACCGGACCGAGGCCTATGGTGATCTAAAGGGCCTGATTGGTGAAATGCGCATCGGTCAGGAGCGTGTGTCGAGCGTCGCCTCTGGGCTCATGAACTCACTACGCAATGCGCCGAAGGCGCGGGGGCGTTGGGGCGAGCAACAATTGAAAAATGTGCTCGAAAGTTGCGGCTTGTCCGAGCATGTCGATTTCGATTTGGAAGCAAGCATTGATGTCGGCGACGGCTTAAGGTTGCGGCCTGATGCGATCATACATGTTCCTGGTGGGCGCACCTTGGTCATCGATGCCAAAGTATCGTTAAACGATTATCAGGACGCGTTTGACTCCGTGGACGATGATGTCCGCGCTGTTGCAATGACGCGCCATACGCAGTCGATGAAAAACCATATCGAGGGCTTGTCGCGCAAGGCCTATTGGGATCAGTTTTCCGAAGCCCCTGATTATGTCATCATGTTTGTCCCTGGTGAGCATTTCCTCGCAGCTGCGCTTGAGCATGAACCGCGATTGTGGGACTTTGCTTTCGAAAAGAAGGTCCTCCTCGCGACGCCAACCAACCTTGTGGCGATTGCGCGAACCGTTGCCAGCGTCTGGCGCCAAGAGGGACTCGCGCGCGAAGCCAAGCAAATTGGTGCGCTGGGTAAGGAAATGTACGACCGGATTGCCGTTGCGGCGCAACATCTGAAATCAGTCGGTAGCGGGCTTTCGTCGGCGGTGAACAATTACAACAAATTCGTCGGCAGCTTCGAACGCAATGTCATATCGACGGGTCGAAAATTTGCGGACCTGAATATCGAAACCGGCAAGCGCGATTTGGAAGAGGTTCCATTGGTTGAGGCGCTGCCGCGTTATGGCGAAGGTGAGACGGCGACACCGATCGCCGATCAGCGCGAAGGCTTGGCATAAGAATTGACGCTCCGGTTGCGATTATCCTGCGTTTGAATGCCGAAACTGGTTCAAAACTTCATAGGCCATCACAGCGGTCGCCACAGCAGCGTTTAAGCTATCTGCTTTGCCTTGCATCGGCATTTTGACGCGCAGGTCACACTGGCTTTCATAGTCGTCGGGCAGGCCCTGCGCCTCATTCCCCGTCAAGATAAAGCACGGCGCGCTGTAGCGAGCGGTTTGGTAATCGGTATCGGTTTGCAGGCTGGTGCCAACCAATTGGCCTTCGCCGCTGCGCAACCAATCGGTGAATTCGTCCCACCGGCATTGCACCACCTTTTGTGTGAAAATCGCGCCCATACTCGCGCGGACGGACTCGACGGAAAAGGGATCAGTGCAATCATCAATCAAGATAAGACCACCAGCGCCGACGGCATCACCGGTGCGCAACATCGTGCCCAGATTGCCGGGGTCGCGCATCGATTGGGCAACGAGCCATATGGGTGCGATGCCCCGGTCAACATCCGCCAAGGCGGTACCATGGTCGCGATAGACGCCGACTACGGCTTGAGCGTTGTCCTTGCCCGACAGCTTGACCATGATGTCCGCGCTCGTTTCGATAACGTCGCCGCCATTGTCGAGCACCTCCGCTTCCAGCGTAACTTCAAGGTCATGTAACGGCCGGTCTTTGACACGAAACAGCATTTCGGGGAGAAAACCTGCCTCCCGCGCCTCAGTCATGATCCGCAGCCCTTCTGCTAGAAAAAGCCCTGCGCGCTTGCGCAATTTTTTCTCACGCAGCCCGCGGATTTCCTTCAGCAGCGGATTTGAAAATCCGGTGATCTCCCGGCGCATCAGTCTTCGCCAAAACCGTCAACAACCAGACCGACAAGCTTTTCAATGGCGAGCTCCGCCTGTTCGCCTTCAACATGGATGATGACTTCGCTGCCCTGTGCCGCGCCGAGCATCATCAGGCCCATGATTGACGTGCCCGTGACCAACTGACCGTCCTTTTCGACTTCAACCTTAATTCCCTCAGGCAGGCGGCTCACGAAGGTTACGAATTTGGCGCTGGCGCGGGCGTGCAGGCCTTTTTGGTTGACGATCGTTACTGTCCTGCTGAGGCGTGTCACCGCGATGCCTCAAGTACTTCCGAAGCAACGCTGATATATTTGCGGCCGGCTTCGCGGGCGGTCGCTACAGCCTCTTTTACGTCCAGATTTTTGCGAGCGCTGTCGAGCCTGATAAGCATTGGTAGGTTCACGCCCGCGATAACCTCGACACGTCCGCTATCGAGCAGAGAGATTGCGAGGTTCGATGGCGTGCCACCAAACAGGTCGGATAAGATAATCACGCCCTTGCCTGTATCGACGGTTTTGATTGCGGCGGCAATTTCATTGCGATGCGCTTCCATGTCGTCATGCGGCCCGATGCAGATGGTCGCAACGTTCTTTTGCGGCCCGACAACATGTTCAAGGGCGACAAGAAACTCGCTCGCAAGCTTACCATGCGTGACTAAAATCAAACCAATCATGTGCTTTTACTGTCCTGTCGCGACGTAATACTGTTTGCGCCGTTAGCAGGCTCCTCAAGCGCGTCAATCGGTCTTGACGTCAGATTGCGATGCGACACCGTAAGAGCGAACCCGTCTTCGCGTAACCAATTGCCAAATGTTTCGGCCACATGCACGGATCGGTGACGTCCGCCGGTGCAACCAAATGCGATGTTGATATACGCCTTACCCTGTGCGTCGTAGAGCGGTAGCAGGAATCGGAGCAAGTCGCGGATCTTCTGCATAGCTTCGTCATATTTGGGGTCTGCCGCAACATATTCTGCAACGCTTGCATCCATCCCCGTCATTGGGCGCAGATCGCTGTCCCAATGGGGGTTTCGCAGAAACCGGAGGTCAAATACAAGATCTGCGTTGTGCGGCACCCCGCGGGAAAAGCCAAAACTCGTGACCGTAATAGTCGAATGTGGCGTTGTTTCGCTTGTGAAGTGCTCGCGGATGACCTGTTGCAAATCATGCGCAGACAGCTTGCTCGTATCGACGACCGTTTCCGCCAAGCGGCGAAATGGTTCCATCAAGTTACGGTCAATCGCAACGCCGTCCATCGCCGGGCGGTCCTGCGCCATTGGGTGGCGGCGACGTGTCTCGGCGTAGCGGCGTTCGATTTCCACGCCAGCACAGTCGAGAAATAATGTCAAAATTTCTAGATTGGGCTGGGTCTGCAGCGCCTTGATTTGCTCAATTAAAGCTCCAGCATCAAAACCGCGGGTACGGCTATCAAATCCAAGCGCCAGCGGGGTATTTGGACCGTCTTCGCCGCCCGATGCTGGTATTTTGAGTAATTGTGCAGCGAGTTTAATCGGGAAATTGTCGACGGTTTCCCAACCCAAATCTTCCAGTGTTTTAAGCACGGTCGTTTTTCCCGCGCCGGACACACCCGTGATCAACAAGATTTTCTGGGGTTCTGAAGGTTTTTTTGGCTTCAAGATTTTACCCTCTCAACTGCAATGGTAGGGGATTTTGCCGCTGGCAGATACCCGGCTTCAACGACTGAGCGAAGCGCCAGTTCGACCTTTAGCACACTGCTGACTTGAAATGGGTCAAGCTTGACCAGCGGTACCAAAAAATCAGCGATTGTGGTGCGCATTTTTTCGGCGGGCATGCGGTCAACATCCTTTGCGGATTCGACGACGAGGCGCAGCGGGGCGGAAACCTCATATTCGACAGAACAGATTCCTATGCCGCGCACTTCAATTTTTCCAGCTATACTGGGCGCGTAAGCCAATAAGGGAACGCCATCGGCGCTTTCGATATGCAGGATGTCGTCACTGATCAGCTTGGCGCCGCGGTCAATCAACCGAAGGACCAAATCGGACTTTCCGCTTCCAGATGGTCCAAGTATTAGCACGCCAAGGCCGCCTATAGCGACCGCGCTACCATGAACCATCGTCGTCATTTGCGTTTCGCCGTTTTGGCACAGGGAAGCGCGATTTCGAAGCATGCCCCGTCCTTACCATCAACGCGATCGCGCACCATGATGCGGCCATGATGCCCTTCGATGATTGTGCGGGCAATTGCGAGGCCAAGCCCGCTATGCTTGCCGAAATTCTCTGATGCAGGCCGTTCGCTGTGGAAACGGCGAAAAATGGCCTCGCGTTCTTGAGCCGGAACGCCCGGCCCTTCGTCGCTAATGCGGATGATAACTTCGGCGTCGGCCAGTGTTGCGGAGATTTCGACCACTGATTCAGGAGGCGAAAAAGACACCGCGTTGTCGATTAAATTGGTCAGCATCCGCTCAAGTCGAACATCTTCACCCATAACAGTAGCGATTGACCGTCGTGGCCTCGCCAACGCAATAGTCACATCTTTGTCGCTGGCTCTATCCTCACGCGCCTGAAGCAATTGTTCGATCATATCACCCAGATCAATGGGCTCGAACTTTGCCTTGGCAAGTTGCGAGTCCACGCGGCTCGCGTCGGAGATGTCGCTTATTAAACGGTCCATGCGCTGAACGTCCGCTTTTGCGACGTCCATCAATTGTTTACGCAATTTGGGGTCGTCAATCCGCTCTGCGCCATCCAGCGCAGATCGCAACGACGCCAGAGGGTTTTTGATTTCATGCGCGACATCCGCCGCAAATGCTTCGGTTGCGTCAATGCGTTGGCGAAGGGCGATGCTCATGTCGGACAAAGCGCGGGCCAACATGCCAATCTCATCGCGGCGCGAGGGCAGGCGCGGGACAGTTACCTCCTGTGCACGTCCCAGCCTTACCTTGACCGCAGCACGCGAAAGATGCCGCAGGGGTCGCACAATCGTGCGGGCAAGAAACGTCGATAGTAAAATACCAATACCCAGCGCGAACAAGAAAAACATGCCGATGTTAAACCGTTCGGCACGGACAAAGAGCCGGATATCGCGCTCATTCGATGTAGTGAGTACAGTATAACTTCTGTCTGGAGATTGCGACGCCGCGCTGATCATATGGGTTAGGTCAGGGGCAAAACGCACCTCTGATGCAGCCTTGGATGGCTTAGCAGTGTTTAATTCCGGCCAAGATCCTTTGGTGTCGAATCTGGGTTCAATAAACGGTTGAAGCGCCTGAGCGCCTACTAGAAAGTCGAATAGCCGGTCGATTCCACGCGCGGTGACTTTAGGCCATGGTTCACGGTCTGGGTCGCGAAAGACATAGGTCGGCCGTTGATTGGCGAAACTATCGAGGATCTTAGTACCTTTTTGGTCGTAAATGCGAATGCGCGATTGGTTTTGCTGACCGAACTGGATGACATAAGCTGCTCTGTTTTCTTGGGCGACTAGAGGCAAGCTGCGGGCCAGAAAAGTGGCTTGGTTGCGCGCGGTCTGTTCGCGCTCGGCAATTAACCGCACGCGGTAGCTGTCGAGGAAAAACAGCCCGGCGCCGAGCAACGCCAAAACGAACAGGTTTACAGCAAGGATGCGGGTGGTTAGCGATAACCCCCGGCTCCATCCCAACTGTAGATCAGCGGGCTCAACTGTCGGCGAAGCGATATCCGGCCCCATAAAGCGTATCGATTGCGGTGAATTCGGGGTCAATTTCGCGGAATTTACGGCGTAGCCTTTTGATGTGGCTGTCGATGGTGCGATCATCGACATAAACATCGTCCTGATAGGCGGCATCCATCAATTGGTCGCGGGTGCGGACAACGCCTGGTCGGATAGCTAACGCCTCCAGGATCATAAACTCTGTTACAGTCAGCGTAAGCGACCGCCCATCCCATTTGACCTGATGGCGGGCTGGGTCCATTTCCAGCTTTCCGCGCATCATTGGTTCGGGTTCGGATCCCGCTTCGCCATTAACGATCGCCTTGTCATAGGTTGCGCGTCGTAAAATGGCCTTCACGCGTGCGATTAACAAACGCTGCGAAAATGGCTTCGTGATGTAATCATCGGCGCCCATGGCAAGGCCAAGAGCTTCATCGAGTTCTTCATCTTTCGATGTCAGGAAAATGACGGGCATGTCACTTTTTTCGCGCAACCGCCGTAGCAGTTCTAACCCGTCCATCCGAGGCATTTTGATATCGAAAATACCCAAATCAGCCGGGTTCTCCAGCAGTGCCTTCAACGCAGTCTCTCCATCCGAATAAATCCGGGTCACATATCCTTCCGCCTGCATCGCAATGGACACAGAGGTTAGGATATTCCGGTCATCGTCGACCAAGGCGATATGGGCACTCATCCCGCGGTTATAGTCAGGCAAGGGCTTGGGTTCAATGCATTGCTCTTTAAAGGCAAAGTCTTCCGTGGATAACGTTTTTCTCGTCCAATCCATCCGCCCCGCATTTGACCTTGCCCTACGCATCGTATACCGGCGTCAACTTCCTCGGTGCATACGTATGCACCAGATTCGCAACTTTCGCCGGAGCAGCCAATGTCGACACCACTGAATATCGCACTTTCACAACAGGGTTTCGGCACAGATGCAGAGCTGCATTGCAATTTAGGCACCGCCCAGCTGGTTGAGGCAGCGCTTGCGAATAAAGAGGGGATAATGGCCAAGGATGGCCCGTTGGCGGTCAAGACCGGCTTGCATACTGGACGCTCGGCAAAGGATAAATATATTGTTCGCGATGTCGAAACCGAAAACAGCATTTGGTGGGGCAAAACCAATTTGGGGATGGACCCCGCACATTTCGCTGCATTGAAAGAGGATTTTATCGCGGCTTTGGGCGGCAAGGACAAATTATACGTCGCTGACCTGTTCGGTGGATCGCAACCAGAACACCGCGTTAACGTCCGCGTGATCAATGAATTTGCTTGGCACAACCTATTCATTCGTACGTTGCTTGTAAGGCCCACGCAGCATGAACTAGCCGGCTTTGTGCCCGAATATACAATCATCGATTTGCCAAGTTTCCGCGCACACCCTGTACGTCATGGTTGCCGCAGCGAAACGGTTGTCGCAGTCAACTTTACCGAGAAGCTTATTCTCATTGGCGGCACCGCTTATGCCGGCGAAATGAAGAAGTCCGTGTTTGGCATTCTCAATTACCTTCTGCCGGTAAAGGGCGTGATGCCCATGCACTGTTCGGCCAATATTGGCGCCGATGGCCATACCGCCGTATTTTTTGGCCTGTCGGGCACGGGCAAGAC
>Ga0114973_10000966_pt1 | contig 21496 bp, 18 predicted proteins | sample M_140807_MF_Meta_FD_87025 | JGI IMG/M metagenome (GOLD analysis project Ga0114973, IMG submission 87025) | Freshwater microbial communities from Lake Montjoie, Canada to study carbon cycling - M_140807_MF_MetaG | ecosystem: Environmental > Aquatic > Freshwater > Lake | place: Lake Montjoie...
ACAGAATCTTCAATTTCGGCATCGTGCCCCGCTGGACCCCAAGCGACGATATCCACCTGACGCCTTATTGGGGCTACAGTCGGAACCGGGAAGACATCAAACCAGTCGTCTTTGTTTCCGGCTTTTTCCTACCGCCCGAAGTGGGGCCAGAATCCTATGGTCAGCGATGGACCGATCAGGACCGTGTGCAGGAAAACATCGGACTGCTTGGACGCTTTGATCTGACCGAAAGCTTGACACTCAGCACCGGCGCCTTTCGTTCTAGGGTCGTGTCGCTGGAGAACTATGCCGACCTTTACCGCAACACCACGCCGGACGGTCTGGCTGATCATGTCATTAATGCCAATCCGGAAACACGCCGCGCCTCATCGTCTGGCGAAGCCCGTCTGACGTGGCGCCGCCGAGCGGGCTCCTTGGCCAACACAGTGCACGTCATGATCCGGGGGCGCCAAGCCATGAGCCGCTATGGAGGATCGTCGTCGATCGCCTTCGGCAAAGCAAAGATTGGGCAGTTCGTGCCTGTCACTGAGCCCGCCTTCGTGTTCGGGCGTCAAAGCGAGGACCATGTCGAGCAGTTTACGGGCGGCGTCGGGTATGATGGCATTCTGGCGGGCATCGGCCAGATCAGTCTGGGCGTGCAGCGCAGTTCGTATACGAAAGACGTGAACTCGGCAACCAGCGGTGCATCCAGCATCACCACGCGTCCATGGTTGTTCAACGCGTCGACCGCAGCCAACCTGACACAGCGGCTGGCGCTCTATGGCGGGTACACGCGCGGAATGGAGGAAAGCGGCACCGCGCCCGATGCGGCCGCCAATCGGGGGCAACCACTTTCATCCGCGATCACCAGTCAGCGAGAGTTCGGTTTCCGCTATGCCATACGCCAGGATATGCAAATCGTTGGCGGGCTCTTCGAGCTCAGAAAACCCTATTTCAGCCTGAACAATGAAAACGTTTTCACTAATCTGGGCGCTCTGATCAACCGCGGCGCGGAGATGTCGCTGGCAGGGCCCCTGGCCCCCGGCCTCAACATGGTTGCCGGGGCCGTCTGGATGGATCCGCGGGTGACGGGGCCGGACGTGGCTCTTGGCCGCGTGGGCGAACGGGCTGTGGCCCAGACCCGCCAGCTTGTCCGAGCAAACTTCGATTATCGCCTGCCGTTCCTTGCCGGGGTTTCGCTTGACGCCGGGATCGACTACTCCGGTTCTATCACGGCATCGGTCCGGCCTGATCCTGCAACTGGCAGGCAGCTTGAAACCCCATCAAGAACAGAGATCGACCTTGGTGCCCGCTATCGCTTCGAACTGCGTGATGCGCCGGCGGTTCTGCGCCTGCAGGTAGAGAACGTGTTCAACACCAGAGGGTGGAATCCGACATCGTCGGGTGGTTTCGAGAGAGAAGGTCCGCGCGCCGTCAGCATTGAACTGGCTGCTGACTTCTGAGCGATGGCAACTTGGCGCCCAAATGCCGACATTCCCGCAGACAAACTATGCTCTAATAACGGACGTTGGATTACTTCCGCCTGATGGTTGCAGACCTCGCTTAGCCATAGTAAGCTAGTCCATAGGGCGATGATTTTATTCAAATGGAGATTGCAATGAAAATTGGGATGTTGATCGCGGCTATAGCCGTCACCGTTTCCTCAGGTGCACTTGCCGCTGAAGGTGCAAAGCCAGAAACGAAAATGGAGTGCTGCTGTTGCAAGAGAGACGAGCACGGCAAAATGGCTTGTTGCGAAGACAAGGCCAAAGAGGAGCAAAAGACTGGCCATGAAGGACACAACATGGAAGGCATGGACCACAAATAGGTCTCGACCGCCAACGTACGGTGGCTCCCTTATACAGGCTGGATATTAAGTTATGAAGATTATTGCGCTGGCGCTTGTTTCGACATCTGAATTGGCGGCTGGTGACATTGTCATACACCGCGATCCCGGATGTGGTTGCTGCGAAAAGTGGGCAACCCAAGCTACGAGCTCAAACACTCTCCTGTTTTAAGCTGAAAGCAGTCTCAAATTATCTGACGGCGGACAACAAAAAACATCTGAATAACACACAAGGATTGGTAATTTATGTTTCAATTTTTTAGATCCATTAGGTTTAAAATATTTGGCATATCTGCAGGCCTTTTGCTTATGATGCTTGGGACAACTATCTGGTCTGCCCTGTTAACTGAACGGGTCCATCGCCAGCTGAGAACGCTTGAGGAATCGATTTTCCCGCTTGCGATGTCACTTTCCTCTTTAAAAACCGTCGTTCAATCGCAGAAAACCACCGCTGATTATCTTACTAAGACACCGGACAAGACGGCGACCACAGTATGTGAAAATGAGACTAAGAAGCAGTCAAAACACGCCAAGGAAATTTTGACGCAGGCCAAGCAATATCTCATGAAAGGCAAAATATTTTCAGTGACGGAGACAAGCAAGCTTGCACTGGCGCGGCTGGAACCAATGTTAGATGAGCTTACGTATCAGGAAAAACGTCTATTCCAGATGACCCTGGACGCATGCATGCTATCTGCAGATGCGGCCCAGATGGAAAAAGCCAAACTTCAAGCTGATCAGGTCTTTCGGCACACGGATACCATGTCGATGGAAATTAATAATTTCGGAGAAACCGAATCACGGATCACCATAGAGAACCAGAAGATAGCACTGAATGTAACTATTGCCATGATCAGCTTTGCTACACTGGTTGGCATTATGCTGGCGTTCCTGGTGTCACGCGGACTGACGCGGCCAATAGTAAGCCTGCGGGCTGGTGCACGTGCGGTAGCCGCCGGCTTTCTGGATCAAGCCCACGTTAAGGTGACCTCGCGTGACGAGATCGGTGACGTGACCCATGCCTTCAACGCTATGCTCGACGGCTTACGCGAGAAGGATCGTATCAAAGAAAAATTTGGACAATATGTCGATCCGCGGGTCGTGGTGGGGCTCCTCGATAGTGCGCAGCATTCTTCAGTCGGCGAAAAACAGGTGGCAACCGTGTTCTTCTCGGAAATCGTTAAATTTACTACAATCGGTGAGCGGCTAGCGCCAAGCACGCTTGTTGACCTTATGAATGCGTATTTTTCGGCCATGTCTCAGCCCATCCGCGAACATTCGGGTATCATCGACAAATATATTGGCGATGCCATCATGGCATTTTGGGTTCCCCCGTTCTCCGATCCCAATCGTCAGGCGGAATATGCCTGCCGCGCCGCACTCGAGCAATTGGCGTTGCTTGATGCCTTCAACAGACGTGTCCCGGATCTCGTCGGACTTCGCCGCGACGTACCTAGCATCAATTTAAGGGTGGGCTTATCGACAGGTGACGTCGTGGTCGGAAGTGTGGGATCGGAAACTGCCCGCAGTTTTACCGTGATGGGAGACACAGTAAATCAGGCATCGCGGTTGGAAGGTGCAAACAAAGTCTATGGTACCAATGTGTTAATTGACCATGAGACATACGCCGCAGCTGGGTCAGCCATTGAAACCCGCTTAATTGATGAAATTAAGGTTGTTCATCGAGATGAACCGCTGCGGATCTATGAGCTAGCCGCTATGGCCGGCAATCTCGCTGTAGACACAAGGGCCACGTTCGACATGTTTGCAGAAGGCCTTGAGCATTATAGACGCGGGGATTGGTCTAAGGCAGAAGCCGCATTTCAGGCGGCGTTATTACGTTCACCAGATGAGGGCCCTAGCCGCACATTGCTATCTCGTATTCCCGGCCTGCGACAATCACCCCCCACTGACTGGTCAGGTGTGTGGCAAATGACATCAAAATAGAATTTCTCTAAATGACCCAGTATACAAAGTTGCGCTACAGAGCTTAGGCAGGCTAGTTTGGCTCGTCGACGGTATGAAGTAATCTGACAATGAACAGGCACTATATGAAAATACAACTCTCGTCCTCCTTGAAGCCGCTAGTCTTTTTGGTGGGGGTCTCCGCTATTGCTTTTCCATCCAAGGCATTGGCGGACACCCTGCCGAATAAATCTGACTTCTGTGCCGCACGCCCGGGTCAAACAACGCCCCCTTGCGTGATTGAGACAGGCTCAGCCATGGTTGAAACCGGCTTGGCCACATGGGAGCACGCGAAAACGGAGAGTGCGCGTGATAACCAATTAACGCTTAGCGCAATTGCGCTGCGTTACGGCATTGCCCCTAGCGTTGAATTACAAGTCGGGTGGGCGGGCTTGGTTGTCTCATCTCACTTCGATTATGCGACACTAAACCAATCTCGAGACACGAACCCTGGAGACCTCACCGTAGGCGCTCTGTATGGCCTATCTGGACGCGGGGGCCCTGTAGCAGTTCAGGCTTTTATAACGCTGCCAACAGGCAAAGGCGCGGCGACAGACGGAGAATGGAGTGGCGGGGTCAGGCTCCCTGTTGCAATGCCAATCGATAACAACTGGCAGCTGGGCCTCACGCCCGAATATAATATCACGGTTAATTCTAGCGGACATGGCCGGCATTCTGCCTTCGGCGGCGCAGCGGGCATTTCACGCTCGATTTCAAGACGGCTCAGCGCGGGAATTGACATTAGTGTCCTGGAAGACCGTGACCCGGAGGGCTCAAGCACCAGTTCAATGGCTTCAGCATCGATCGCCTGGCAAACTACCCCCAACTCTCAAGTCGACTTTGGCGCAGGCCTGGGCCTCACAAGCAACAGTCCACGCGCGCAGATATATATCGGTTTCGCGAAGCGCATGTGAGCTGCCGGGGTCCCAATGCCGTTAGCCATCTTATTGTCATCCTTCATATCGGCACTCAGCCATAATTAAATATAGTGTTTTAAGGGAAGTTGGTCCCCGAGTTGGTATCACTCGGGAAAGCCCCTCATTCCGCCAAGACGATAATGCGGTCCCCCGCGTTGTAGCGAACAGCCGTCGATTTTATCGGGTTAATGATAATCCCGCTCTGCCCGACGCCGTCAGCTCCCGTCTGGTTCATAGTATGATGACCAATGGCAACTTCGCCTTGCGCCAAGGCGGCTTGGACAGCCTCTTGGTAGGTTATGTCTTGGCCAAGGGTCACATAATTTTCTGCTGGACGCATACTGATTTCGGAACCACCATCATCCAGCAAATCTTTAAAGATTGCTTCAAGATGCTCATTCTCGGAGGCTTGTGCCAGCATCAGGCCCACCAACTTGTTGCTAACGACGAAATCGTTAACGTTCGTAACGGTTGCCAATGTGCGATTTCGCACATCCACTATCTCGCTGACGATGCTTATATTGCGATCATCGGCTTCTCTCATCTTACGCAGATGTAACAAGCTTACTAACGTCCGGGTATCAGCCGCTTGGGCCGACATATGGTCGTTATGCGCCAAAATGAGGACATGATCATAAGAGAGCGGATTGAGCGAAGAAATGTCCGCCCAGCGTCCCGTATTCACCTTTTGGATCTCGATTTTCAGATTGCTACTGTCGACGATTATATCCGCAACCGCCTGCTCAATCTCCGGCACATCAGCGGCGATGGTAAGTAAGGAACCCGGGCCGACATAGCGCGAGAGCTCGCTTGCAATAATTGGGGCACGTCGGTTCCAGCCAAGGATAAGGGTCCGCTCCGGTTTTGGAGGCGTTGCCGTCCCTTTTCCGTCATGCGAAATGGCCACATTTGTCGCTTTGCCATCGAGGCGGATGGTGGAATCATCCTCCGCAATCAAAACCATCGACATTTGTGATGTAATAGGCAGGCTGCTCGGGGGGTTGAGGGACACGACGCCATCTGCGCTACAAACACCGATTAGGCTGGAAGTATCATAGGCCATGACGGCTTCGCCGAATGTTTTTCCGGCAAGTTCTGGCTGTTCGACCACATAGATTTCACAGCCATCAAAACCGAGTAATTCAACAAACACAGCCGACAGCCCTGGCTCTCGTGTAGATTGAACCATTACTCGGGCAATGAGGTCGTCGGCCAACACAATCTGCACCTCGTCTCCGCCAACGACTCGCGCCAAATCGACATTGTCCGCATCGCGCAGTTCAGCAGCAATTTGGAAAGTATCGGGACGGCGGGCTGGGTCATTCACCAGTGCCAAGATCGTTTTAATCACCTGTGCATCCGCATCGTCGGTCTCTGGCGACATGATGATGACCGACCGGCAGGTTTCGGGACTAACCAGCCCAATGTCAAAAAGGACGGTTGGGTCTCCGCTTCTGCAGATAACACGTGTGTTCTTCAGGTCTTTAATTTTGTCAGCGATCTTTGCTTCCATCGCCACCTTGTCCATGTCAGCCATGATGACAATACGCGGCTTACGGCTACTTTCGTTCGCGATGACAATTTCACGAATGACGTCATAAATTGACTCGGACCAGTTGAATATAATCGTATGGTCCTTCTCAAGAACCTTGGACTTCCCTTTGCTCAGTTCTTCGAGTTTGCTGTCCAGTCCAGTGCTGAGGACACCAATAAGTGCAGACACGATGAATATGCCTGCCAAGGTCACGAGCAGCATAACGATACGGAAGCCCCAACCCTCATCGCCGCCCATGGTTCCAGAATCTAACGTTCGCATCAGGGAGGCCCAAAACCCCTCAATGAAGCTAATGTCCTCGTCGCCCTCAGGCACGATGCTGAAAAGCGAGAGTACGGCGCCAGCTACCGTGATAATTGCGAGCGAGATAAGACCAAGCCAGCCAATCAGTGCAATTGGGCCTGCCGCCATAGTCTTATCAAATTCATAGCGAATGCGTGCAATAAATTCGGGACGAAACATTTTCTGAGCCTCCGTATCTCTTTAAGTTAAGTGCATCGATGTACTGTGTACTAAGCTACGGCGGGAATGGCATTTGTCTATCCCTCCCGAATGCGGGAAGGGAAAGTAACATCAATAGGCAAATTCCAATTGCAGCCAGAACTTCTTGGTGTCCGTGCCAAATCCGCGTGCCGTGTAATCAGCGAATTTCATCAGTCCATTGACCCCAGGTGCTAGCTTCCGTCCAACCGAAGCATTCCACTCGTGGCCGAAGTTAACGCTGCCCAAATGGCTGTAATACTGATGGTAGGTCACTGCAGCATTCAGCCCCTGCAAAGGGCTGCCAGTAGTAAAGGCGTAGGTCAAACCGCCATAAATATCCTTCAATCCAGTGGCCGGGGTGGTTAAGAACAGGTCAGCCCAGCCGTTGAACTTGTGTAAGGTCGCCATTGGCGTCTGAAACGACCGACCAGAAAGGGCACTGGCGCCCAGTTGCTCATAGCCAAAATTTGCAACGATCCCTTTGCGGGCAATGCCGGCCTCCGCTGCGACGTAATCGGCGCTATAGTGCAGAGGGTTCTGCTGATAGTTTGATTGGCGTGCAAAGCTCGCCGCGAGGTTGAGCTTCACGTCTTTGGACAGATCAAGGCGGGCCGTCGCGCGGGTGCCATAGGTCTGGGTATCCGCTAGTAATACGGCCAAGGCTCCGGCCTGCTCAGCAAGAGCATAGTCGACCAAATAGGCAAAGGGCTTAATGTTTAACGACCCCAGGCTCACGCCTGCGGTTAGAAATACGAAATTGCCGTCATAGGCTAGCCGCGGCCCAGCATCGCGGCCAAACACGGTGCGCTGGCTTATAGAATAGGTGCCATCAAAGGTGAACTTCCCAACCTTTGCTTCAGCTCGCACAGCATCAAAAGTCTGCTCGTTCTGGCGCCAACCTACCGCGCCGACAACGCGCTGATCGTCTAGAGCAATCCGCTGGCGTCCAACTGTGACAGCTAAGGCCTTTCCCTTGTATTGCAGTTGCAGCCGGTTGATCTCGATATTTTCGGGGTCAGCGATGGTCGAGAATTGGGTGCGGCGCTGACTTGAGGTGTTCGCGAAGGAGAAAGCATTGTAGCCGTTTTCAATCGCAGCAGTGCCCTCAGCTTCAGCAAGAAAAGACAATTGTGACTTGGCATGCTTCAATTCCCCGCCAAGCCGCAGTCGAGAGGTTACTGCGTCGGCATTTGTCAATGGCTGATCAACATGCTCCCAGCGCAGCCGTCCCTCGACAATCGGATCGAGTGTCATGCCATCGCTGACCGAGATCGGATCGCCAAACTTGTGCGGTGGCGGCGAGTCCGCAAGTGCGGGGCTGGCAAAGGCGACCAGTGCTAAAGGCGCAACAATGTTGAGAAGGTATTTCATCATGATATTTTCCTTAAAAATTACAATCAGTCAGAACACTCGGCCAAAATCGCCACGAAGATTTGTGAAGCACACGAAGAAATGGTAGCCACGGCTCAACAAACTCAGTATATTTTGCCACATCGGTACAAAATTTTTCAGTTTGCCTACACATAACATTTTTTTATAAAATAATACTTTTTGTCTATAATTAAAAATCATCAACTAATTTTTTATCGATTGGATTCAGGCTTTAAAAAACCAACAAAAAATATTCCTACAATTTCAGATTTTTCATTTTTTATTGGTTCATAACCTGTAACGTATGTCTTATTAAAAATAGGTGCATCACCATAATATGGCTTTCCTTCACGGATACTTTTAAGAGCAGGACTTTTTTCATCAAGTAAAGTACCAACAGCACGTGAACCGTCATCTTTTTTAACATTAGTCGTTACACGAATAAAATCATCATCTGATTTTACAAACAAAGTTGCAACAAGACCACTATTTGCAGTTATGTTATCTACAATATTATAAAATCTATTCATGCGGGTTTTACCAAATAAAAGAATAGGTACTTTCTTTCCATCAACAAACTCATCGCCTTCGATCCTTGCATTACCGTACCTATGACTTTCAGTAAGAAGGATTGACATAGATCTAAGAATAGAATCTTCGGGTAGCATTATAGATTGATAGATGTCTTCGAATGGAGAACTTGAAACACTAACTGAGCCACGGAAGGGATTATCCATCGCCGCAACTAAAAATATAACAAGGCCGAGGAAGCCCGATGTAAGCCCAGCCATACAAAAATGAGCAACTATCTCAATATCAAATAGAGCTAGAAGTGTTATGGCTATTATAGACCCAATTAAAACTACGGCCCAAAATACAGAAGGAATTTGGGTAGAAACATTGCCAAGTCGAGCCGACCGGTGTTCTTGATATTGATTAAATTGCCGGTACGCTTCGGCGTGCAATATCTCTTCCCTTTTTGAGGATGGCGTAAAATTAGTAAGGTCTTGAGCGAAGCGCGTTATTCGATGCGTTCCTTCCTCTAGTATTCTGCCTTTCTGCTGTTCCGGCCAAGCGCGATCGATCGTAAAGCGCACATAGTCTCGCAGTTCATTTTGCAGGAGGGTTTTTGTCGGCTCGGGATAAGCCTGCACATCTCGGTAAAGCGCACCAAGGCTTGAAGCCTCATCGCTAACCACCGACGTTACGTCCGTTAAATTCTGATAGGCGGCAACCGCGAGAAGGCCAAGCAGCAGCGCGTACAACCCTAAAAAACTGGAGAGCATTAAGCTTACCATTTCGTTGTTTTGCGTATTTTTATGAAATATGGGCCGTAAAAAACGCCTAAAGAGATAAATTAACAAAAAAGTTGTAAAAATAAATCCAATTACGAAAATTGATCCCGATACCAAAGGAGAATAATCATAAACCCAATAGTACATCGTAATTATCCCTATTTAGTATGCAGAATATTTTACAAAAAAAAATTTAAACACCAGAATCTATTATAGAATTTCGATAGATTCTGGTGTGTTCAATTATTAAATTAAACCTATTTAATTTATGAGAAGATCATCGGTAATACCAATGGCATTCATATATGAACTGCTAAAACCACGCCCCGGATTGTCCAATGAATAATATTGACGATGAGCCTCTGGATCTTTTCTGTTTACAGATACGGATTGCACAACATCAAGCTTCCGCCATAGCTGTTCTCCTTGTAAAGAGACGCGCTGAAACTCATCCGCACTCCCAGTTTCAGATCCGCCTACCTCGCGGCGGACAGATAACAAAATCAGCAAATCATTTGAATCATAAGAGTTGAAGCGCTTTTTGAACAAAGATCCCAAGAGGGGCACATCTTGTATCACTGGCGTTCCGCTCTTGCTGGCTTGAACGTTGGCGTAACGCCCTGCTGAGACAACGATGGTATCACCAAATCGCAAATCGGCAGTGACATCTGTAGAAGCCTTATCGGTCTGCAGCGACTCTTGGAAAGTTCCCACCGCCGGTTTTGTGATGAATGTTTCCAAACCCGTAGATATATTGAGTGTAACAGTATCAGCATCTGTAAATTTTGGTGTGACGGCTAGTGTCAGGCCCACCTCTTTGGTGAACGACTGGCTGCTAAGGCTACCACCCGCCGCATACGTTAGCGTGCCGCCCGAAAACAGCTTCGATGTCTGGCCATCATAAACCAAAATAGTTGGGCGCGCCTCGATAGACGAGTGGCTGCCGCCTGCGTTGGCGATATTGAGTGAATAAGTGATGGCTGGCACAGCTAGATTAAGGCCATTAATCGTCGTTACAGCGTCAGAGACGACCGCCTCAGCCTGCTTGTCATACATTCGGCTGCGCTGAGAATTGATAAGCGTACTGCCAAATTGCAGAGAAAGAGCGTCCATAAGGTTTATACCGCTGCTGTTGGACTGCGCTTCGACGCGGCGAATGATAACGACATCAACGGTCGCCATCTTGCGGCGCGGCGCGGTTGCCGACATTGAAGTTATGGCTGAACCTGCAGCTGGGATCGTCTGGACGCTCTGAGCAGGTGCAAGTAGCTCACGGACGCGGCTTTGCAGATAGCCATCTAAATCCGGCTTTCCGCTCGTCGAAAGCGCGTCCAACCATTTCTGGGCGCCTATCTGATCGCCAGTGGCCGCTGAAACCAATGCCGCTGTGACCAATTCTTCTGCTTGGGTGGGCGGGCTCAACGCAATGGCCCGCATGAGTGCCGGCGCAGCGTTGGTTACATCGCCGGCACAGTAGGCAGCCCGAGCCAATGCATAGAAAACTTGCGCGCTCTCTGGCGCAAAAAAGGCGGCCGCCAGGAAAAAACGTTCAGCCGAAATTGGGTCTTTATCCTCGAGGGCAAGGAGGCCCAATTGGTAGTTGGCCGGCCAAAATGTTGGGTCTGATCGTAAGCTTGCAATGTAGCCGACCCGCGCCAGCTCCCGCCCTTCACTTCCAGCTGTTGATGCGGCGTCATACACCAATCCACTCAAGAAATTCAGGTGAAAATTATTTGGATCTTTCAACAAAGCGGCATCGACAAGGTTCCGGATCTCGGACGGATTCTTGCTGAGCTTTGTAAAATCTTCTCCCCGTAATTCTGTTGATCTTCTTTCGGCAGCGAACACTTGATCAGGTTGACATAGAGACGTAATCGCTACCATGCTTAGTAATGTTAATTTACTAATTTTCATTTTACTAATCTCCTGTTCTAAATTTATTTAATAATTTGACCCGAATTCCATAAATTAAATTTAAGATAGGCGCTCAAATGACGATATTGCAATTTGATTTTCCCTCTCCCGTATAACCAGTACGGTTTTAATAAACGTGGGGTTTGCCCGCCAGCTAGCAAAGGCTGAAAGCAGCAATGCGGGGATTGAAACGATCAGAATTGCGGACAGTAACCCTGAACCATTCGACGCCATGGTGTCCGAAATCATGCCGACAACTAGTGGTCCAGGTATGCACGCAAGGGCCACCATAGAGGCGTTTATGCCGGAGATTTTCCCCCGAATTTGCGGGGTGGATATGTCTTGCAACATGTTGTTGAAACTGGCTGTGCCAAAAGTCGCTAAAAAATTCTGGCAGCCGAGCAAAATGAGCGCCTGCCAAACAGTGGTTGTCGCCATTGAACCAGCGGTCAGAAGGGCGATGAGAACTAGAGATGTCTGGAAGATATACCGTGGCGCAATTGGTCCAAGATAGGTGTAAAGTTTCTTTATAGCGAACAGGCCAACCACAATCCCGAGGATGTCTGCAACACCGATCACGACGCCCATCCGGGTGCCAAGTTCTGCCGCCGACAGCCCATAATGGCGTAAAAGGTACATGGGCATCCAACCCATGATAGATGTGGCGGCGATAAAATAACCCGCATTCGATGCGCTGAACGAGATGAATGTTTTTCGATGATCCCGCCAATAGTCTGCAAGGTCAGATAGATCAGTCATTCGACTATGCAGCAGCCTACGGCTGTCCTTGCCAAGCGTTACAACCAGAAAGGCCAAGGGAATGCCAACGGCCCCGACCACGAGCATGGAAATTCGCCAAGAAGATAAGGATGGGTCCAGTGCGGTAAACCAGTGAGAGTGCAGCTCAGCCCAGTGCAGGATAAGCCCTGCGGAGAGACTTCCAAAGCCAGCCGTCAAGCCACCTGCTGCAAAGTAAAGCAGGTTGGCATTGATGCGGCGTTCGCCAATATATTTGTCCCCAATGAGAGAGTTGGAAATCGGAGAAAGACTGCTTTCGGCAGTAGCCAACACAGCGAGACAGATCGTCAAAGCGATATAGCCCGCGGCAATACCATAGGAGGCGGTTGCAAGCGACCATGCCATGATGGAGAAAAATAGCAGCCGGTACCGATCAACCCGATCGGTAAGCTGCCCCAAAAGTGGAACCAGAATAGCTCCAGCAATGCCCACAATACTGCCCATAGCCCCAATCTGCGTGTCACTAAGGCCAAACTCGACTTTTACGGACTGCCCAATTAACCCGACAAGCTGGCGGTTAACGCTCGCTACAAGGGTGACTATGATTAGAACGGCAAGCGGAAACCACGCGGCCCAACGAGACAGTCTTTGCGAAAATTCGAGGGGCATAACATGTCCTGAAATTAGAGTTTGCTCAGCTAGCAGAGCCACAACCTGAAGCCTCAAATGAAGCTTCCAAGGGCAGGACAACTTAGCCGTGCCCTTGGCTATGGGCTTAGAATTGCTTTTTGAACTCCAAGCCGAAGTTGCGAGGACGCAAATAGTTGGCAAAGACAAAGACCGGAACTTTGGCAGGCCCCTTTACGACGGTGTCATCGCGGTCGAAGACATTGTCAGCAAATAGCGTGAAGCTTCCCCAGCCGCCAGTGAGCGATGCGCCAAGATAGAGTTGACTTGTCGGCTGGTTGGCCAAGTTCTCCGTATTGGCCGGATCAGAATAGGTCTTTGAGGCCCAGCGATAGCGCTGATCCAAGCCAAGCGTCAGACCGTCACTCAACTCTCTTTCATAATGGAGAACCATGGTCGCTTTGTGCTCTGAATTGAAAGGCATTTTGCTTCCGACTTGAATGCCACCGGAAGCATTTTGAACATCTCCGGTCACCTTCGCGTTGTTATAGGCATAGCTGAAGGCAACAGAGAGGTTCCGAGACAAGTCTCCGGTCAATTCAAGCTCAAGGCCATCTGCTTTCGCGCTGCCTGAATTACGGACATAGGTGAACGTGCAATAAAATTGTCCCTCTGTGGTGCAGTATGGCAGCTGAACATCCGCCAGTGAATTGTGGAACAGGTAAACATTGGCATTCCAGCCGCTGGCAAACGTCGATTTCATGCCTAGTTCATAAGCATTGAGCGTTTCTGGGCCGTACTCGGATACAGCAGATGGGAACTGAGCGATCGGCACTGTATTGGCGCCGCCGCTTCGGAAGCCCTTCGAATATTTTGCAAAGAGCAGCATATTCGTCGAAACTTTGTAGGTCAGGCCAAGCTTGGGAGACGTCGCATTGGCTCCATTGTCGCCACTCTGAACGCTGCCGGCCGCGGGGAAACCGAGCGGTAGGTTTGAACCTGTAAGCTGCTCGACCTTGAAGGTCTTGCTGTCATGAAAATAGCGCAAGCCAGCCTGAACCGACAGGGCGTCGGTCAGATCATAGTCCAGATCAGCAAAGGCGGCCCAAGAGCTGCCCTTTTGATCGCTATGCGACAGTGGGTGGTCGTTTAAGCCGATCGCCGGAAGGTTAAAGATGAAGCCATCTTCAGTGGCGCGTCTTTCATGCTTGTAGAAACCGCCAACGGTCCATTTCAGCGCATTGCTGTCACTCGATACGAGCCGCACTTCCTGAGTGAACGCCTTGCTGCTGAACCTCCCCACGGTTGCAGCGGTGGCCCCACCCAGGATGGATGGGGGAAATGGTGTCGCGGGATACACGGTCGTTAAATCGCGCATACCATCAAAAGTGGATTTGGTCAGAGAGGAGGCCGAGACCAGCGTGGCTCCGCCAAGGTCGTAAGTGGCAGTCAATGCGGCGATGTCGACACTACTACTGGCTGGGGAGAGTGCCCCAACCGCGCCCAAACTCAAGCCATTGCCAGCAGCCGCAGCGCGTGGATTGAGTTCCAACCGGCCCGTTGTGGGAAAGTCGAACAACTTGCTGCGGCTAATCTGATAAACGGCGTCGATGGTCAGCTTGTCATTCGGCGTAAAGCGCAACGCCGCGCGTCCGTCCTTCAACTTTGCTGTATTGCTATCCTTAACCGCCAAATCAGGTACGTCGATCCAGCCGGGCAGCTTGCGATAACTGCCCGTAACGCGCAGCGCGAGAACATCGCGAACCAATGGCAGGTTGAGGCCGCCCTGCGCGCCATAGCCCTCGCCGCCATGCTGGGTCGCATATGCCCCCAACTTTAACTTGCCAAACGTCTTGGTGCTGTCGGGCTTGCTGGTAACAACGCGTATAGTTCCACCTTCCGAGCCTTCTCCGAACAATGTTCCTTGGGGACCACGCAAGACTTCGACGCGATCAATATCGAGTAGCGAAACCTCTGGCATATAGCCTGGAACGAAAGACATAACGGTTTCATCGAAATAAAGACCATTGACCGACGAAGACTGAAAGCTTGAGGACAAGTCCGTCGCGCCGCGGATGGTCAACTGCATCGCTCCAGGGTTGCTAGCAACGATGTTCACGCCGGCTACGCTGTTGCCCAGTTCCTGCAACGAGGAGATCCCTTGGCGCTCTATTTGTTCAACCGACAAGGCGGCGATACTAACCGGGATTTCTTGCGCGCTTTGTTCGCGCTTCTGGGCCGTCACAATGATCGTATTTGCGTCTTCGCCCTCAGCGGCCTGAGCGTAATGGCTAGATAGAGTGGTGCTGGCAATCAATAGCTTCGCAACATTGCGTCTAATCGTCATTTTCTGTGTTCCTGTTTTATTTCTTTGGTTACTTTGATTTTTTAGGAGACGGAGACGCGTCGCCAATGTCGATGCTCATCTCGCCATCGTCCCGGCTCATGTCGAAGGAGTCGCTCCGAACCGGCGGGCGTTTCGAAGGACTTTGTTTTGGTTTGGCTACAGCTACTGGGCGCTGACTGCTGTCGTCCGTGTTAAAGATAAGCGGCATGCCTGTTTTGCCGCCGCCAATAATGACTGTCTTGGAATTCTCAGAAGTCGCCAAGCGAAGCGTTGCCTCGATCCCTCGCCACTTCAAATATTGATCGGTAATACCGGACTGGATTATGCGCTGAAAATCACGAATTCCCTCGGCCTCGATGCGCTTGCGGTTGCTTTCCTGCCCTTCGCGTAGAAGACGAAATTCATATTCCTGCTGTATTTGCTGCTGCTCTTCTTTACGCTCAATCGCCTGTTGGACGAGCGCAGGAAGGCCTACATTGGTGATCAATGTATCGACAAGTTCGACAAGCGGGATATAGTCAGATTTGGATTTTCTAATGCCGGCAACTCCCGCCATCGACCTGACCGTGATGTCACTCTTGGAATTAGGATCATTGCCCGCTTCAATCAGGTTGTGGTTAAGCGGATCAACAACACCTAAAAATATTGCGGCCTGCAAGGCGCTTCTCTTACTACCGTAAATCTCCTCAGCCGAATACAACCCAGCGTTGGCACGAACTATGGCATTTATTGCCGGATCGAGAAGAACTGAGGCGTAGTCAGGACCGATAGCCTTGTGTAGTCGGCCGATAGTGGAAGAGTGAGGGCGGTAACGATAAATAACACCAATTTTGACATGCAACCCGTCCATCGTGATCGCTTCAAACTCAGCTTTTCTTACCTGAACGCGCATGTTGTAGAGCGAGACCTTGTTCCAGGGCAGGATAAAATTCAGTCCCTCACGCAAAGGCCTCGTCAAAGACGTGCCACCAAAAAGCGGTGAATAAAGGACACCGGTCTGCCCAGCGGGGACAAGGACAGTAACAAATGGCCATAATACGGCCAGAACAAACAATATTATAAACGCCCTGAACAAAATGCGCCAACGACGTTCACCGAAATAAGCTTTCACGTCAAGTATACGCGATGCAGGCCAAGCCCTGCGCGGGCTTTCCTCAATATTTGCGTCGCTCACAAATTACCTGTGTTCTGGCGATTTGTATCAGCCTCGGGAGCAGCGAGCGCGACATCGTTTTCAGGCGTTTGCCTGCCCCCCCTGAGACGAAAAATACGAGCAAGAACACCTTCACGATTGGGGTTAGACTTACCGTCGGTAGAGGCCATAGCAAGGCTGTTTTCTCCGTCGCGGACCGGCTTTCCGTCGCGGGCCACAAGAGCGACAACGATCCCGGCTGCCGGCGTCAGCGCGAGGCAAATCACGAAAAGCAAAAGAACGCCGCCTCGCTTTCCGGTGCCCACAAAAGCAACAAGCAAGGACAACGCCACATATAAAACTATCGGGACCATAAAAAACCCATAAAAAAATGCTTGCCCGGATGAAGCCCGAGCAAGCCATTTATAACATTTAAAGATTTTCTACAATTTTTTTGTTTCAATATTATTAATTTTTTTGTTTCAATATTATTAATTTTTTTGCTGCATTACTATTTTTTTGCTGCCTCGAATTCAGCCTTAAAATGGTCGCGCATCTTTTCAGCGTCAAAGCTGAGAAGAGTTCCTCCTGACGCAAAATGCTGGTTGAACACGCGCCCAATGGCTAGGGTCGATGCGGCCGCCAGCGACGGCATCAAAATCATACCTGCAATCGTCCCCACGAGCGGAACAGCCTTTACAGCAGAGCCGAGGCCCGCAGCCGTGACCATCACCGGTGCCGCGCCCCCGAGCAGCGAAGCAAGGATTACACGGACTTGGTCCTTACCCGCCGAAACGCCATAAAATTCTGCCAAATCCCGGATCATCGAATACTGAACGGAGCTAATCGACGCCACATCAAGGCCGGGAACAGGAATAAAACCAAGGCCTGCCGAAACGGCTGCATATTTTCTGATCGTGGATGTCGCCTTAGCCTGGAGAATTTCCGCATCGGTCAACTCGGGCACATCAACAACTTCAGCGGCATCTAATTGTACTGTCTCAGTCATAACTAATCCTTCCTATAAAAGAGGTTATCGATCGATCGCCCCTTTTTTGGGACACGCATCAAAGTTAGCAAACCCCCAATTGGGGGGTGCGCTTCAATGACGGCCATGCAATTTGACATACAATAAAAATTTTAATCGCTAAGTACAGTTGCGAGGAGCATGAATTGCGGGACTTGATAAAACTCTTTCAGCGCGACACCGATTTATTAACGGCGCACTTTTTGCGGCTGGTCATCTTTTCCGGCCTTGCGAATTCAGCCGTCCTGGCCGTGGTAAATATGGCTGTTCAAAGTCAGTCGCGCGGTACGGCCGACAATTTCCGTCCCCTAGTCATGTTTTGCTTGGCAATTGGAATTTATGCATTGAGCCAAAGGTGGCTCATGCTCGGCAGTTGTATGCGCGCCGAGAGTTTGATAGACAAGTTGCGCTTGAGGCTCCTCGATGCCATTCGAGCCACAGAGTATCAAGATATTGAGACAATCGGACGCGGAGAAATTTTCGGCAGCTTGAGCCGGGAAACCCAGACGCTCTCCCAATCCATGTCTGCCCTCGTAGTTGGCGTTCAGTCAGCTGTATTGCTGTTAGCTTCGATGACATATATGTTTTTCCTATCGACCACAGCGTTTTTCCTGCTGATCGTATTTACGACTGCTGGGGCCGCGTTTCATCTTTCCAGAGCGAAATTAGCGGCCGTCCAGATCGAAAAGGCCGCCAAGGAGGAAGATACGCTGGTGGAAGGTTTTTCCGACGTGATTGATGGGTTTCGCGAAGTGAAGCTCAATCCGGCACGATCCTCACAGATTGCGAAGGAGATCATGCGTACTTCTAACAATGTTGTGTCATCCCGCCGATTTGTGCACGATCTTAATTCTCGCGACTTCGTTCTGTCGCAGATAACTTTCTTCATCCTTACGGGTCTCATGGTTTTCGTTGTACCCACATTAGTCGGCGGCAGCTCACAAACCATCGCAATGACGACCACGGCAACCCTTTTCATGTTGGGTCCAGTGGGGACTTTAGTGGGGAGCTTCCCCATCATTAACGCCGCAAACGCCGCGGCTAAGAGAATTACGGATTTGGAAGGGAAGCTTCTCGGTTGCGCGCCCCCAATCAATGACCAGTGCAATCTCAACCAGTTTCAGGACTTTTCCGAAATCACGATAGAGGCGTTGACCTATTGCTATCCGGCCGTTGATGGTGATGGATTTTGTGTCGGGCCTAACAGTCTCACAATCCGTCGAGGAGACTGCATCTTTATGACGGGTGGCAACGGGTCAGGGAAAACAACTTTCCTGAACCTACTTCTTACCCTTATCCCTGCAACAGGTGGCAAAATAACGGTCGATGGTAAGACCATCATTAACGGTAACGTCATGGCCTATCGGAATATGTTCTCGGCTATTTTTTCAGACAATCATCTGTTCAGAAAACTGTATGGGGTAGACAATATCGATCCGGATAATGTCCATCATCTTCTCGCGGAAATGGAACTTGATGGGAAGGTAACGCTCGCGGGTGACCAATATTCCACCGTTGATCTCTCTGGCGGGCAGCGCAAAAGGCTTGCATTGGTCACCGCGCAGTTGGAAAAAAAGCCCATCCTAGTTCTCGATGAGTGGGCCGCAGACCAGGACCCGGTGTTTCGGAAAAAATTCTATCGGGAAATACTTCCTGGCCTCAAGGAGAGCGGCTACACGATCATCGCCATCACACATGACGACCGCTATTTCGACGTGGCCGATGCGCGCTATCATATGGAGGATGGTCAGCTGCGCAGAATGGACTAATTTTTGATTGGAGTAACGCGACAGGGCCGAGCGACTAAGAAATATTATGTCGATGGGGTACGTTCGGCAAACCCATCAAGGTTCAATGCTCATTTAACTAAATCCGCGTTCGCCAGACCAAATTCAATCTCCGCTAATCTCGAAAGTATAATCAAGTCCGGCGTTCCAGAAACTTGGAATTTCTCGCAGATCACGGCTCGGTGCTTTTTGACGGTATCCGCCCGAATATTCAGTTTGGTTGCGATTTGCTGGTTCATGTAGCCGCTAAGCATAAAATCAAAAATTTGCCGTTCCCTTGGACTCAATTGGCTAATACTTTCGAGCCATCCCCGCAAGGTAGTCAAACGTGCAGTCCGGACGATGGATCGAGCCATAGCCTTGTCAACGGCGTCGGCTATCTCGTCACGAAAAACGGGCTTTCCGAGAAAATCATGCGCGCCGGCCTTTATTCCTTGGACAATTTGTCTCCGGTCACTGTTATCACTTAGAAAAATCACGACGGCCGACAAAGCCTTAATTGAAGCAAGCCGACTTTGGACTTCTAATCCGCTCATTTGCGGCATGACCATATCGAGAATGACGACCGCTGGCTGGTATACGGGTATCCTTTCAAGAAATAGAACAGGGTCAGAAAAGGCCCGCACAGCGTAACCTAGCAGCCGAAGTAAAGATCCCAACTCGTTGCGGACACTTGGATCGTCACCGATAACGTAGACGCACCCCTGATCCGACGGTTGGATAATATCTAACTGTAAGTCTTTAATTCCATCGTCGTTGGTTAGAGGACGAAGGTCTGCCTGATTTATCCCAGTCATGAGGAATAACCAAAGCTGCGCAAAGTACGTTCGGTTAGGTCTGCCGGAGCCTCGAATTTGCGCGTGGGCCATTGTTTGGTATTAATAAATGCTATAAATTCACAATTTTCCAGAACTAGATCCTTCGTTATTTTTGTGCCACAAATAGACGACGAATTTTGGGAAATAAGGTGGAGCAAGGCCCGATCAGAGCTAAAAAAACTCACAGTCCCGACTGCAAACGCAGCAGCAACGCCGCCGGTGCAGAGCGCGGTGCGGAACTTTGAACTGATTGACACACAGAAACGCATTTTGCCCCCCAGAACTGTTTCGGTAAAAGATGTATACCAATGCTTTCTAGTGTAAACTAGAGCAACCCCACCCCCAATTGGGGGGGGGCACCGCTGTTAACATTTCCTCGCATTTTCAATTAATTATTGTTTTTTGGAGGGCGATTGTGTGGTTGTAAAGCGGAAAAATGGTGAGAGAATTGCTGACAATCGCTTGAAAATGTTCGTCGTTGAATGACGGCAACTGGGTCGGGAGCGGAAGGTCTGCTTTAGCCGCTCGTCGATCCAAAAGCTGCCTGTCTGCTGCCGGCCCAAAAGCTGACTGACCGGACGCGCACTATAATATGCAAGGAGGAACTGTGGGTCCTATCAACCAGAATAGGGGGCGCCTCCCTGTAGGAGATTTCGCAGTTTCAAAAAAATTTCGTGCAAAGGCAGCCCGTGACAATCACGCAGCGCTCGGCCCTACCCCCCTACCCTTGGGTTCCCGCAATTACGGCAACAAGCCTGCTTTGAGTCCCATCGAACCTACCTCAGGGCCAAGTAGCCCCCAGTCCTAGCAATTCCATCCCGATGCCAATGCCCAGCGAAACCATATTGGCTGATGCCTATCTGATGCCTAAAGCATCAAGAACTCAATAATTCCAGAGCCATATTTTTGGTAAGTCATTGAAAAATATGGTGCACCCAACTGGATTCGAACCAGTGGCCCCCAGATTAGGAATCTGATGCTCTATCCTGCTGAGCTATGGGTGCCTTGTGGTAACCATAGCTGCCCACATTCCCGTGGTCAATTTTTAGCAGATGGCGGAACGACCGGAAATAATAAAGGCGCTACGCCAATGCCTTCGTCGGCTAAGGCCTTCGCCTCGCCGGTGCTTGTTTCACCGTGAATAAGGCGGTCCGGCTCTTCGCCATAATGGATTGCACGGGCGGTCTCAGCAAAGTTGTCGCCCACCCACTGCGATTTATCCAGCATTTCGGTTTGTGCGCGCGCAAGTTTTTGCACCAGTTCAACCAATGCTGGGGACGGGCCTTCCGCAGCGGCAGGTGTTGGGCCTGTCGCATCGGCCTGTGGCACCGCAACTGCGGGCGGAAGCATCGCGCGCTGATTGCCCTTTCGCGGCACGTTGGGCACAGAAAGCGCCTTATGAATATGTACATCGGCGCACAGCGGGCACGCAAGCATGCCGCTGGCCATTTGCGCATCAAAATCGGCAGAGGACGAGAACCAGCCCTCGAACGGGTGTCCGTTACCGCAGTTAAAGTCGAATGCGATCATTGCGCGCAGCCGACTCCAAGCAATTGATCAAGCTTTCCTTGGGAATCCAGAGCACGCAGGTCGTCCGATCCGCCCATTGCGACGTCGTTGATGAAAACCTGTGGCACCGTCCGGGCGCCCGGCGCGCGCGAAACCATCTCCGCGCGCTTGGCGCCACCCATTGTC
>Ga0114973_10000967_pt1 | contig 21495 bp, 22 predicted proteins | sample M_140807_MF_Meta_FD_87025 | JGI IMG/M metagenome (GOLD analysis project Ga0114973, IMG submission 87025) | Freshwater microbial communities from Lake Montjoie, Canada to study carbon cycling - M_140807_MF_MetaG | ecosystem: Environmental > Aquatic > Freshwater > Lake | place: Lake Montjoie...
AGACAGATCGTCCTTAAAACGATCCGGAAGAATTGGTTAGTGGAAAAATCACATAGCTGACAATTGTGTCAGGCGGGATCACCACTATGCATTAGCGTCCCAGATTGGGAAGCCAGGTGGCTGCTTGCGGAAAGACCGCCAGAATGACAATCGCAACAAGCAAGCAGACCCAGAACGGCACAGAGGCTTTGAAAATCTCGCCGACACTGACATCCTCCTCGGGTAGCGCCGCCTTGACCGTGAAGACCAGAATTCCGAAAGGAGGTGTCAACAGGCCTGTCTCGATGGCGATGATTCCCATAATCGCGAAAGCCAGCGGATCAAATCCCAGTGCCATCGCCACCGGATAGAAGACCGGCACGGTCAGCAGGATGATCGAGATCGAGTCAATAATGCAACCCAGAATAAACCAGATCAGCACCATTACGGCGAGGACTTCATACATGCCCATGCCGGAGCCAAGGAACAACTGCTTGGCTGCACCGGTAATGCCTGTCATCGAGAGAACGCGAGAATAGAGTTGTGCCATCACCAGCAACAGCAGGAGAGGAGCCGAGGTGCGTCCGACCGACAGCACAACCTCGAATAATTCCTTCAAGCGCATTCCTTTGCTGAGAGCCAGCACAAGACCTGCCGCAGCCCCTACGCCGGCACCCTCTGTCGGTGTAAAGGCACCCAGCCAGATCCCGCCCAATACGAAAACAATCAGGGCCGCCACCATCATGGTCGAGCGGAACACCCGTTTGATTTCATCGTCATCCTCGCTCATGGTCAGGGCCATGCGGTCAATATTGTCCTGGTCCTCGCCAACGGCGGCGGGGTCTGTCTTGGCTTTCCAGACGATATAAAGTGTGTAGACCCCCACCACGATAAAGCCGGGAATAATGCCGGCAATGAACAGTTGCCCGATCGCCTGTTCGGTCAAAACACCCCAGACGATCATCAAGACCGACGGAGGGATCAACATGCCCAGACAGGCCGAACCGGCCACGCAAGCCAGCGAGAAATCGCGGCGATAACCGAAGCGTTTCATTTCCGGCCATGCAATGCGCGAAAAGGCCGCCGCAGCAGCAATGCTCACGCCTGTGACAAAACCGAAAATGGCATTGGCAAACACCGTTGCGACACCCAGTCGGCCCGGCAACCATTTGGTGGCACGATTGACCAGCGCAAACAAATCCTTTGCCGCACCGCATTTGGCCAAAAATTCGCCCATCAGCATAAACAGCGGGATCACGGCAAATACATAATCCCGCAAGGCTTCGAATGCGGTATTGGACACAAATTGCGTCACCACATCCATATCCGGCTGCATCAGATAGATGCCCAATGCCGAGGTAATGCCAAGCGAGACGGCGATATGCACACCCGATAGCACCAGTGCCAGCAAAACGCCGACAACAATCATCATTTGTGAAGCGTCAAACATCCTGCCAGTCCTTTATTGGTGGGAAACGCCGGTCGCGAAGACCTCGTTGCGCCGCGCCGCTTCGATCTGTTTGAAGGCCAGCAGAATATAGGAGGCCGCCGACAGGAAACTTCCGATCACCACAGCCAGACGCACCGGCCACATCGGCACATGCAAGGCACCTTCGCCCTGGAATTCCCCGCTCTCGACCGAATGGATGAACCAGGTCCAGCTTCCTGTCAGGATAATGCCGAACAGGAATACCCCGAGAATACATCCGAAAATCCCGACCGCAGCTTTTACTTTCGGGGGGAAATGCTGGCTGAAGGCATCAACCTCGATCATGCCGCCGCTCAAGACAGCATAGGCCGACTGCAGATAGCAAATGACCACGATCGAACTGGAAACGATTTCCGGTGTGCCTTTCAAAGGATGGTTGAAAACCACCCGCCCCAAGACATCGGCAACAACAATGAAGCTGATCAGCAAGGCCAGCGAGGCCGAGACCACCAACAAACTGCGCGAGACCAGATGCAATAATTTTTCGATCATGATGCACACCTGCAATATCTTGAACGTCAAAAGCGGATGGGCACCCAAGCGCCCATCCGCCACAGGATATGATGGATTTATTTGATCTCGTAGCGCACAGGCCATTTGTGGCCGAGCTTTTCAGCCTCTTCCAATGCCATTTTGAGCACCTGGGTGGCAGGGAGGCCTTTTGCATCAAGCTCCGTGGCCTTTTCCTGCGGCCAGTTCTTCAAGGATTGGGCCCACTCGACAGCCACCGAATCCGGCACTTTTTTGACCACAGCACCAAGCGTCTTCAGCTGTTCGATCTGCTTGGGATAGTTGGCATCGTTGACTGTTCCGGTCTTGGCTTCATACTCTTTCGAGACTTCCAGAATAATGTCCTGAACCTCGGGCGGCAGCTTGGCAAAGCGCGCTTTGTTCATGGTCAGGCCGTGCCAGGTGATCGCGCCGAAGCCCGTTTCGGTGTAATATTTGGAGACCTCGTGCAGCTTGAAATTGACAACGCCCGACGGAAACATGATCCAGCCATTGTAAACGCCGGTCTGCATCGAGGTATATGCCTCGGGCAGTGAGGATTGCACAGGCACCACGCCGGCATATTCCAGCCATTTCAGGTTGAGACCGGCGCCGGCAATCTTGCGGCCTTTCAGATCCGAAACCGTGTTCCACTCAAAGGTGGTGGTGAGGTTGTAGCCGTTATCCGAGATCAGCGACAAAAGTTTCTGGTTGTATTTGTCCTCGAACACCTTGGACATAAACGGCACCTTGTCATAAACGGTGCGGGCCAGTTTGACGCTGTTCTCCGAACTCATCGTGCCGAACGGCAGCATCACCATGAAGGCGTGAAGCGGCAGATTGGAAGGCTCGAAACAGAAGCAATAGCCGCCGATATCAATGATGCCCGATTGCACACCGGCCAAAGTATCGGACACTTTGACCATGGCGCCGCCATAACCCTCGATAAACTCCACCTTGTGCTTTGTCCTTTCAGCCACACGCTTGGTGACTTCAGGCACAAAGAAAGTGCTGAGCAGATTGACATAGGTGTTGACCGCAGGATGTCCCGAAGCGATCCGCAATTTGAATTCATCGGCTTTGGCCGTCTGGGCCATGCCAACCGACAAGGCCAGTACTGCGGCGCAGACTGTGTGGGTCAATGGTTTGAACCATGAGCGCATTTGAGTTTCCCCCTTTTGGATTTTTATAATCTGATATTCCACAAAATTTATATTGAATGTCAATATCCCCTGCATGACCTTGCGGATTTATGAGGGTTTAACATGTAAATTAGCTATTTTATAACAGATCCGCGCCATTGATATTGACGCAAGCGGCCAAACTGAAATATCAAGGAATATGTTTTTGGTTGATGAAGGATGGGATTTCGCAAGGCTGAAACCTGCGTCGGGACATGCGCTGCTGTAACAGAATCACATGTCCGGGGCATAGAATGTTCTCGAGAATGGCGTATAGGGGGAAGAGATCGCGTGACTGAGACACCGGAATTGGCGAGAACCACAATCTATCGGCAATTGAGGGCCGATATTTTGTCATGCTCGCTGCGGCCGGGATCGCAGATTCAGGAACGCGAACTGATCGAACGCTTTTCCGTGTCCAAATCGCCGATCCGCGATGCCTTGCTGAAGTTGGAGGAGCAAAATCTGATCGAGATTTTGCCGCGCAAAGGCTATCGCGTCAAACCTGTTTCGCTGACCGATGCGAGAGAATTGTACGATATGCGGCTGATCCTCGAGCGCGAATGCGTGTCGCGTGCGATGGACCAGTCCGACGGGGCTTTGACTGTGCTCGATGCCTATCGGGTCGGGCCGGACAGCGATGATCTGTCGGAATGGATTGCCTATAACCGCCATTTCCACATTGCGATTGCCGATTTGTGCGGCAATGCCCGCCTGTCGTCAGTGGCACGCGATGTGATCGAGCAATTCGACCGGTTGACCTATACCAGCGTCTCACTGACCGGACCCAAGGGGCGCGCGCAATTTGTCGGCGAGCATGTGGCAATGATCGAAGCGATCATGCATCGTGACCGCCGCCATGCGCTGTCGCTTGCCAAAGATCATGTCGAAGGTGCCAAGCGGATTGTGCTTGAAACACTCGAACATCCTACCATCGTTCCCTAAAATGACGGAGATAAGCCTATGAATTCCCATGCCATCGTGATGCAAACCCAGGGCAAGCCCGAGGTGATGGTGCTCGAAGAGGTCGAAATCGGCGCGCCGGCCTCCGGTCAGGCCGTGGTGCGGCAAACGGCTGTCGGCGTCAACTATCTCGATGTTTACCATCGCGCCGGTGTCTATCCTCTGCCGCTGCCCAGCCGGATCGGCAGTGAAGGGGCCGGTGTGGTGGAAGCGGTTGGTCCCGATGTGACCCATTTGAAGGTCGGTGACCATGTGGCCTATCAGGGCGGCGATATCGGCTCTTACGCGACCCGCCGCGTGATGGCGGCCGCGCGCTTGTTCCCCATCCCCGCCGGTGTGACCGACGAGCAGGCCGCTGCCGTGATGCTGAAGGGCATGACGGTCGAATATCTGCTGGATCGGTCGGTCTCGCTCAAAGCCGGTGATTTTGCGCTGATGTATGCGGCCGCCGGCGGTGTCGGCCTGTTGGCCGGCCAATGGGCCAAAGCGCGCGGCATCAAGCTGATTGGTGTGGCGGCAGGCAAAGAGAAATGCGCACTGGCTCTGGCCAATGGCTATCATGTGGTGATCGACCGCAATGCCGAGGATATCGTCGCCCGCGTCAAACAGATCACCGGCGGCAAAATGCTTCCGGTTGTGTTCGATTCCATCGGCAAGGCGACCTTCGACACCACCATCGAATGTCTTGCGCCGCGGGGCTACTTCATCTCGTTCGGGGCGACTTCGGGTGCACCTCCTGCGGTTGAAGCGGGATTGTTGCAGAAGAAGGGCTCTTTGTACTTCTCTCGCCCGACGCTGGTGCATTATTGCTCAAGCCCCGAAGATTACGCCATGTCAGCCGGAAAAGTACTCGATATGGTCGCCAGCGGGGCATTGAAACCGATCATCGGCCAGCATTATCCGCTGAAAGACGCAGCCAGGGCCCATATTGATCTCGAAGCAGGCAAGACAACCGGCGCCACCATTCTGGTGCCCTGATCACGGATTGACATGAAGGAGACATGACGATGGCACAGGACAATCGCCGGGCCCATTGGCCGAAGGATTTGCAAGAGGACATTGATTCCAACACCATGAGCGGTGTGGTTGGCAGCGTTCTGGTATCCGAAACCGACAAGGTGCGGGTCTGGCATCTGTATTTGAAACCGGGCTACCGCTGCTCGTTCCATCGCCATGTTCTCAATTATTTCTGGACTTGCCATAGCCATGGCGAAGCGCGCGGCTATTTCGAGGATGGAACCATCAAGGATGTGAAGCATTTTCCCGGTGATACCCGCCATATGGATTTCGGATCGGGTGAATATCTGCTCCACAGCGTCGAGAATATCGGCCAGTCGGATCTGTTGTTCACAACGGTCGAATTCAAGGACAGCGCGAACGAACCGCTGCCCGTGCCGGATTCCGTGCGACTGAATGTTGCCGCCTGATTGCTTGCCGAGTTGAGGACTTCCCATGAGCCGGACTGCCTATCTTCATGACGGTGTTACGATCGATCCTGCATTTCCAATCCCTGATATGATGAAGGCTTGGGTGCTTGGAAATCCCGAGGAATTGAGCCTGATCGAAAAATCTGTGCCGGTTCCGAAACGCGCAGAAGTTCTTGTGCGTGTGGATGCGATTGCCATTTGCGCGACCGATCTTGATGTGATTTCGAGCGGCCCTCCGGCAATGATCCAGGGGGGATTGCCGTTCAACAAGAATTTCACACCCGGCCACGAATATATGGGCACTGTCGTCGCCCTTGGGCCCGGGGTGGATGAATTTGCGATCGGTGACCGGATTACGGTGGAAATCCATGCCGGTTGTGGCCAATGCAAGCGCTGTCGCATGGGCATGTATACCTCTTGCCATAATTACGGACTCAATTACGGGGATGTCGACAAGGGGCATCGCGCCAACGGTTTCACCTCGGATGGCGGCTTTGCCGAATATGCAGTCAACAACATCAACACTTTGATCAAAATCTCGGACGAGATGTCGGATGAGGAAGCAACCTTGGTTGTGACGGCCGGAACAGGCATGTACGGACTGACCGAATTGGGCGGGTTGATCGCGGGCGAGGGCATTGTTGTGATGGGGCCGGGGCCGATCGGCCTGTTGGGTGTCGCGGTTGCCAAAGCGTTGGGCGCCTATCCGGTGATCCTGACCGGCACCAGAGACAACCGGCTTGAAACAGGCCGCGAACTGGGGGCCGATTACACCATCAATGTCCGTCAGGAAGATGCCGTCAAGACAGTGCGCGAGATCACCCGTGGCAAGGGCGTTGATTATGTTCTGGAATGTTCCGGCGCGCCCGAGGCTATCAATGAAGCGGGTTTGATGCTCAATCGGGGCGGCAAGATCTGTCTTGCGGCGTTCCCGCATGATCCTGCCTTGATCGATGTGGCGTATCTGGTGCGCAACAACATCTATATTTACGGAATACGCGGCGAGGGTCGCAGTGCCACCCATCGCGCCCATGCCTTCATGGCCGAGAAGCGGTTCGATGCGACCAAAATCCACAGCCATTCATTCATGATGGACGAACTGCCCAAGGCACTGCATTACGCACGCAACCGTATTGATGATGCCATCAAAGTGGTGGTCAAAATGCCGCAAAGGCAGGCAGAACTGGCCCGACGGTAGCAGGGCCGATCATAAAAATGCCCGCCGGAAGGGGCGGGCATGAATGATTGAAGGCCTGAGCGCACGACTTGACAGAAAAGACCGGCCAGCCAAGACTTGCCAGCAATTATTTGCCGCGGGCCTTGCGGGCGGCGTAGCGGGCGTCCCGCTGGGCTTTTTGCTCTGCGGCCAGCTCGATGGCCTTTGCGGCGTCAAGTTCGGCTTGCATGCGGGCGTTCTCGGCGTTTTCAACGGCGGCTTTGGCGGCCAGTTCTTCCGCTTCGGCGCGGGCTTTGGCGCGTTCGGCTTCGCGTAGTGCACGCGCTTCCTGAATTTTCATCCGTTCTTCCTGACGCGCCTGCGCTTCGGGACCATTGGCGGCCTGACGCTCTTTGAACTTCTGCAAGGCGGCTTGTTTGGCCTCGGCGGCGCGGGTCAGTCTGGCATCGAAACGGCTGGTTTTGTCGTGCGTCATGGTGTCCGGAATGTCTCTGAAATGGAATGAATGGGCATGGTCCCGAAAGGGTCATTCAGTCTTGGTGGATGTCCTTGGCGGAAGTCAACGCTTGCTGGAGAAGCGCTTGAGATGATCTCCATAAGCAAAGACCCCGCGAGCCTCGAGAGGCGCGGGGCCTTTTTGTTGTTCAGTTCCCTAGTCCGTTCTCGCAAGCGCCAAGCGCAATGGGAGAGGGTGGGAACCCAAAGCCGCTATTAGCCCAGAACCTTGAGGTTCTCAGCCGACATCTTGCCGCTTTTCTTGTCAGCGACCAGCTCAAAGCCGACCTTCTGGCCTTCGCGCAGGTCATTCAGACCTGAACGCTCAACGGCACTGATGTGGACGAAAGCATCGCCGCCACCATTGTCCGGTGCAATGAAGCCATAACCCTTTTGGAGATTAAACCACTTTACGGTTCCCGTTGTCATGGAAAACCCTTCTCTATCTATCATATGTTGTTGCTTGCCTGCGCAGCCGCCGGCCGTCGAAATCGCATTTTCAGGCAAGTCTATAATCAGCTTGAGGAAACGGTAGTCACGCTCAAGGCCAAGTCATCTGGCCGTCTATCGACTTGTGCACCATGCGCTACATTATTCAAGAACACAAGATAATTTTTTGTGCGAACTGCCATGTGTCGCTTCTGTGTCATGTTTTATTCGTCTTTTTGTCACTTTGTGCCAGATCAAGGCCCGCAGCCCCACAGATTCGACCAGAACAGTGACAGTTCAACCAGAGCAAAACGGGCGAAAAGCTGTGCCTTTCGCCCGGTACATTCGATTGGTCTCATGGATCAATCAGGACTGACCCGCCCTGGTTGCGGTTAGACCAGTTTCTTCCAGGCCCTGTGCTCATGCCCCAACAGATCATCGGCTTCTTTCGGTCCATCGGAACCGGCGGGGTAGGAGACCAGCGGGGCCTTGTCACCGTCGGCCCAATAATCGAGCAGCGGCTGGACAATTTCCCATCCGGCAATCACCGCATCCGAACGCTGGAACAGGGTCGCATCGCCGATCATGCAATCATAGATCAGGGTTTCGTAGCCCGTGCTCGGTGCATTCTGGAAGTAGTCCTTGTAATGGAAATCCATATGGACCTGCCCGATATGGATGGCAGGGCCGGGGATTTTCGCCCCGAAACTCAAAGCCGCACCCTCGTCAGGCTGCAATTTCAGCAAGAGAGAGTTCGGCGTCAGGTCTTCGGTGGCTGTATCCTTGAACAGCGACAAAGGCGGCCGCTTGAACTGGATCAGGATTTCCGAATTGCGCATGGCCATGGATTTGCCGGTGCGCAGATAGAAAGGCACACCCGCCCACCGCCAGTTGTCGATGGTCAGTTTCATCGCCACAAAGGTTTCGGTTTTGCTGGCCGGTGCCACACCTTCTTCGTCCCGATAGGCTTTGAGAGCCTGTCCGGCCCGCTCGCCCGCAGCATATTGGCCGCGCACGCTGTCGGTTGCGGCATTCATGGGATGGACGGAGGTCAGGACCTTGGTCTTTTCCGTACGCACCGCATTGGCCGAAAGGCTGGCAGGTGGCTCCATCGCCGTCAAAGCCAGCAACTGGAACAGATGGTTCGGCACCATGTCGCGCATCGCACCGGTGGTTTCATAGAAACCGGCGCGGCGTTCCACACCGACCGTTTCGGCCACCGTGATCTGGATATGGTCGATATGGTCGCGGTTCCAAAGCGGTTCGAAAATCGTATTGGAAAAGCGCATCATCATGATGTTTTGCACGGTCTCTTTGCCGAGGAAGTGATCCATCCGGTAGATCTGCTGTTCCGACAGGCTTTGGCGCAACTGGGCATTGAGGGCTTTGGCCGATTCCACATCATGGCCGAACGGCTTCTCAACCACCACGCGACGCCAGCGATCCCCGGTTTCTTTCACCAGACCCGCTTTGCCCAACTGGTCCACGACCGGACCGAAGAAGCGCGAGGCAACTGCCAGATAAAACAGCACATTGCCGGGTTTGCCCTGTGCCTGATCGAGGCCGTCGAGCTTGTTCCCGAGACGGGTAAAGGTATCGAGATCGGCAAAATCACCCGACAGATAGGTGATCTGGCTCAAAAGCGCGGTCCAGCGCGCCTCGTCGAGCTTTTGCGCATAATGTTTGTCATTGGCAAAGGCGCGCAAGGCTGTGTCGATCTGGGCGCGGAAATCCTCATCCGACATGTCCAGACGGTCGACGCCGACCAGCGAGAATTTTTCCGGCAAGAGATCGGTTCTCGCCAGATTGTAGAGGGCAGGGATCAGCAGGCGTTTGGTGAGATCACCGCCCGCACCGAAAATAACCATCGAGCAGGCAGGTGCACGATCGCCATGCACGATGGTTTTGTGTTCAATGTCCTGGGCCATGATGCGCGATCAACCTTTTTTGGTTTCTTGGTGACCGCCGAATTGCTTGCGCATGGCTGACAGCATTTTTTCAGCAAAAGTGTGGTCCTGACGCGAGCGGAAACGGGTATAGAGCGCAGCCGTCAGCACATCGGCAGGCACGGCCTGTTCGATAGCGGCGTTGATGGTCCAGCGGCCTTCGCCGGAATCATCCACATGACCCGAGAACTGCTTCAATTCGGGGTCTTCGGCCAGCGCGATCGCGCTCAGATCCAGCAGCCATGACGAGACCACCGAACCGCGACGCCACAATTCGGTGATGTCGGCCAGATCGAGATCATAGCGGCGTTCTTCGGGGATGGCGGGCTGGTTGACGCCCTTCAGAATGTCCAGACCTTCGGCATAGGCCTGCATCAGGCCGTATTCGATGCCGTTATGGACCATTTTCACAAAATGGCCCGAGCCGGCAGGGCCGGTATAGAGATAGCCTTCTTCGGCGGTCGATTTGCGGTCCTCGCGGCCCGGTGTCTTGTCGATGGTGCCGATGCCGGGGGCCAGTGTCTTGAAAATCGGGTCGAGATGGTCGAAGGCATCGCGGTCGCCGCCGATCATCATGCAATAGCCGCGATCCAGACCCCAGACACCGCCGCTGGTGCCGACATCGATATAGCGGATGCCCTTGGGCATCAGGCCCTGTGCGCGGCGCACATCGTCTTTGAAATTGGAATTGCCGCCGTCGATGATGATATCGCCGGCTTCGAGCAGGCCGCCGAGTTCCTCGATGGCGTGTTCGGTGATCTCGCCCGCAGGCAGCATGACCCAGACAGCGCGCGGCTTGGCGAGCTTTTGGACCAGATCGGCCAGGCCGGTACTGGTCACAGCGCCTTCCGAACCCAATTGCGCCACAGTGGCTGGACTGGCATCAAACACCACGCAATCATGGCCATGACGCATCAACCGCCGAACAATATTGCCGCCCATGCGGCCCAAACCAATCATGCCCAATTGCACAGTATCACCTCGTTGTTACGGATCAGGATTACAGGTCATGGCAGCGCAACTTATACGTGTTCCGTGTCATGACTATTCGTAAAAAGAGTATTACCTGAGATCGCGGCAAGATGAAACCATCAAACCACTCCGTCTTTTAACGCGATTCTGTGCCGTGTAATCCCTCTGCGGACGGACAGGCGGCTAGGCCGGTGCCATGCGGGGCGTGCTTATTCGATGTCGGATTTGGTCAGGACCGGACGCGGAGCCTTGGGGGCTTTTGCGGCTTTGACAGGCTTTCCGGTTGATTTGACCGCGGTACCGGCGGCTTTCTTGACTTTTTTGACGGCCGGCGGCGGCGCGTTGCGGGCCAGTTCCTCATCACGCGCGATGCGCAATGCGCGCAGGCGTTCGATCTTGCTGGCCAGTGCCTTGGCGTCATTGGTCTGGTCGTCGATGCGGCGCAGAATGGCATTCTTTTTCTGGTCGGCCATGTCGGCCTTGCGGGCCTGTGCTTGGTTGGCTTCTTCGGTGGTCCGGACTTTGGCTGGCATGGCTTGGATCTCCGTAAACGATTGAGAACAAGGGTGAACAAAAAGGGTGGCGGGCATGAGCCAGCCTCCCTTGCTGCAAGCAGCAAAGGCGCAGAAATAGTCTGAAATGGAGCAAAAATACGGATGCCACTATCTCCTTCAAGATAGCGGCATCATGATAGATTTAGACGATCAAATCAGTCTTCAACGGCAGCGTCAGGCACGCGAACCGGCTGCAGGCTTTTTCGCATTGCGGTTCCATGTGCGGCGCGGGGCCTGACCGTTCGGCTCCGAACGGTTGAAGTCTGTGCGCGGACGATCATGGGGCTTGTGATCGGGGCGCTTGTGCTCTGTGCGGGCCTGTTCGGGCCGCGCCTCCGAGCGCACGGCATCTGTCTTGACGAAATCGGGGCGTGCTTCACGCGCGGGATGGCTGCGCTGTCCTTCGGGACGACCCTGCGGGCGACCCTGTGGACGGCCTTGCGGACGACCCTGCGGGCGACCTTGCGGACGGCCGTGATCGGCACGCTTGCCGCCGCCCGAACGTTCGGGTGTTTCACCCAGATCGGTGCGGACTGGCACATTCGCCACCATCGGAATGACCTTCAGGTCGGGCAAAGGCAACACGGTGACCTTTTGCGAGGTCAGACGCTCGATGCCGCGCAGAGCACCGCGTTCGCTGCCATCACAGAAGGAGAGTGCGACACCGGAGGCACCCGCACGTGCAGTCCGGCCGATGCGGTGGACATAGCTCTCGGATTCCGTGGGCATTTCGTAGTTGATCACATGCGTCACGCCGACAACGTCGATCCCGCGCGAGGCAAGATCGGTGGCCACCAGCACGCGGGCACGGCCACGGCTGAAATTATCAAGGGCTTTCTGACGGGCATTCTGTGATTTGTTGCCGTGAATGACTTCCGACACAACGCCGATCTGGTCGAGACCGAGCGCAACCTTGTTGGCGCCGCGCTTGGTGCGGGTAAACAGCACCACGCGCTTGAGGGATTCATCCGCCAGCAGATTGTGCAGCAGTTGTGCCTTGGTGGCCGCATTGACCAGATAGACGCCCTGATCGATTTTGTCGACGGTGCGGCCCTGTGGTGCAATTTCAACCCGTTTGGGGTTTTTCAGGATTTTGGCAGCCAGCTTGCTGACTTCAGGGGCCATGGTGGCCGAAAACAGCAGTGTCTGGCGGTTCTGGTTCACCAGAGCGGTGATTTTCTGCAACGGACGGATAAAGCCCATGTCGAACATCCGGTCGGCTTCATCGAGCACGAGGAAGCAGACATTCGACAATTTCACGTCATTGCGATCAACCAGATCGAGCAAACGGCCCGGCGTGGCAATCAGAATATCGACGCCACGGGCCAAAGCCTCGCTTTGCGGGCGATAGCTCAAACCGCCGACAACGGTGGTGTAGCGCAGGCCGAGGCCCTTGCCATAGGTATCAAAGCTGCGGGCAATCTGCACCGCCAATTCACGCGTGGGCACCAGAACCAGCGCGCGCGGAGCCCGCGATACTGTCGGGGTCTTGTCTGTGAACAGCTTGTGCAGCAAAGGCAGAGCAAAAGCGGCGGTCTTGCCGGTGCCGGTCTGGGCAATGCCGAGCACATCAAGGCCTTCAAGCAGGGACGGAATGGTCTGGGCCTGAATAGCGGTCGGGGTGGTGTAATTGGCATGGCTCAGGCTTTTGAGCAGCGGACCGGCCAAGCCAAGGCCCGCAAATGTCATATCAGTCATTTTAAAAATATTCCTCATCGTCGCGTGGCAGGCCTCGGCCTGTCCGACACCGACAACTATCGGCCCGGCCCTACGCATCGCTAAGGCGGCCCTCGTTTCATGAGTTGTCTCGTGATAAGCCGCCGTTGAACAAAAGGCGCTTCGAGCGATCGCAAGAAAACTAGACGGACAGACCATGATGTTGCATAGCAGCAAAGTCAAGCAAAAACGGTTTTTCAGCTGACTAAAAAGTATTTTGCTGCGTTATGACCGTTATTTCATCATCCCGACCCGAAATAAAAAGGCATTCTTGCCAGCATCAATACGGTGATGATCGGGTCAGCCCAGCAGTCTCGGGTCCATCTCCTGCACCAAAGTGCGGGTCAGATGGTCGATTTCTTTAGTCAGATCACTCACAATTTCTTTGAGCTGTTCGGGGGTGGCGGGCGTCAATTCATCCAGATTGGCACCAATCAGGTTGGAAGGGTGCCTGATTTCCAGTTGCAGTTCTTCACGGTCGCAAATGCGCAGCAAAATGGCGCATTTGGCCTCGATAAAGTCTTTCATCGCCATCAGGTGATCATGGTCATATTGATCGCGGCGCAATGGAATATCGATGCGCGGCACACCGGAGACTTTGGAAAAACCATAGCGTTCGAAATGATGGATCGCCTTGATCAGCGGCTCATCCTCCAGCCCGTCCAGCGAGGCCAGAAAGGTTTCGAGCTTCAACCGCACATTGCGCACTGCCTCGCGCTGCATAATGACGCGGTTGCGTGCATCGCTGGCGGCTTGAACGGGACGGGGTGGGGCAGGTGCAGGTAAAGAAGTCCCGGAACCGGCAGGCGCTGGTGCAGATGATCGGGACAATGGCGCGGATGGGCGTGCCCGAAGCCAGTCTCTGGCTTTGTCGATCAGGGCAGAAGCCAAGGGCCACATCAAGACAACCTCATCCTACAGAATCACGAACACCGAGTAGATCCAGTGGTAATGATATTTGATGCGAATATGAAGATTGTTACGCCGTTGCCATATAATTATGTGGATAAGGCCCGATGCGCTTCTGAACATGGCGGGTTTGAAAAAGGTTCGCGAGGGATTTAAGGCGATAAATCCGTTATTTTTCAGAAGGTTATAATTGATTTTAATATTGTTGTGCCCCCGCACTAAAAACTTGTTTTACAAAATGCCGTCTTGGCCTCATGCTCAGGGGATGGAATGCTTCAAGTTGGAAGTTTTTTGAGGGGGAGATTGAACATGAAAAAACTGGTGACATCAACCATTCTGGGAGCTGGTTTGCTGGGTCTGTCGCTGTCGGCTGCTTCGGCACAAGAGCCGTTGAAAATCGGTCTGGTGAGCGTGCTTTCCGGACCGCAAGCCGCACTCGGACAACAGGTGCGCGACGGTTTCCAGCTGGCCATCAAGGATCTGGGCGGCAAAATCGCCGGACGTCCCGTCGAAGTCGTGGTGATCGACGACGAGTTGAAGCCCGATGTCGCGGTCAGCAAGGTGCGTGGCTTGCTGGAAAAGGACAAGGTCGATTTTGTCGTGGGACCCGTGTTTTCCAACATCCTGCAGGCCATTCACAAGCCTGTGACAGAAGCGGGATCAATCCTGATTTCGCCCAATGCCGGCACATCGAATTTTGCGGGCAAGGGTTGCCACGAGAATTTCTTCGTGACCTCCTACCAGAATGACCAGCCCCACGAAGTGCTGGGCAAATTCGCGCAGGACAAGGGTTACAAGCGCGCTTATCTGATCGCGCCCAATTATCAGGCCGGCAAGGATTCGCTGGCAGGCTTCAAACGCCACTTCAAGGGCGAGATCGTCGATGAAGTCTACACCCCGCTCGGCACGCTCGATTATGCCTCCGAACTGGCAAAAATCGCCTCGTCCAAGCCCGATGTGTTGTTCGTGTTCCTTCCCGGCGGCATGGGCGTGAATTTTGTGAAGCAGTTTCGTCAGGCCGGTCTGGCCGATAGCCTGCCTTTCCTGTCGGCGTTCACGGTTGATGAATCGACCCTGCCAGCCCAACAGGATGCCGCCATCGGTTTCAGAAGCGGCATGAGCTGGGCACCCAATATGGACAACCCGCAATCCAAGGCTTTCGTGAAGAATTACGAGGCCAACTTCAACATCGTTCCCGGTTCCTATGCCATGCAGGCCTATGATGCCGGTCTGCTGATCAACAGCGCACTGGTGGCCACCAAGGGCAAGACCGATGACAAAGCGGCTCTGCGGGCAGCTCTGAAGAAGGCCGATTTCGTGTCGTTGCGCGGGAAGTTCAAGTTCAACACCAATGGCTATCCCATTCAGGATTATTACGTCGTGAAGGTGGCCAAACGGGCTGACGGCAAGTTCCAGACCGAAATCGAAGAAAAGATTTTCTCTGATTACGGTGACACCTATGCTGCCGAATGCAGCTTGAAATAAGCCCTTAGCGACAAGCCCCCGCCGGCTCTAGCCTGGCGGGGGTGTTCGGGCCTTCTCTTTGAATTTCCGGGCTTACTCTTTGACTGTTTTGACTGTGGCGATATGCGCAAACGAGATATGGGCACGCGATGAGTTTGCTGGCTATTCAGGTGTTGAACGGGCTGCAATTGGGCCTGTTGATGTTTCTGGTTGCCGCCGGACTGACACTGGTTTTCGGCGTGATGGATTTCATCAATCTCGCCCATGGCGTGCAATATATGATGGGCGCCTATCTGGCCGCGACCTTTATCGGCTGGACCGGACATTTCGTCATCGGTCTCGGCATGGCGCTGATCGGGATCATGATATTCGGCCTGTTGCTGGAACGGGTGATGTTCCGGCATCTCTATGCGCGCAGTCATCTTGATCAGGTGCTGGCGACCTTCGGCTTGATCCTGTTTCTCAATCAGGGCGTCAAAATGGTCTGGGGAGCAGCCCCTTTGGGCGTGCCGGTGCCGGAATGGTTTCAGGGTTCGGTTCTGCTCGGGGACGGTATTCTCTATCCCGTCTATCGCTTCGTGATCATCGGCAGTGGCTTGTTGATGGCACTGGTGCTGTGGCTGGTGGTTGAAAAGACCCGATTGGGCATGCTGGTGCGGGCAGGTGCATCGAATGCCACGATGCTGTCGGCGCTGGGCGTCGATGTCCGCAAGCTGTTTATGGTGATTTTTGCCTTCGGCACCATGTTGGCAGGTTTTGCAGGTGCGATGGCCGCGCCCATCCTGTCGGTCGAACCCGGCATGGGCGATCAGGTGCTCATTCTGGCCTTTGTGGTGATCGTGATCGGCGGGATCGGCTCGATCCGCGGGGCGTTTGCCGGTGCTTTGCTGGTCGGTTTGATCGACACGCTGGCACGCAGCTATTCGGTTGATTTCATGCGGCTGTTCGTCGGACCGGCGGCCGCGCGCGGCATTGCCAATGGTCTGTCGTCGATGTTCATCTATCTGTTGATGGCATTGGTGCTGTTTTTGCGGCCTGACGGCTTGTTTCCGGCGCGGGGGCGGACATGAGCAGCCCGCTGATTTTTTCGACCAAACGTTCGAGCTTCTGGCCCGTTGTGGTGCTGTGTCTCGGCTTGGCTTTGGTGCCTGTGGTGGCGGTGCTGACCAAGCAGGGGCATTGGGTGTCGCTGACCACGCAGATGATGATTTTGGCGCTGGCCGCCCTGTCGCTCGATCTGATTTTGGGGATCGGCGGATTGCTGAGTTTCGGCCATGCCGCCTTTATCGGCCTTGGCGCCTATACGACCGGTATTCTTATACAGGAAGGCAAGGGCGATCTGCTGATCGCTTTGCCGATGAGCCTTGTTGTGAGCGGGCTGTTTGCCTTTGTCACGGGCATAGTTGCGCTCAGGACACGCGGTGTGGTGTTTATTATGATCACGCTGGCTTTCGGGCAAATGGCCTATTTTGCCGCCCAAGCGCTCTATGCCTATGGCGGGGATGACGGCTTGACGCTGGATGGACGCTCCACTGTGTTCGGATTGAAACTCCTGTCCAACAAGATCGTGTTTTATTATCTGACCTTTGCCTGTCTGGCAGGCTGTTTGTTGCTGTTGCAACGCCTGTCGCGGGCGCGGTTCGGCCGTGTGCTCTTGGGCGCGCGCGACAATGCGGTGCGGATGGAAACGCTCGGCTATGATGTGTTTCGTGTGCGGTTGATGGCCTATGTGCTGTCGGGCATGATCGCGGGACTGGCGGGATTTCTGCTGGCCAACCATACCGAATTTGTTTCTCCCGCCTATGCGGCGTGGCAACGCTCGGGTGATCTGATTTTCATGGTGATCATCGGCGGTGTCGGCTCGCTGTGGGGCGCGGTGGGCGGTGCTTTGACCTATCTCTTGCTGGAGGAAGGGCTTTCGGGCCTGACCGAGCACTGGAAGGTGATTTTCGGTCCGCTGATCATCCTGTTTGTGTTGCTGACCCATGGCGGGATCGAGGGCGTCGTCGCCCGTTTGCGCGATGTGATGGCGGGAGGCAGGCATGACTGACACTGCCGCAATCCGGCCTGTCTTGCAGATCGACGGTTTGAAAAAATCCTTCGGTGCGCTCAATGTCACCAACGGGGTGAGCCTTTCGGTCAACCCCGGTGAAATCCATGCGCTGATCGGTCCCAACGGGGCGGGAAAAACCACGCTGATCCACCAGATTGCCGGATTGCTCAGGCCCGATGCCGGACATATCCTGTTTAACGGGCACGACATTACCACGACCAGCATGCCGCAACGCGCCCGCTTGGGTTTGGCACGCACCTTCCAGATTACCTCGATCGTTCCCTCGCTGACCGCCCTCGGCAATGTCGCTCTGGCGGTGCAGGCAGGGGCGGACAAGCCTCTGGGGTTCTGGACGCCGGTTGATGCCGACGACAGCCTCAATAGTCCCGCACAGGCCTTGCTGGAGACCGTCGGGCTTGGTGCGCGGGCCGGCGTGATTGCCGGACAATTGTCGCATGGCGAAAAGCGCGCGCTGGAAATCGCCATGGCTTTGGCGCTCAAGCCTCGGGTGATCCTGCTTGACGAGCCGATGGCGGGCATGGGGCACGAGGAATCGGCACGGCTGACCGATCTGCTCAAAAGCCTGAAAGGCACCTATGCCATGCTGCTGGTCGAGCATGATATGGAGGCGGTGTTTTCGCTGGCCGATTGCGTGAGTGTGCTGGTCGACGGGCATGTGCTGGCGACCGGATCGGCCGACATGGTGCGCAATGATCCGCAGGTGCGGGCGGCCTATTTGGGTGATGAGGCGTTTTGATGCTGATAATGCGCGCTGTCGAAACCGGTTATGGCGATGCACAGGCCCTGTTCGGTGTCGATCTGACCATCGATGAGGGCGAGGTTGTCACTCTGCTCGGCCGCAACGGCATGGGCAAAACCACCACCATCCGCGCTTTGATGGGCCTGTTGCCGGTCTGGAAGGGTTCTGTGGAATTCGACGGGCAGGATCTGACCAAGGCTCAACCCTTTGTGCGGGCGCAAGCGGGGATCGGGCTGGTGCCTGAGGGGCGGCAGGTCTTTCCGACCCTGACGGTGGAGGAAAACCTGATTGCCACGGCGGCCGACCGTTTCGGATCAAAGCGCTGGCATCTGGACCGGATCTGGCAGGTGTTTCCGCGGTTGTTGCAGCGGCGCACCAATCGCGGCAATGAATTGTCGGGCGGCGAACAGCAGATGCTGGCGATTGGCCGCGCCTTGATGACCAATCCGAAACTGCTGGTTCTGGACGAGGCCACCGAAGGGCTGGCCCCGCTGATCCGCGCCGACATCTGGGCCTGTATTGCCGCACTCAAGGCCGAGGGCGAAGCCATTCTGGTGATCGACAAGACCATTCAGGCCCTGACCTCGCTGGCAGATCGCCATGTGGTGATCGAAAAGGGGCGGGTTGTCTGGACCGGCACCAATGATGAATTTCTGGCCGACCACAGCATCACCGACCGCTATCTGCATCTGTGATTGCCTTTTGGGGCGGTTCGGGGCCAAATTGGGTATCATTGAAAACAGGAGACCATGATGAAACCGATGACCGCAGGCGTGACCCCCGCAGGGCAGGGAATAGATGGCATCAGCTGGAATATTCTGGGCCAGACCTATGTGCCCAAGCAGCTTTCGCAGGATTCATTCGCCTGGCATGCGACTTTTCCGGCGGGCACCTTCGTGCCGCCCCATATCCACCCGACGCAGGACGAATTCATCTATGTGCTCGAAGGCAAGTTCAGCCTCGTGCTCGACGGGCAGGAGATGCAGGCGGGTCCGGGCGATCTGATCCGGCTGCCGCGCGGCATTCCGCACGGCATTTTTAACCATTCCGAAGGTGTCAACAAATGCCTGTTCTGGGTGGCACCGACCGGCAGGCTCTATGATCTGTTCTGGGGCATCCATTCGATGAAGGATCAAAATCCCGCCGATGTGGTGGCTTTGTCAGCCCAGCACGAGGTTGATTTTCTGCCGCCTCCGCCCGAAGGCGCGTGATTGTTACAAAAGTTAGATAGACAAGCGCGGCATTAATGCAAATACTGCCGCAAGACAGAGATGAAAACAGGGGGACTATTGATGAAACTGAGTGCAATCAATACAAAAGCGCTATTCAAGGCTTTTGCACAGACTGTCACTGTTGTGTCAGTGCTGGCTGCCGCCGGTCAGGCGATGGCTGCCCCCAAGGCAGCCGCCAAAAAAGATCCGGCCCGTGATGTGATCATCACACTGACCAACGGGCGTACATCGCCTGTGATCTTCTTCACCGTAATCGGTGCGGACAGCCAGGGGCAGGAAGACAATTTGCTGAAAGATGCACTGGCACCGGGCAAATCCGTCAAGGTCAAGGCCAAGGGCCTGAAGGGTTGCAGCTTCGGGATTGCCGCCGATCTTGAAGACGGCTCGTCTGCCGAAGCTTCGGGGATCAATCTGTGCAAGGATGCGACCGTCAAACTGGTCGATTGATCCGGCCACAGTCCCGACAGGGCATAAAAAAACGGCGCATCATTGATGCGCCGTTTTTGTTTGGGGATATCTGCCCGTTACGGGCAGATATAGCCTTTACCGTCCGGTGAAGGGAAGCAGCCAACAGAGGCAGGCAGGAATTTTTTCGGAAGCCAAAGCACAACTTCCGGAAAGAAGATGCAAAATGCGATGGCCGAGAAAAAGACCGTATACATTGGCAATGACCGTATCACGGCTTTGCCAAAACTGACCCCGACAAATTTAGAGGAGAGGAGCAGTGCAAGCCCGTAAGGCGGAGTGATCAAACCAAATGCAAGGGTTGTGATAATGACAACACCCATATGGACGGGATTGATGTTCCCCAAATCTGCAAGGCTTGTGATGATGGGCATGAAAATAATGATTGCAGGGATTGCATCCATAAAATCGCCGATGATGACAAACAAGACAACCAGCAGGAACATGATCATAAGCGGATCAACGCCTGCATAGGCTGAAATCCAGCCTGACACGACATCGGGCCCGCGCAGATAGGCCAGCATCCAGCCGAAAGCCGAAGCAGCAGCAACGGCCGACATCGGCAATGCATACATCAAGCCGGCATTGGTGAAATCCCGATACAGATGTTTCACATGTCCCCGTTTAACCAACGGGACAACAACGAAGGCCGTATACATGGCAGCAACCATGCCTGCTTCGGTCGGGGTAAAGAACCCTGTCAGGATGCCACCCATGATAATAAACGGGATGAACATCGGAATGGCGGATTCTTTCAGGGCAACGGTAAATTCAGCAAAAGTGCCGCGTTTGCGCTTGATTCCGATAGGACCAAACAGATAGCTGAAAACCATAAGGCCGATGCCGACAACAAGACCCGGGACGACGCCGCCCAAGAAAAGGCCGCCGATCGACACGTTGCCTGTCGCTCCATAAACCACAGCCATAATACTCGGAGGAATCAGGTTTGCCATTGTGGATGCGCTGCCGATCAGGGCCGCAACAAAGGCTTTGTCATATCCCTCTTTGTCCATTTCGGGAGCAATGGTTTTTGTCAGCGCAGCAACATCAGCCGTGGACGATCCGGAAATGCCGGCGAAAAACAGGCTGAAGATTGTCACGACCTGGGCCAATCCCCCCCGTAAATGTCCGACAAGCACCTGGGACAGTCTGATCATTCGGGACGTAATATCGGCATTTGTCATAATTTCCCCGACAAGGAGAAAGAATGGAACTGCCAGAAGTGCTTCCGAATCAATGCCGATAAACAGCTGACCGATAATCGAAGGAAGTGAGACCGGGGTAAAAAGAACGCCGACAATCACACCTGCCGTAATAGCGAAAACAACCGGAACGCCGAGATAGCCCAGTCCAAGAAATATGCCTGCCATGAGCAGGATGATGGTTCCATTACTCACTTTGAGCTCCCGGTCAGTTCGTTGTCAAAACCGTTTTTTATTCCGTTATAAAGCTGCTCGATCATGAACAAGGCGATGAAAAAAGCGCTGAGAGGAATACAAGCCGTGTAATAGCCCATCGGGATCAGGTTTGGCATGCGAAAACTCCCCATGTCATGGAGCACATTAAGCCAGCCGAAATAGATCATCAGGACAGCAACCGCGAGGCATACCGATCTTGAAAAGATCTCGAGTTTACGGCGGATAGGGCCCGGGAGATTCGCAACAAATTCACTCAGGTACATGTGTTCGTTGCGGCGCGATGCAACCGCCATTCCTATAAATACACCGTAAGCAAAAAAGGCTGTTGTTGCTTGTTGCAGCCATAGCCAGGGAGCTTGTAGGAGACGTGTCACGAC
>Ga0114973_10000969_pt1 | contig 21492 bp, 18 predicted proteins | sample M_140807_MF_Meta_FD_87025 | JGI IMG/M metagenome (GOLD analysis project Ga0114973, IMG submission 87025) | Freshwater microbial communities from Lake Montjoie, Canada to study carbon cycling - M_140807_MF_MetaG | ecosystem: Environmental > Aquatic > Freshwater > Lake | place: Lake Montjoie...
AGAAGATCGCACCGCGATGGTGAATCCGTCATCCCCGCAAATATTCCATTTGTACTCATCGGCACAGGTATGCTCTGGTTCGGTTGGTTCGGATTTAACGCCGGTTCAGCGCTCGCGGCAAACCACGTCGCCTGTCGAGCTTTTTTGACCACTAACACCGCCTCGGCTGCAGCGATGCTCACCTGGATCTTTTTTCAGGGGGCGCAAGGTGAAAAACCAACAGCGCTAGGAGCGTGCATCGGTGCGGTTGTTGGGCTCGTAGCAATAACTCCTGCAGCTGGATATGTTTCGGTGAGCGCAAGTATTCTCATCGGAGTAGTTGCCAGCCTAATAAGCAGCCTCTGCGTTCAGCTCAAAAGTCGATCCCCTCTTGATGACACCCTAGATGTATTTCCTTGTCACGGAATTGGTGGAATGGTCGGGATGGTACTAACGGCGGTCTTTGCCGATGAGCAAGGACTAATATATGGTCAGTATCAGCTTATCATTAACCATATTTTGTGCCTCGCCATCGTAGGTGGCTTTTCATTTCTCAGCTCATACGCCCTGTACTGGGTTACTGATCGAATCATCCCTTTACGGGTCACTGAGGAAGAAGAACGCGAGGGGCTGGACCGTTCGCAGCACGGAGAATGGTTTGGGGAAGACTCTCTTATCGATAAAGAAGAGCTAGAAAACTCAAGAGCTTAGAGCTTTAATTGTAGCTATCACTACAACTCTTAATTGACCTGACACCAACTTCCTGAGACAATTCCTAGGTGGTGTTTCAATACCTGTTTATACAACCGCGGCCCGCTGCTGCCGCCACGAACCAAAAGGGGTACCGGTTTACGGAAACGGTTTTTTAACTGATTCCCGCAGACAGGTGCTGTGCGAAAGATTTAGTTCCGGGTACTTTCAAAGTACCTCGAGGCTTTTCCTCTTTTTGCACAAACCCAGAGCAGCGATATCCAAAACGATGGACGGCAATTTACCCTACTTGCTCCGCTTCGGCGGTGTTTTTCTCCTCGTGTTTCTGAACGGCCTATTTGTCGCATCAGAGTTTGCGATCGTACGGGCCCACCCAACGAAACTAAAAACTCCTGAGCTTGAGCGATCGTTTGGAACTCGCTCTTCGCTCCTACTGGTGGAGCATCTCGATAGAAGCTTATCAGCAACTCAGCTAGGAATTACGATAGCAAGCCTTATTCTTGGATGGCTGGGAGAGGAGATTTTTGCTGAGTTTTTCACCCTCATTTTTCACGGCATAGACTCGACCCTTGAGGTCGCCCTTATCCACGGTATCTCGACAACTCTCGCACTTATCGTGGTCACCGTTCTACATGTTGTTCTCGGCGAGCTAGCTGCAAAATCAATAGCGATTCAGTATCCGGAAACAACTCTTCGACTCGTCGCGCCGACACTTCTTTTTTTCTCAAACCTATTTCGTCCCGCGATATTTATCCTCAACGGAGCTGCGAGCCTTTTTCTATCCTGCTTTGGAATTAGACCAATTTCAGAATCTGAGCGAGTCCACACCTCGCGCGAGCTTTCGATGTTGATCTCTCAGAGCACCGAACACGGCGAGCTCGATAAGTCTGAAGAGGAGATGCTTAAGGGTGTTTTCGAATTTTCGGAAACGATAGCCCGAGAGGTTATGACTCCTCGAACTGATCTGGTGACGATACCGGTCGATGCACCTCTTGAGGAGATTCTCGAGACCGTCACCACGTCCGGATATTCCCGTTTTCCGATCGTCGCCGATAACGTTGACGATGTCGTTGGTCTTCTTCTCGCGCGAGATCTTCTCACCTTTTGGCATAAACATTTAACCGATACATCGGCGCCTTTCTCAGTGAGAGAGTTTGCTCGGGAATGTTATTTTGTTCCCGGAACAAAACCGGTTGATGATCTTCTAAATGAGCTTAAACACCGCAAGATCCATATGGCGATTGTGCTCGATGAGCACGGCGGTGTTGACGGTGCGGTAACTTTAGAGGACCTCGTCGAGGAGATCGTCGGCGATATCTATGATGAATCTGATGCACCAAATACCGAACTTGTATATGAGAGTAATGGAGACGTTTTAGTTGATGGCGGCATTGTAGTAGCTGACCTTAACGAACGGCTCAACGTTGAAATTCCTGAGGGTGATTACGATACCGTTGCTGGATTTATCCTCAGCACCCTTGGACGTATGGCTCACGTTGCGGATACCATTCGGCTCACCAGTAAAGGGGTCATCATCTTCAACGATCAGGAAGGGGTTCGTCGGGCTCGTTTCCCGGGAGGCGAAGAGACCGAAGGATTTGATTTTCCATTAGACGAAGCGATTGTGTTGTCGGTAGAAACCACCTCAGGAAACAGGATAGAGACCGTTAGAATCCATCGGTTTACCCCATCAGCGGACGCAGAGGCCCCGCTTATCGAGCAGCAGTAGGTTGCCTCAGGAGCTCTCCCCCAGATGTCAAATGCGTTATTGGATCACCTCTCCCCTCTTCGCTATCGCCCAGATTTTTTGACCGTACCGCAAGTTGCAGGGCTCGACGAAGCGGGGCGTGGACCACTTGCTGGCCCAGTAGTTGCCGCTGCGGTAGTTTTCCCTGGCGACTATCAGAACGACCGCTTTCAGGACTCAAAGGCGCTCAACGCTCGCACCCGGATGCAGCTTTTTAGCGAGATAAAGCAGGCTGCGTTAAGCTGGTCGATAATCGCGGTCGGTCCTCGCCGTATTGAGTCTCTCAATATCCGTGAGGCATCTCGCCTTGCGATGCGGCTTGCGCTTGAGCGGGTCGATGCCTCTTACGCCCTTATCGATGGCGACACTCCGATTATAACTCCACTCCCCCAACAAACCGTCATTCAGGGCGATGCCCTCATAACTCATATCTCAGCAGCATCAATTCTCGCAAAAGTTTATCGCGATCGGTTGATGGAAACGCTCGGGGCGCGGTATCCAGGATATGGGCTTGAAAAGCACGCAGGTTATCCAACAAAGGCGCACCGTGAAGCAATTATTCAGCGAGGACCAAGCCGAGTGCATCGACGAACCTTTCGTGGGGTGATGAGTTAAAAAATTCAAAAGTAGAGGGCAAGGACGCAACTATCAGGAGCGTTAGGTCGATACTTAGGGAGTTTAAACAACTCCACTACTGTCCTCGCTGATGAAAACAAATTACGTCTCCCCCGACCGAACCTCTCGCCAAACCAAATCTGTTGGCCTCTCACTCCGCGCTCGCCTCCTAACACTCCTCACCAAAATTTCCTTCTACCAAAATACCCCTCTTGTTCATCGACTTGGCCGCGCAGGAGAGCGCTACGTTAAGCGGATCTTGGAACAAGAAGGAATGCGGGTACTAAGCCAAAACTGGAGGACTGGTAAGCTCGAGCTGGATCTCGTGTTAGCAGAGCCAGCGTCAAGATCGATCGTATTTGTCGAGGTCAAGACACGGCAAGTCAGGATGGGACAAGCCACGAATAGGCACGATGGAATATCGCTGCTTGCTGAAGAACAAGAGGCGAGATTGATCGAGGCAGCAGGCCGCTATTTGGAGCGATACTCGCTCCGTTTGAAACGCATGCAGCTGCGAGAGTATCGGCTTGAGTTGGTGGGAGTTGTGGGGATTCAGGAGGGAGCAAACTGGAGAATGGAGGTTATGTCTCGAGAGGTGATTGTTCGGGGGTTGGTGCGGAGGTGAGAGCGATTGGTTTGTTGGTGAATAAAGAGTCTTAGAGGCTGCCTATTATTTTTTTGCGCTGCGATTGCTTTTAACTTCAAAATGAAATCTGTTTGACGAACGATGCTTCGTCGGAGTATGTTTTTCGCGCATATAATCCACCCTTGAATAAATTCTGTTTCACCTCGGGGACATCCATCGTTTGAGTTACCGATGCTGACCTGTGGGAAACGGGTGAGGATACTGTTGGTAATTTTCCATGCTTAATAGTGGACCAAACTCTAATTACGATGCGAGCAGTCGTTTATCGGCAAGTGCAGACACAAACACTCAGGAGCTTTCTGCTGCTATCTTCAAGAGTATCGAGGATTTTACACAAAATAATTGGCGGTCCTTTCGGAACTTATTAGATCTCCTTGACCCCTCCGATAAAATAACGAATGGCACCATCCTCAATCAGAACCTAAACACTCTCCCGATTTTGCACGCCCTCATCCTTAGGAACGTCCCCACCGATCTTTTTGAGCGCGTTCTAGATCTCGGTGCAGATCTGGACATTATAGCAGCAGAGGATAACAGGCCTCATCGTGACAAATTTAACAATTATTCGCCCCTCATGATGGCTCTGCACACAGAAGAGCTTGATCATGCCGCAATACTGCTTGATAGAGGTTGCAACCGCGATAGTGCTCTTCACTATGCGGTAAAGCTCGATTTGTTAGAAAGCAATCCTCGTCGCACTAAATTTCTTCTTTCTCGAGGGGAAAGGCTCGCCGATCTCTCGGATTGGAGCCTGATGTTCCCAAATCTGCGGGGACTCGCCATGGCGGAGAATTTCGCAAATCGGGATCTTTCGGGTGCAAATCTCATAGACACTGATCTATCAGAAAGTGTCCTTACCAACACCGCGCTGACCGGCGCAGTATATTCACCCGGCACTAAGTTTCCAGAGGGCTTCAACTTTCGCGATCCTGCACTAGGACTTAAGAAAGCGCGCCCGCATCCCGTTCTTGGTGAGGAGAGGTACGTTTCGGATCCTGAGCTTGAGATGGAGTTTCTCGATTTATCAGGACAAACTGAACTTCATCGTTCTGTTTTTTTAGAAGCTCACAACTTCCGCAAGAACAATATAGCGGATGGAGTTCTCTACCTCGCCGCATTTAATGATGCCGTCAAGAACTACCCCAACAGCACTGGACTCCCTTTTACAGCACTCCTGCCCCGCATCCTCTTCAACTATCCGAACATCGCGATTCCGGAGTTCCTGCGGGAGTTTGAAAAAAGAATGGATCAATTTTACCCACCCGCAAGGCATCACAATAATACGGCAGAGCTGTTGGCCTTGTGCGCCCACCCACAAGATCCCGGACTACAATCACCGCTCGTAAACGCCCTAGGGACAGCGATTACCAGTATCGATAGGTGGATAGATCCAATCAACTGGGAGGTCCCATTCACCAACGCAAATATCGCCCTATTTGGAAAAACAGGTATCCTTACCCATTCTTTTTTGTGGTTGAAGTATGCGACCCAGAGAGAGAGAACTCTTGATACTGATGGCACCCCGATTATTCGCCCCTCCCTAATTGAATCTTTCGGGGCAAGATTTGAACCGGACAATGCGACGAAGTTCGGGGCCCGCTATGTATTTTCTCCCAATACCATCTCATTTTCGATCGATGCTCCGAATATATTAGGCGAACCCGAGCTCGGCCGGAAATTTCGCTCCGATATGTATATCGAGCTCCGGCGAAGCTACTACCTGATGAGCGATCCAGAGCACGGCACTCTTATCATCAGAAACTCCTCCCCTGATTTTGGAAGAGACAAACTCCCTGATGTTGCGTTCTGGTCGCCACGCGGCATCGATAATGGATTTACTGAGCAGGACCTTCTTGGGTTTAAAGTATCTTATCTTCTCGATGAGTATACATTCAGTGATATTGTCGATCCGGCTCTGTATAGAGAGTTTCCCAAAGCTCTCGGCCACATGATGAAAATGGAGCAAAATCTCATCGACCTCATTGAGCACTTTCATCAGTGGACCTTCGATACAAGTTCGGCGGCATGGCAGCAGAGCTCAGATAAAAGCGCTCCTGTGCTCGTAGGTGGGTATCGGTCTGAAGGGTTTCCAATACTAATCGATTTTCTCGAGAACAGATTAAGAGCTAATCTAGAGCGAACATTTATAGGAGAACCGCTATCTCCGCTCCCCTCTCTAGCGGTGATGCCTCGCCAACTACCGTGGTGGGCCCCATATCCTCTTGCTCCTGAGCTGTCGGGAAGCCCGAGTAAGTATCAGATTCCAGTAACCCAAGAGGTGATTGAAGTACTTAGAGCGCTGCAGCGGGGGGAAGTGGATGCCGATACACGGGATGATACGGGCGTTTTAAATCTCCTTCAGCGAGCGTTCGATGTAGACGGGGTACTCGGATTAATTAATCCCGAGGTGAATGCCGACTGGTAGGGTCTGGTGCTGGCGACAGCTGTGATGTGGTCTAGATTAAAATTATTTTGGTGAAGTTGTTTCTGTAATGATGATAAAGGGAGGATTATGGTAGCGATGGAAGTTAACCAACGAATAGAGTTTGATGGATTGCGGTTAGCAGCGCCTGTTGAGACGCCGGAAAAGGAAGCACCGACTAAGACACCTGAGCGCACGAGACCTGAACGGTTCACCCCGCCTAACCCCGAACGTGCTCCTGATCCCGCACCTGTCATCGACCCCGATCACGGTCGGCCAAAATGTAGCATTTAGAATTGAGAGGTGTAAGCAAAGCGCGAGCAATTAACGCACATGCCAAGATTGGGGAACTACTCGGAATATTATCTGACCGCAAAATATTGACCCAATATTCCGAGTAATAGAAAAATCAAGTTTACTAAAGTTCACCAATCCTTACTCCTACGTCTCTATTTCCCCCTACTCATCGAGCAATTCCTCCACCTCCTCGAAGGTGCATCCAGCTGAAAGTGCGATCGCCTGTTTATCGACTCCTTCAGAGAGGAGCCGTTTGGCGAGGCGGCGGAGAAGTTCGCGGGCTTCCTCACGCCCCTCTTCTCTCCCTTCCTCGCGAGCCTTCCCCACCTCCCACTGATGCTGGTGCGCATCTCCAACTGCGCAACGAACTTCATCTTCAAAATCCTCGTACGCTCGCCGCTGAGGCGGGGTGAGGTTTGCTACTAGGAGTACCTCTTTGGCTTCGCGCAAACCTCGCGCTGAAAAGTTTCTCTCTATCTGCTCGGTCTTGAGGAAATAGAGCCACTGGTCGAGGGTGTCCTTGGGGATGCCGGTGAACTTGGGGACGCAAAGGAGGTAATACTCAGGGAATATCTGAAAGAGCCGATTTACCCCCAGATACTCATGAAACGCCTGGGTGAGGTCGAGCGGGTTTCCTGAGTGCATCCCGAGAAAAGAGGTTGTCCCGTGATAAATATAGTCATCCCCGATACCGGGATCAAAGTAGAGGATATTGACCGAGATAACTTTGTTAACCTCTCGATAGTTACTCCCCTGTTCGATATGCTCGGTCACCGCTTTTGAGACCCCGAAGAGGAGTCGATGGAAAAAATTGAGATCGCGCTGGAACTGGATCTCAACCAAGACAATCTCATTCGAACCCCGCCGTACCTTAATATCGACCCGATTCTGTTTATCCCGCGCATGTTCTCTATTAGATTCGCTCTCGAGTATCTCTTCAATCTTCACCTCTTCCCGGAGGAGCTCGCTTAAAAACCCCTCGAGCACGCAAAAATTAGCCTTATCCCGAAGAATCTTCTTCATCGCCCAATCGAGGGATACGAAGTGTCGGCCCATGGTGGTGCTGCGTTTACGGGTGGATCTCTCTCGATGGTCTGCGCCACCATCTTTTTGACTTCTCGATTTCATATTACCTCCGATACCATTGTCCGTCATCAATGAATGACCAATGATTATCGAAGACAAGGCGGAGAGAGTTTCGTGATTTGAGGTAGAAATGGGTGGAGGGTTGAAATATTGTGGTGGCGTTGAGGGATGGGGTGGCTGAGGCTGTAATTTCAGGTGGTTAGGTGGATATTGTCGGTTAATACACTTTTGGAAGGATGGGTGGTATAACTTTGCAAATGAGAAAGGGCGGCGGGATTGGATGGCCGCCCTGATAGTATATTTGGAGATAGAACCATGTTTCAGCCCCCCCCCAACACAGTTTGACGTCAGAGCCCACGATACGGGACATGTTACTAGAAGCGCAAAACAATCCGGGGGATTTTGGAGATCCCATAGGACCAGACAGAGTAGGTGCATTACACGCGTTTGTTACATTATCGCACGTGATGGCATTTTCCGTGCCTTTTAGTGAGGACGATACGGCTGAAGAACATGCGCTAAAAACTAGAGTTAAAGAAAGAGTTTTAGAAAAATCTGCGGCGGTAGAAGAACTCCTGACTTGTCCAAACGTAACACGGGCTGCTGCTAACTTCGTTGGAGAGAATTTTTTGTCCGATCTCCCCCCTCTCCGTCAATGGGTTGGGAATCAATTCGATGATCGTACACGAGCTCTTCGAGAACGACTCGACCCTTTCCTAATAGGCCAGAACGAATCAAACAATCCCACCCTTGATTTATCAAACCTGACGCGACCCGAGAATAAAAATCCTAGACAACAGGAGCCGGCATGGCTTACTGAAGCCACCCCTAAAATTCTAGACATACTCAACGAGAACTAATACGACAACCTAATCCACAGACTGATCCCAATCAGCTCAACCAACAAAATCACCGAGCCGCCTCACAACAAAAAAAAGTTCCGGCGACTCGGTACCATAAATTTTAGTCGATCGATTCGCCCATTAAAAACCACCAATCCCCCACTCCCCAACTAAAACGCTATCGAGTCCAAATCAGATTTCACCCTCCCAAAAACCAAGCACTCTCAAATCACCATTTAAGCTCTGTTTCTTATTAAGCCCTGTTTCTCAATCTCCGATCAAACCTACTAAATCGCCGAAGCCACAACATCCAAAGCCCAATCCCTACCCCACTAATCGATAAAATCAGCACCAAAACCACCGCCAGATCCCGTCCCATTCGTCCGATCAATGGTGTTAGGAAATTCCATTTATGGAGCATTGAAAAAGAAACCCCTTCCACCCTTTCAGCTCCACCGACTCTATCGACAAGAAAACCGCTGGCTGGATCTATAAATATTGTCTCGCTTTTTGGCTGCTTGTAATCGATTCTCCAAACAGGGAGACGCTTATTTCGAAAATCATAGTCCGGTCCAAAACTGGTGACTATCTCGGTGTGAGTTATGGATTCTGCAAAAATGTTGAGGTGCTTTCTTGCATAGCTCAATGCAATATCACGATCTGTTATCGGCGATTCTTGTCCATCGATCGCTGAAAGGAAGATTGCCTCTTTTTCAATCGGTACACCATTAAAACGAATCTGCCGCGATACCGGCTTTCCTTGATCTCCTTGAGGAATACCGAGGCGGTAAAGCAATTCACCCGCAGGACCTTCAACAAGAGTGACACTGTTAAGGCTTGTATTAAGAGCCTGCGCCGACACCAATACAACATTCCCAAATCGATCTGGGGTTACCGAAATCGGTTTACCAAGTTTTAATCCACGCTCTGTATTGCTCAGGGAGCTTTGTAAAAGATGATAAAGTCCGCTCGATGAAAGAGCCAATACAGGAATCCATATCAAAACCCCAAGACCGCGATGAAGCTTTCGGTAGAGCGGCATTTTGCGATTTCTCATCAGGAGTATCAGCACAACACCAGAGATCGCCATACCGATAACCGACACCATCATTAGAAATATAAGAATAAAACGGGGCACGGTAAAACCTCTAAGAAAGCTCCAGGTGTGCCCCCACTGAAATATCTTTTGAAGAATTCTTTTTGAACTATTGCTGATAGAGCCAAGCGCTGAGAGCTCCGTGTACACGAAAACAGAGAGGTTATCTTCCGAATCAAACTCAACCTTGTAGACCGGTAGAAGTCGATTCACCCAAGGATATTCGTCAGAAAAATTATCTTGAAATTTGACCGCACGAATAGTCCCTTTCGGAAGACCAGCGTAGTAACGAGCTAACCATATAGCGTGTTTCTCTTCGTAATTGAAAAGCTCCGCTCCAGATTCGAGCTGAAAATACCGACGTGGGCGGCTTGGATCTTCTGTAACCTGCAATAACACCCCCTCCTCTGCCGGGACAACCTTTACCGCAACAGCCGAGGTAATTTTGGCGAGCTGCAGAGTAACTGGAATCCTAGAAACAAGTTCAGGTTTAATAATTGCCTGAGGAGGAAAAAAAGCAGCAGCCTGAGGTCCGGTCCAGGTAATAATCGGATGAATCAAACCCGAAAGAGCAAATATAAGAAGCGCAAAGCCACCAATCCAACCTGCTAAAGAATGCAACGTTAAGCTTTTCTTCAGGATAAAACTCTTTGCACTTCTCATCGTCACCACTCCCCCTTTTTACCAGCTAACCCGAATTCCACCGAACACCCGACGTCCATCTCCGGGATAAAAAACAGCTGTGTTTCCAGTTGAGTCGGTTATAGTGCTAAAAGTTGAAACAAACCCTCTATCAAGTAAATTTCGACCTTCAATAAATAGATCGATCTGCTCAGAGAAGGCATAACCACCATTGAGACTCACCACACCATAACCAGGCGCTTTCAGAGTGTTTGCAAAGTCAACATCAGCATCGCTTGCAAGCTCTAAATCGATAGCGGTAAACCATCCGGCACCATGCTCATAACGCAACTCAGTCTGATAAAAACTTCGTGGCTGTCCTGCGATTCGGTTGTCGCCGTACTGTAGATCATCACTGAAAAAATAATCGCTAAAGGTATATGCATTTCTCCAGGTGACACTATCACACGACGAGAGTGCGTTCTCCAATATCCGCGATGCAAATCCAAGCTCTACACCTTGATGAACAGTGTCCTTAGCATTAAAGGTTGAAGCGGGAATTGCCGGACCTGTTGTAAATTGGAGCATCTCGCCATCGAGCCAGGCCCGATAAACACTCAGCTCCCACGCAAAATCAGAAGAACCGCCCCTAGTTCCAATTTCCGCAGTCCACCCTTTCTGCGCATCAATGGGAGTGAATCCCGCTGCACCTCCTTGGGTTAGTTCACTAAAGGTTGGAACTTCGTAGCTTCTGCTTAAATTTCCAAAAAACTGAGCCTGAGAGACCGGTTCGTAGAGCACCCCGATCTTTGGATTAAAGGAGTGAAATATTTCACTATCGCTCTTTGCGCTATTCCTGTGATCATCGAGTTCACGATCAGACCATATAAGTTGACCTCCAAACACTACAGCAAATTCAGGGTCGAGGTAAAAACTATTTTCCCCGTATACCGTCACGTTGCGGGAGTTTTGGTCTCTATCTGATAGCAGGTCTCCTCGATTACCACCTATATTTTTGTAAAGCTTTGCGTCAACTCCTCCAAGCTGAGAGTTGATACCCACACGATAACGATTCCGATATTCAGATAAGCTGTACTCTCCAGAGGCCTGAGCAAACACTCCGTAATCAAGACTCTCTTGATCGATTACTCCAACAAATGCTGTGATTGGGTGATATAGGTCTTTTGCATTTACAAAAGCTCCAACATCGAGAGTGTCATCCGCACCTATATCAATAGTCGTCTTATTTGAAACCCTCACCGAACGTATATCGCGCGCCCAATCTTGAGTTATTGATGATGGGTCAGCGCGTTCTGGAGAATCTAGGGCAGTTGAAAGGGTAACACTTCCTGGAAGCTCTTGATCAATCACATTGCCGCTAATATAAAATCGGGTCTCCACGGAGTCTGATAGAACTGCGCCAATATTGCTATTTAACTTGATATTCTCCTGATCTTCGTGTTGTCTAAAACCATCACTTGAGGTTCCGGTAGCGCTCAGAAAAAAATCGGTTGTATCAAATACCCTACCCGTTTGAATATTTGTCCGAAAAGTTGCATTTGAACCAATCTCCATCCGAAGCTGGTCCCCTGATTGGCTATGGCCCGTTTTTGAGACCATATTAATTGCACCTCCAAGAGTTGTGCCCCCGTATTGAAGCCCATTAGCTCCTTTAAAAACCTCTATGCGCTGATATGCAAGAGAATCCGCTTCCTGAAAATCAGCCGAATTATCAGCCAGATTAAAGGGAATACCATCCTGAAGGAGAGTAAGTCCCCGAAGGTGGAATCCGCGCGATAATCCAGAGCCACGAATTGCAATCCTAACCTCTTCACCAAATCGCTTCTGCGCATATACTCCGGGGGTCAGCGCGAGTGTGTCCTCGAAATTAAGCGAGTACCGATCCTCAAAGCGCTCTGAATCAACGATCGCTACACCACCCGGAGTGGTTTCAATAATCTTCTTCGCTTCCTTGTTACTTGGAACCGTTTTAGTCCCGATCTTTTCCTCACCTTCAGCCGAAACCACAACCGGCTCCAACACATGTTCATCTTCAGAGATTGCCCGACTTGCTCCAGCAAGCGAAACAAAAACCGAAAAAAGTGAGGAAAAAAGGTATATTTTGCTTGATGAATTAGACACAACGATCCCCAAAAGATTGGTTAAAACCAAAGTAACTATTCACCCCTTTAATTTCCAACGACCTCCCACAACCCCTTAGGGGTGGCGGGCGAAAGCCCGACGGGGGGAGACAACTAACTATTCAGCAAAAAACTGCCGACGAGCGTTTAGCGAGTCGATCCAACCAAATCACCACTGCGTCTCTCGCTTTTGATCTCTTTCGAATTACTCTCTTAAAAAAGTTAGGCTGAATAGTTACAAACCAAACACAGCTGAGCTGAATTGTGGGGGAAACTTTCCTGTGAATCAATGCGACAAAATGTCGCAGCCGTTCTCAGAAATGGTGCAAAACCTTTTCTCTCCAATTCTCACAATTACCAGTTAAAAAAGAGAACGAAACTAGCAACAATCAAAACCAGGCAACCAAACATAATCTGCAATACCCTCGGAGGAATGGAACGTTTAACGCGGATCCCAACTACCATACCGAGCAGTGAACCGGAGAGAAAAAGAATGGGGATCCCAGCAGGAAGAGAGGCTAAAATGGCGCGATGAGAAATAATTCCGCTGATCGAGATAATCGAAATCGCGACGAGTGATGTAGCCATCGCCTGTGCGACCTCGAGCTGGGCAACGGCGATTAATGCGGGGACGATAAGAAAACCACCCCCCACACCACACAAACCGGCGAGCACTCCGGTAGCGGCGCCTATTGTGAAAAGTCGATACAGACACCCCTTCGATAACAGCTCATCAGTCGCGGGCGGTGAACACTGAAACCATCTCGGTGCGCGGGGACCGCGACGAGATAGGATCATTTTACCTCCAATGTATCCCATTAGTGCGGCAAAAATCAGCATGGTAGTCCGATCCGACAACTGTTCACCAATCGCTTTTCCCGCTGGTACACCGAACATTCCACCAATGCCAATCGCAATTCCCCTACTCCACAACACCTGACCACTTCGCGATTGAGTGATCGCCCCGAAAAGCGCGGTAACCGCAACTGTCGCTAAAGAGAGCGCAACCCCCTGTTTGACCGCAAAACCAAGAACATAAACGAGCAGCGGAACAGCGAGAATCGCACCCCCACCACCAGTAAGACCTAGGATAAATCCACCTGAAAAACCGCAGAGCGGTGCAAGAAGAGTAATTGGCATTTTTTTCGATTGTTATTTGTAATTAATGAAGGACGATTTATAAATTGGCCATTATTGCAGTAGTAGATAACTTTAAAAAAAAATCTGCATTTATTGGGAGTTTCAATTCATTAACCTTCTGACAGCTGCATCCTAACGCTTTTTCCAAAAGATCCCCAAATCAGCTACACTTGCATCTTGTTAATGAAATTAAATCTACAATCACCTAATAGCTCATGACGTTGGCTTACACTCGTCTTAATACCGAACTGACTGGCACTCTCTTGCCGCTTTCTCAGCTGTTATTGCTCCGATGGGTCGTCACAGCGGCGCTTCCGCTTGGGGCACTGGCGATCTATGCAGCTGCGGGAATTTGGATAGCACCTCTTGAATTATCGGTCTTCATCGGAATCGCGCTCATAAGTAACGGACTGGGACACCTCTGGGCTCGATCTGTCAAATCTGGGATTTCAGTTTTACTACAGGGCGCTCTTCTTCTCGACATTCTTCTCTTATCGTTATTCCTCTCCCTGTACGGCGGACCTGCGAATCCCTTCTCAATTTTATTTCTTGTCCATATCGCTGTTGCAGCGATGATTTTATCACCACGTTGGCTTTGGAGTATCACTGCGCTTTGTTGGCTTGGATTTGGGATCTCCTTTTTTGTTCACCGACCGATACCAGAATTAGCCGGGCATCATCACGGCGATGCGTTTTCGCTCCATCTTTATGGAATGTGGTTTGCGTTTGTTGTGGCCTCCAGTCTTGTTGCACATTTCGTCGGAAAACTGAGCTTTGCGCTCGCCGAAAAAAATCGAATCGTTCAGAGTTTGCAGGTTGATATGGCTCATCAACAGAGGCTTGCTGCACTTACTACCCTTGCCGCGGGTGCTGCACACGAATTGAGTACTCCTCTTGGGACAATTCTAGTTGCGATTGAGTCAATACTCGAACAAAAAGTAAGATTACCTAACGAGGAATCGGTAAAATCTGAAGAGATGCGAGCAATATTTGATGATGCAGTGTTGATAAAAAACGAGGTAAAGCGTTGTGCTGCGATAATTCGGCAAATGTCTGGTGGAGATGGAACAGTAACAACGGATGAGCCAGAGCGTTTTAAGTGGCAAGAAGTAAAAGATAAGCTGCTTCACATATTCGGAGACAAACTTCTTCGCATTGAAGATAATCTCCCGCCTGAAGGCGCTCTTTATGCAAACCAAAAGGAGCTTATCTCTGCTTTGAGCTCACTCATAAAAAATGGGTTGGAGGCTCAGGATAATCAGGGTCCACATATTCTCCTCTCATGCATGTATGGTGGTGAGTCGAACAATGTGACAGTTAAGGTTTCCGACCACGGCGAGGGTATAGCGCCTGAGCATTTACCCCATATCGGCGAGCCTTTCTTCACGACAAAACCTCCGGGCAAAGGGCTTGGCCTTGGATTGTTTCTTGTCCGATTGTTTGCAATAAAACTTGGAGGAAAGTTTTTCGTTGATTCGAAAAAAGGTGATGGGTGCGTGGTGTCGTTGGTCTTACCTATTGGTGATGGGGGGTTATCAACATGAAGAGAGAATACTCTCAACAACCTGATTCTAAATCGGTTAGTGGCCCAATCTTTGTGATTGATGATGATGTCGTATATCGCGAGAGGGTTGGTCAAGCTATCCAATCTCGAGGATATGCGGTTACAGTTATTGATGATCCTGCCCGTATTCTTGATGAGGGGCTTCCCTCACCGGAGGGTTGTGCCATCGTTGATCTTCGGATGCCCTCAGTCTCGGGACTCGAGGTCGTTTCAGCAATCAGTTCACGAAATCCAGCTATAAAGGTTATTGTTGTGACTGGATATGGCAGTATCGCGACCGCAGTCGAAGCGATGCGTCGGGGAGCTTTTTCATATCTGACAAAGCCGGTTGGTGTCTCAGAGATGCTTGCTGCATTCGGTGAAGACAGCGCACAAAACACAAGCATCTCGATTGAGTCGACCCCTTCCCTTGCGCGAGTTGAGTGGGAGCATATCAATGCAGTCCTAAATCGATGTAATGGAAATATCACAAAAACAGCCCAGGAACTCGGGCTTCATCGTCGCTCGTTACAACGTAAGTTGAGGGAGCGCCCACCTCAGTAGTTATCTCCTCTTCCCAAGGGAGTCGATTAAAACTACTGCTCCTTCTGACACTCCTTACAGATCCCCTCGATGCGAAGAATCGGATATTGAGGGAGCAGATCTCCTGCATTTTTGAGAAAAAAAAGTAACGGGCTCAGGTATTCGCCTGGCACTGTGGACTCTCGCGTATCATTGCATCTCTGGCAACTAATTATGATATGCGAATGCTCCGAGCAACCGACATGGGTGCAGAGAAGGTATCCGCCAGTTGGGTGAACCTGATGAAGAAGTTGAATCCGTTCGAGATCGGCGATAACGCGGTATAGAGAAACCTTACTCAGAGGGGTGCGGTCAGAGCAGGAATTGGCAAGCTCAGCGTGAAGCTGGGTAATCGTAATCGGTCGACTAATCCTCGCAAGGAAAGAGATTACCGCTTTTCTTGGGGCTGTCAGTCGAAGCCCAGAATTTGTTAAGAGAGAAAAACAGCTGTCAAGATACCCAGGTCGCGAGGATGCAGCACAGTTGTGATACTGCTTAATCAGAGTTTTTTTTGGTTTAGCATGTCGATTACTCGGAGCCGTTTTCATCGGTGTTTTTTGTTAATTAAGACCTTTCACTATTGTCAACCGATTGGCTCATGGGATCAAGGTTGAAGTCATAATGTAAAAAAGTAACAATAGGCTTGACTAGCCTAGGTGGGTTGCATTAATAAAGAGCGCAAAAAAAGAAATCAGGGAGGCTCTCCATGTCAACTTGCCGACATTCAAATGGAAATAATTCACAATGGTTGAGAACGCTTCAAAAGCTTCTTCTTTCAGCAGCTCTTGGAGCCGGAGGTGATCTGACGGTTCTTTCGATCGCCGAGGCTGAAGGTACGGCAGAAGAGTCAAATAATGACCCGAAAGCGACAGAGGGTGATGCATACTTTACCCCCGTTATTGTGAGCGCAGATCCTCTTGCGCCGAGCATCCTCGAGTTTAGTCGACCTGCGAGTATTCTTGAGGGCCAGAAGCTTGAGGAGCGGATTCAGGGAACGCTTGGCGAAACAATAGATCTCCAGCCAGGTGTGCGGAGTTCATTCTTCGGCGCGGGGGCAAGTCGCCCCGTTATTCGTGGGTTTAGTGGCGAGAGAGTTCGGACGCTTCGTAATGGAGTTTCAACGGGGGATGTTTCAAGTTTTAGTGAAGATCATGCTGTTGTGGCAGATCCCCTTCAGGCCGAACAGATAGAGATCCTTCGTGGACCAGAGACGCTTCTGTATGGAAGCTCGGCGATAGGTGGAGCGGTTAATGTTACGGATGGCTCAATCGCCGAATATTCCCTCGGCAAGCCTTTCGAGGGATCAATTATTGGACAATTTGGAAATAGTGCAGACAACGAAAAATCCGAGGCGATAAAACTGCGGGGTGAAAGTGGGAGCATCAATTGGTATGGCTCAGCGTTCTCGCGAAAGACCGACTCATACGAGATTCCAGGCGTTGCTGAATCTGAAAGATTGCGACAGCTTGAGGAGAGCGTTGAAGAGGATGAAACTCACCAGGAGCACGAAGATGAGGAGGTTTCAGGGATAGTGCCAAATACTGATACCGAAACTTTCGGCGGCACAGTCGGTGTTTCACATCTGTTCGAGAGGGGCTTTATTGGTGGTTCTGTGAGTGGATTTGATAGTAATTATGGCGTGCCGGGCCATAGCCATGGGCACGATGAGCAGCATGAGGAAGGACAAGAGCTCGTTGAGGGTCTCGATGAGGATGAAGACCATGAGGGCGACGATTCAGTTCGTATAGACGCCAAACAGGTTCGAGGCGATATTCGAGGGCGTTACGATCTTGAGGAATTTGTTGATTCGATTAAGTTTCGTTTAGGTGCAACTAATTATGAGCACACCGAGTTTGAGGGTGATGCGATAGGCACTGTTTTTGAGAAGGATGGAGTCGAGGGTCGAGCGGAGTTTGTACATCGACCGATCGGATCCGTATCGGGTGTATTTGGTCTACATACAATTTACGATGATTTTTCTGCTACGGGCGAAGAGGCTTTTCTGCCCCCGACAGAGAGTCTCACTCGGGCACTTTTTCTCTATGAAAAAGCTCAACTCACCGAGCGGTTTGCGCTTCAGGGAGGAGGCCGGATTGAAGCGGTTACGCACGATCCAACTAGCGGTGATGGATACGATGCACTCCCAGGCAGTGGGTCGGCCGGTTTTCTGTGGGATCTTGACTCAGATGGAATGTACTCAATGAGCTCATCTCTTGCGTACACCGAGCGTGCCGCATCGCCGATTGAGCTATACGCGGATGGTATCCATTATGCGCGCCGAATTTCCGAACAAGGCAACAGGAGCCTCTCAGAGGAGCGAGCAACTGGAATTGATTTTGCGCTCCGTAAAAACGATGGATTTTTCACTGCATCTTTGACACCTTTTTATCAGTACTTTCACGATTATTTTAATCTCCGCGCTCTAGAAGGGGCTAACGAAGAATTCCCGCTTTATGGATACGAGAGAACAGGTGCATCCTTTTGGGGAGGTGAATTTGTTTCAGCGCTTCATATAGACCAGTTTTTTTCAGAGAGCTCTTTTTCCGAGTGTGGTCACACCCTTTCACTCGAATTCCAAAACGACATCGTCCGTTCGCGCGATCGTGATCGCGACAGCTATATTCCGCGCACCCCGCCGATGAGAAATATCGTCCGGGCTCGTTGGGGTCTTCCCAACTCATTACAGCTGATGGTCGAGGGGGTTATTGTTGACGATCAGAAGCGGCTCGCTGAACAGGAATTGATGACTGACGGCTACACACTTCTTAATAGCGAGGTGAGCTATAAGCTTGGAGATACGGCACGATCAGTTCGGCTCTTTGTTCGGGGAACGAATCTAACGAATGAAGAGGCGCGCGTTCATACCTCGTTTCTAAAAGATCTTGCTCCGCTAAGAGGAAGATCTTTACTCTTTGGATTTAAGGCATCGCTTTAAAAATGAGGCTTTAACGGCGGCAATTTGCACATCGGGCAATGATACGGAGCGGACTTTGGTTTGGAACGGGTGTTCTTGATCGGAGAAAATAAAATCCGCTCTGATTCGGAGGCAATCGGGTGGGCCCCCTGAGAGGAAAGACAAGGCTACCTCCAACTTCTGCAAAAACTGCAATATCGGTTGCCTGATGGCTCCCGCTGTTATTGACCTCAACATTGAGGTGTCGAAGCTCAAGACCGCGAGAGCTAGTCACAACCACGAATGTGGGTGTTTCTGGACGCAATTGCGTGCGCCCATTAATCGCTAATTCTTGGCTATTTTTCCGAACTCTCGGAGCCCCCAAAGCGAGCGATGGAAGCGCAACAAGTGTTGCCACAAGAGCAAAGGTAAAGTTTCTTCGAAATGTTTTCATACACCCATTTTCGAAACTTTTTTAGAAAAGTTTCTTGATGGGAGAAAAATAGAGGAAAAAAAACTTTTAATACCCTCCACATCTATATCTCAGAGGTATAGAGATTCAGGTATAGAGATTCAGGGAGAAGATGCGTGTGTGATGTGCGGTAGGGGTATCGTAGCCGGAGAATGAGTGGCGTCAGGGAATCGCCTTAAGCAGCCTCTTTCCGGCTCCCTTGGCGTATGAGAGCACGAAGCATATCGGGGCAGAGCTCGTAGCCATTTGGCCACGCTAAAGCCCCTGATTCTATAAAACATTTTGAAAAAAGGTTCCCACGCAAAATCTCACCAATAAGGGGCTTCTTTCGGTCTAAAAAGAGAGAGCTCAAGTCAGCAACCCCTTGAAAGCCGTCGATATATTGCAGCGTAATGCGATATTTATCCTGAGAGATTTTCTTGATCTTTTTTATTTTAGTTCCCATTTCAATCGAGTTACTCCATTCCACCTCTATACTCCACCTCTATACTTCAAAGGCATAGAGATTCAGGGCTTTTAATCGGGAAAAGACACACGACAGTAATCACTCATGATTGTACTCGTGAAGCAACCAATAGTCTCTCTCTCCTGCTTCTACTTTTATTCCAACACGTATGCCCACTGATATCTCCCGGAAGCAAACAGCTCTCCAAATCGTACGCTCTTTATGGTATACTAATCACCTAGTACACCAGTATCTTAGTTATTCCCATAACCCCTAAAACGAAGTTGTTATGAGTCAAGACGATATCTTTATAAACCCTCGCAGTGGCGTTCCGATCTTTCGGCAGTTGGTCGATCAGGTCCGGACCCTTATTGTTTCCGGGCAGTTAGGGCCGGGGGAGCAGCTTATGGCGGTGCGGGCGTTTGCTGAGCATCTGGGGGTTACCCCGACTACCGTGAGTAAGGCGTATGGAATCCTCGAGATGGAGGGGTTGATAGAGAGGCGTCGGGGGCTCGGGATGTTCGTTCGAGAAGATGACCCTAACGCGATCGCCATATCGCGCCGAAAGATAGTGACGGAGTTGGTCACCCAGGCGGCGGTTGCTGCTCGATTGATTCATCTTTCTGTCGAGGAATGGCAGGCGATCGTCACAGGGGTGTGGCGGAAGGTGGTCGGTGAGACCCAAGAGAAAAAATAGGAAAACCAAGCTAACAACAGCCAAGGTATCGGAGTTCAGATGAACGGAAATGCTGTCGAACAAAATGAAATCGCTCCATTAGTAGTAGCCACGAATGTGGAGAAAAAGCTCAAATCTCGCACCATCCTTCGGGGTGTCTCGCTTGCTCTTTCGCCGGGGGAGTTTGTTGGATTGGTGGGGCCGAATGGGGCTGGGAAGACTACGTTGCTTCGGCATCTTTGTGGTCTTTGGGTGCCGACGTCGGGTTCCGTTACCCTTTTTGGTACTCCGTCATTGGAGGTGGGCGATCACCATCTTGCAGAACTTGGGTACGTCAACCAGACCTTCGATCTACCTCGGTTTACTCGCGTTGCTCATCTCTTGGCGCTCCTTCGTGCATTTCATCCAAATTGGTCGCTCGAACGAGAAGAGTACCTCAAAGAAATTTTTTCAATCGATGCCACGCGGTGGATTAATTCCCTCTCCGAAGGGGAAAAACAACGAGTAGCGATCCTCGCCGCACTTGCACCATGCCCCCGAGTACTCATCCTCGATGAACCCGCATCCGCACTCGACCCAGCATCACGAACCAATCTCTTTGCCTACTTGCGCCGAGTCGTATCGGAAGAAAACGTATCCGTCCTCGTCTCGTCGCACATCCTCGGTGATCTCGAACGATCTGCCGACCGGATAGTTTTCATGCGCGAAGGCCGCATCACTCTCGACACGTCGATGGACGATCTGCGTGATGCTCGCAGACGAATAGTTGTGCGAGGTAGCGCCGCTCTGGTGAGCGCGGTGGCTGCTCTTCCAAATGTGCAGGTGGAGAGTCATGGCGGAGGAACGATTCGGGTGATAGTGAAGCGCGAGGATGTAGGGAGGTTACAGGAGATCGTTGATGGTGACAGTGGGATGATCGAAGAGAACTATCTTGGGTTGGATGAGATATATCCGGTGTTGGTGGCGGAGGGGGTATGATGGCCGATTTTCAACAAAGGCATGAGGGTGATGGAATGGCGACGAATGTTTCAGCTGCGCGGCTGTTGTGGACGCGGGTGGTGGCGTTGCTGGTGTTTTCGGTGTCATTTGCGCTGCCCGCGCGGTGGGCAGGAAGGAGTGAAGGATATCTCGGTGCAGTTCTAGCTTACGGAGTTGCGATTGGGGCAAGTTTTATTGCACCAGAGCGGTTTTCCTTATTATTTGTATATCCTCAGTTAATGATTATTGGAGCGACAATTAGCTTCCGCAGTTCTGTGTACTCATTCTCATTACCTGGCCTTCGATTGGCGTCAGTAGTGGTGGAAATTCTCCTTGGCATATCAATTGCCGGCGAATTTTTTAGATTTTTCTCGAAACCATGGATGTGCGATCTGGACATAATCCACGGGAGTCTATTCACTCCCGCTGCGGTGCTAATTCTTTGTGGAATTAGCACCATGGCATTCCGAGGAGAGGGAATTCGTTTATATGGTTGGGGTGCTGATACTCAAATCACGGAACGCGTTTGCTCGCGCGTTTTTTTCTCAATCGGATCCTTC
>Ga0114973_10000970_pt1 | contig 21485 bp, 24 predicted proteins | sample M_140807_MF_Meta_FD_87025 | JGI IMG/M metagenome (GOLD analysis project Ga0114973, IMG submission 87025) | Freshwater microbial communities from Lake Montjoie, Canada to study carbon cycling - M_140807_MF_MetaG | ecosystem: Environmental > Aquatic > Freshwater > Lake | place: Lake Montjoie...
ATCATTCTTCTGGTAATGAACTGTTGTATAATGGATTAACAGGAGAACAAATAGAAGGAGAGATCTTTATTGGACCAACTTATTACATGCGCCTTAAACACATGGTAAAAGATAAAGTAAATTATCGTGCAGGTGGTCCGCGTACATTATTGACAAGACAAACAAACCAAGGAAGAGCAAATGATGGTGGTCTTAGAATTGGAGAGATGGAACGAGATGGTGTATTAGGTCATGGAATGGCAACATTTTTACAAGATGCTATGATGAAACGCGGGGATGAATATAAATTGGTTGTATGTAATCATTCAGGAAATATAGCCATTTATAATAAAGATCTAAATAATTTTTATAGTCCTTCAGTTGATGGCCCAATTAAATATGACATGGAACAAAATAACATTACACCTAATATTATATCAAAATATGGTAAAGAATTTAGTGTTGTACATGTTCCATATTGTTTTAAATTATTGTTACAAGAATTGACTGCTATGAATGTACAAATGAGAATAATTACAGCAGATAATATTGATCAATTATCTGAAACAAGTAATACTAAATTAAGTGATATATTATTAAATGCCAAAAATATAGAAATACCAAATGAAGAAATTAGTAAAATGAGAGATAATAAGAGCAAACTAGAAAATTTAGAAAAACAATATAAAAAAAGTAAAATAAGTTATCAATCAAGACTAAATGGTCTAAAACAAAAATTTAGGAAACTTAATGGTAAAATACCTGAAAATTCATATTATAAACAAGAATTAAATTCATTAAGGTCGTCTTTTCTTAATAGTGAAAAAGAATATTATTCAGCAAAAAAAGAACTATTCAAAGATGATATAGATAATATATTACAAAATTTACAAGAAATAAAAGAACAATATAATACTTTAAAACAATCGAATAATAAAAAAGGATTAAATAGTTTAGAATTAAATTACAATAAATATAAGATATTATACAAAAAAAATACTGGAGAAGATTACACAATAGATTTATATGATAAACAAGAAAATGTAAAATTAGAATTTGAAGAATTAGAAAATGAAGATATAGAATCTCAACAAGTACCTCAACCACCAAGTGAATCTAAATCATTGACTGAAAGTAAACCATTGACTGAAAGTAAACCACCAAGTGAATCTAAACTACCAAGTGAAACTAAGACTGAAGGTGAAGAAGATCAATCAAATATAAAAACAGTAAAAATAAAAGAATAATTTAAAAATTGATTTAATATAATTTATATACATTATTATACATATGGACCTAAACGGAAGCTTTATTAAACAGCTTTATGTATCTCGATCTAATTTAATGTTTTATTTAAAAAATGCAGGATTTGAGTGTAAAAAATATGAAAACTCAAGTCTAGAGGATATTGAAAATATGAAAAATTATAATCAGTTGGATTTTAAAGTTACTAATGAAAGTACTGGAGAATCATGCTATATTTTATATAAATTAGATGAATCATTTAAACAAAATTTAATTAAGCGTAATAATATAGAACAATTTATTTATGATGTATATGATACATTAAAACTGATTGAAAATACTGATACTTTAGTAATTGTTACTACCGAATACACAAAAGAAAGTGTAAATAAAGTTTTAAAAAATTTATGGGAAAAGGAAAAGAAATTTGTTACTGTATTTACATTATCTAATTTACAAACAAACATTTTATTGCATTCATTTGTTCCAAAACATACGCGCCTTAATAGTGAAGAAAAAAATGCAATAATGGTAAAATATAACTGCAGTAATGACAGTCAATTGCCACAAATTAGTAGATTTGATCCTGTTTCAAAAGTAATATTTCTTAGGCCCAGTGAATTATGTGAAATTATTCGTTATGATAAAATATCACTAATGAATAAATATTATAGGATTTGTATATCTTAAATATTATTATATATAAATGGAAGCAGATGAAGAATTATGTAATACACTACCATACAATATTATTACCATGAGCCAATATGAACAATATAAAACAGATATGGAACAGTTATCACAAGAAAATTTACGAACTATGTTAACATGTATTAATAAAAATATTAATTTAAATACTGAAACTAGTTTATTAGATACATATAAAGACATAAATAATGATAATGAAACATCTAAAGAAATGAATAGATATTCATTATATTTATATAATAATGATTTAATTTATACTTATAGCAAATTTATTTTATTAATTATTTTAGGAGCAGTATATTTTTATTTTTTTAAAATAACTGGTATTGATATTAATACAATAATAGATAAAACAAAACAGACCGTAACTGAAGTAATAAATAAAACTAAATCTAAAGTAGATACTAAACCAAATGTTAAAACAAATACTAATGCTAAAGTAGATAATAAATAAAATACTTTATAATAATATATGGGAGCTATAGAAGATTCTGAAATAAAAACAAATTTTGATATAAATTATGATAAATATCTTAAGTATATTAATAATAAAAATATAGAATCAATGCCTTATTCGGTTAAAGAATTAAATGATATAGTATATAATAATTATATTTTATTAATAGTGTGGTTTATAATTTTATTATTTATAATAATAATAACAGTAGTTACTCTTTTAGATGAAACATCTATGAATAAATATGGATTATTTTTAGTTATAGTATTTTTATTTTATATGTTTTTTTATTTTACAAGTAATATTTTTAAAATAATATAATATTTTAATGGTAGTATTAACGGCAACTAAATATACTAAAGATGTGGATACTTATGATAGTTGTTATACAAAAAATTTTTTAAATGATATAAACTATGAGGTAAACAAATTAAACGACAATAATTTATTAAATAAACAATATAGTTTAACTAATATTTCTCTATATAAAAAATATAAAAGTATTAATTATCTTTTAGGAGTTATAATATTATTATGTATTATTGTCATTATTTTAACAGCATTAAATAAAAATGTAGAATATTTTGATAATACATCTTATGTAATTATTATATCAATTGTATTGGCTCTTGGAATAGTATATATTGTAAGATTATTTTTTGATATTATGAGTAGAAGTAACATTAATTACGATGAATATCTATATACTAAATATAATAATATTGACACTTCTAGTTTTAGCAAGACAGAAAATAAAGGATATGTTACCAGTGATATAAGTTTTTGTAATATATAAAATATAATATATGTATTTATATATTATGACAGATTATAGTAATATTCGAGATATACCTATATATTGTGGAAATGAAATAAGTGGTATTTCTAATACAAATATTGGATTTTTTAATAGTAATACTGTATGGTCTGCAGATAACATAATTCAATCTACAAACAATCCAAACGATTTAGATGCTTATAAAAGATGCACCCTACAAATATCTAATTATAACCAAAATGGAATTAATATACCTAAGTTATTAACTGATTTTAGTACTGATAAAACAGAAATAAATAGATTAAGAAATACAGTTATACCTCCTTTAGAAATAGAGGTATTAGGGTTAGTAAAAGAATTAAAAGATAAATATAAAATTTATACAGATGCTCAAGAAAATATAGAAAAATATAAAGAAGAATTTGTTAATATAATCAATAGATTTTCTGATATAGAAAAGTTAAATACAATACAAATAAGTGATATAAAAACTACAGTTCAAGCATCTATTCAATCTTTAAATGATAAAAATAAAGGTACTATTGTAACTCAGTTATACACAAAATATAATACAGAGTTAAATCCTACTGCATTAAACGAAAGCATAAATAAAGATATTGTAATGACATATATATTTGTAAATATTTTATATATGATGTTAAATATAATTAATATATATAAAGTAGATACAGCAGAGAATAATACAATAGTTACTACTATAAATAGTTTAAAAAATTTTAAACAAAGTCCTATATTTACAGACAACAAAAGCTCTTTATTTAGTACAAAATTATTAACAGAGACTATATTAAATACTAAAGATATATCTAGCTTAATAGATGATGCAGCAATAATTCTAACCGAATTACAAGGGTTTAATACAAATTATAATGCTGCAACTGCTCAACTTACTTCATGTAGCGGATATGATCCTTATAATGATTTTAAAGTGGATTATACTAAATGTTATAATGATACAAATATAAATATTGCAAAAACAAAACATGATGCAATTAAAACAAGTAAAACACGAGATTGTTGGAATTCGCTTAATATTGGAACAATTCTGTATAATGGTACAAAATATCCAAACACCTCAGCTGGACAAAAATATAATAATGGCAAAACATATTTTGATAAACCAGCTAAAGAGTTATTTGATTTTTATTATACTGGACTATCTGGTTATCCATATATGAATGATAATGGTACAATTACTGGTTATGGTGGACCAGGATTAGGTCATATACATGATTGGGTAAATAATAGCGCAAAGTCATGTGACGCAACACCAGATATTATTGGAAAATGTTCTAATTTAACAAATACTTATAACAGGCTTAAGAATGGTACACAAAATCAAAATTGTGCAGCTACAAACTTAACACAATATGAAAGTACAAAAACTAGCAATTTAAATAATTTTACTACATCTATGAGTAGATTAAAAGATTTAGTATATTCAATCGTATTACGTAATATAAGCTCCTTAACACATAAATATTCTGCATATACACCTTTACCAGAAGATATACAGAATATAAATTATGACATTATAGAAACAAATGTTAGGATTCCATTAATTGATATATATACTATCAATAACTTAATATTGACACTATTTACTGAATATACAACTCTTAAATCAGTATCAACTAGTTATAATGCACAACTAGCAGTTGTTTGTAGTAAACATGGAATTGCTATGACTAGTAAATATATAACAGAATATACAACATATCAGGATAAAGCTTATACTACGGCTGATGCAAAAACTTTTGCATATACATTAAATATTAATATGCAAAATATATTAACATTAACAGAAAGTATTAATCCATATACAACACCAGATGGATCTACATATTTAGCATATAAAAAGGTTGTTGACACGATAAATAGTCTTCCAGCTATTATTGATGATTATACGGTTAAATATAGTGAATATTATCCAAAATCTGAGAATTTAAAAATTAAAATATCCGATTTAAATATTAATATAAATAGATATAATACTAATATAATGAATGTTGTTAATTCTTTTAATAATTGTGCATATTTAAAATCGTGTCAATCTAATAGTGCTGATCCAAAATTGAATGAATATTCTTATTTAATAAATCCAACACAACAACCTATTGATATTCCTACTATCCGTAGTCCATTATTTTCAAATGCAATTAATTTTAATAATATTAAAGGATTACAAAATGAAGTAGCATATACAAGTAAAGATTTTAGTTATAATTATGTAACATTATCTATATTTGATACTTCGAGGGAGATTGATGTTGAAGCATTTACAAATTCTAATAAATCTAACAGATTTTCAATTATTGATGCAATGACAAATTTTATTGAACCAATGTGTGGTACTCTGCCTTGGGATGATCCAAATGCTTCTGATAATATAAACAATAAATCAATTGATTTAAAAAATATAGCATTTTATAGTAAATTTATTACAGATGTAAAAAGAACATCTGATTTAAGCCAAAATTTAATTAATTTACAAAATAATCTTGAAATACAAATGAATTATATATTAAAATATAAAGCACAGACTGATTTATTTAAATATATTATATTTACATGTTGTGTTGCATTGTTAGGAAGTTTAGCATATCATTCTAGTCTACTATCAAGTTCTATGTATACTGTTTATTTAATTATAGTATTTAGTATTGGATTTTTATTTGTTATATATAAATACTTTGATATATTTATTAGAAGTAAAAATAATTTTAACGAGATAGATTATAATTCATTCTATAAACCTACTAATAAAATTGAGCAAAATGCTAAGTCATCCTATGCAAATGATTTAAATGTTGATCTAACAATGTGTACCCCAAAATAATATATTTATAAATTTGTTTTAAATACTTGTAATATATATGAGTATTACACTTGATGATATACAAAATTCAATAAAAATATTAGAATATAAAAATAAATATGGCTTTTATCCAGAAAAAACGGATGCAACAAATAGTTCAAAGGCCGAATATAGAACTGTAGAACATGATAAATTAAAGAAAATGAGTACTCTTATAAATATTATTTATTATTCATTTCTTATATTATTATTTATGTTATTATTTTCATCTAATAAATTATTATTAGAAGAAAGATGGTATATTTATGTAATACTAATTATATTGCCGTATTTATATCCGTGGATATTTATGGCTCTTGTAAGATTAAAACTTTCTATTTTTCCAAATAAAGATGAAAAAGGGCCTTATGTCCCATTCACAGATAAAAGCGAATATCATTTAAAATATGATATTTAAATATCCTCTTCAGACAAAGATATATGACCCCATCCATTTGGTGGATATTTTCCAAATTTATTAATTAAATATTCCTTTAATTCCTTAATTGGAATATCTTTTTTATCATAGTGGCTCTTATACCATTCCTTAAAATCATCTTGAATTGTTGTAATCTTAAGCCGGCTGTTATTTATAGTTGACTCTTTAATAATACGCTCATTGCTATATTCCAAATAAATATTTTGATCTTCACGATATTTATTGCTTGCATTAATAACACTTGGACAGTCATGTACCTTTCCTTGATATATATATGCATATTCCACTAACATACTTAGCATAACTGGCGCCCATACATCAAATTTTTCTTTTAATTTTGTATCAATTGGAAACTGATAAGGGTATTGTTCTTCCGGAAATTGAAGAGGATCACCATATGGGTTTACTGTAAATTTACTCCTAAAATCTACAACTTTCATACGACGCCAAATACCATCATCCCGATCTTTAATTTTAGGAAGTCGATTTGTAGCAAGTGCCAATTTAAACTGAGGCATAAAGACAGTGCTTGTCTGGAATAGCTCACGACACATAATAGGATCGGTACCAGTAAGCTCCTTTACAATTCCTGCATTAATTTCATCATCCATAGATGGCTCTTGCATCACGGCAAAACGCACTCCAATAAGTTGATATACTTCAGAAGATGTACCACCAATATTTCCACGCTTTTGAGTGATTAATGAAATTGGAACAGTTCCTTTATATTGCCCAAGTACTTTAGAGACTAAATCTATAAGCATCGATTTACCGTTAGCACCTGAACCTATAAATATATTAAGTGATTGATTTTCATTTGTTCCAAACAATAATGAAGACAAATATTGCCACATATATTCTTTCAATTCATCATTTCCTGTAGCTTTATCTGCAGGGAAGATTTGAGACATAAATGTATTGATTTGTTCAATAATATGGGGACTATGTTTTTTATAATATTCCAATGGCTTATAATCTAGATCACATGTTTTGCTTATATAATCATCGTGTTTTCCTTTGCGATAACATTTATTTTTTAAATCAATAATGCAATTATTACATCCAAATAAATAATTATCTGTATTTAGTTTGGCGCAAAAATTCTTATCATAAAAGATTTCTTTTGCCTCATTCATAATAGTATTTTTATTAGAGGATGTTTTTAATTTTTTGGCAGTTTTACAAATTGATTCCAACAAATCTTTATCGTCATTAAAATTTTTAGGTACTTCGCCAGCAGCTGGCGCTTCAGAAATAAATTTATTTTGTTGTTGTTTAAGCGATTCCTTAAAATATATTTCATGCATCTCTAGTGAAATGCGCGATCGTAAGCTTTGACCACAATCTATTTCAACCCATCTATTATTAATAAACTCATACCATGTATTATTTTTGATATTAGAACATACATACGACTCTTTAAATAGTTGATATAATACATTTGCTAAATCATAATCTGTACTATTTTTTATAGAATAATACACATAATGATGTACTGTTTTATGATATACCTTTTTATATTCTTCTTCATTACTTATTTTACACCAATAAATAATTGATTTTATGGTTAATGCTTCTTTATTAGATACATCAAAACTGCACCATTTTTCATATAACTCTCCTATTTGAGAAAAGTCAAACTCACTTGATTGTGCACTAAATTTTACCCATGATATAAATAATCGATTATCTGTATTTTTTAATGCCCACCCTACTCGTATCCATTTACTATAACTACTTTTACCCCAATATTCTTCTGGAAGAAGCATAGTATAATCATGTGCTTCTTTAATCATATATTCGGTTGGTGTCAAATTAAACATAACATCATCAATATATTCATTCAATTCATCATGACTTGTAATATCATAAGGTTGTTTTATATTAGAAATATTTGTATTTACTTTAACTATATTATTTGTTTTTGTAGGTTTTTTATACTGTGTTACAGTGGTATCATATTCTGCTTGTATTTTAGGATTTAATGGCATATCTATAATATCGGTATTTCGTGCCAATAATTTTTTAAAATTATCTTTTACCCATTGCAGATTAATTTTTTGTTCTTTAATGTTCCATCGCTCACTATATACACAGTCAAACACATATTTTAATTTATAATCCTGATGACCAGGCTTTCTTGATCCAAACAATTGCCAATTTGTATCTCCACTCATGACTGAATTATCAAATACATCTACCCAACTATTTGTAATGGGCAAATCAGTCCAAACTTGCTGCATTTCTTCAATCAAATACTTTCTTAAAATAGTTTTACACCTATAATCCATTTTTAAATTGATGATAATATGAATACCATCCTTTGTTTGGGTTTCTTCCATATTAACATTATCCTTTTCAAAAATATAACAAGATAATGTTTGACCATTGTTTTCTTTAATTTTATTGATAATATCTAATGCACAATTAATAAAATCAATAATATGTTCTTTTGTATGTTGTCTAGAGTCTATTTCTACAGTATATTTTAAATCAATGTCTATTAATATTTGACCATCGACTAATTGTTTTTCTGTTAAATAGGCCTGTTTACCTTCTACAAATATATGCTGTTTATATACTTTATAAAAATTATCCATTTCTTCAGGCGGTATAGAATATGATCCGCCTGAAATATTTAATTTTTCACATTTGATTTTTGTATGAGTATGATTTGCACGTTCATTGGTATAAAACCTTTTTAGGAACTGCTCCATTTTTAATATATTATAACCAAATATATTTATCTCAATTTTTAATTTATAAAAACTAGAGACGAAAATATAAAAATAATTAAAGAAATAAATGTATATATGTTTAAATGTCTCGCGCAATCAAACGTATTATTTTAGATTTTAAAGAAATGTTAGATGACCCAGTAGACAATATACATTATATACAAGATGAAAATAATGTATATAAAGGATATGCAGTAATTATTGGTCCAAAAGATACTCCTTATGAACACGGCTTTTATTTTTTTGAATTTACTTTTCCGGAAAATTATCCATTTAGCCCTCCAAAAGTTAAATTCCATACCTATGATGGTCATACACGATTTAATCCAAATTTATATATAAACGGTTATGTATGTTTGTCTATTTTAAATACATGGGAGGGTGAAAAATGGTCTGCATGTCAATCAATTAAAAGTATTCTAAATACATTGTCTATAACATTAAATGAAACGCCTTTATTGAATGAGCCAGGAATAACTACTCATCATAAAGATTTTAGCATATATAATGAAATTATTGAATATAAAAATATTGAAATTAGTATTTTAAAATATTTAGACAAATCAAATATACCCTATATGTTTCATCCTTTTTATCCAATATTGGTTGAGTATTTTAATAAAAATTTTACAACTATTATTAATAAAGTCAAAGATAAACCTAATAGTCAATATTATATAAATATTTATAATAATATGTCTGCGAATGCAGATTATACTTCACTACACACAAAATTAATTAATATTTATAATAATTTAAAAATTGATTTGAAATAAAAACATTATACTATTTATAAATGAACTTTTGCAAAAAATGCGACTTTATGTATTACATTAAAATTAATGATACGGATGAGCTTAAATATTATTGCAGAAATTGCGGTCATGAAGATACTGAATTGTCTGTCAATGAACTAAAAGTTAGTGTATATGAAAAAACTCCAAATACACAAACTCATATTAATTCTTGGATAAAACATGACCCTACATTACCGCATATGCATACTATAAAATGTCCTAATGAAAAATGTAAAAGTAATGAAAAAGATCAAACATCTGATATAATATATTTTCGTTATAATGATACTAATATGAAATATATGTATTTATGTACTATTTGTGATTTTAATTGGAAACCTTAATTGTTTGTAGTATAATTAATATATTTTTTATGGATACACTTACATTTATGGATAGAATTAAAATTGAATTTAAAAATATGTATTATATATAATATAAATGAGTGACGATGAAGGTAATCTTGAAGAATTAGATATACCAGAAGAAGATGTAGATGAAGATGAATTAGAAGAAGAAGAAGAAGTTGAAGAAGATGAATTATCTGAATATGGAGGAGAAGAGTCTGTAAATGATGATGACGAAACAGTAGATGAACTATTACAAACAGAAGAAGAGATAGTTAATCCATATCAATTAAAATTTACAGAAGAAAACAAAAATAAGTATTTGCAAAATTTTCATCCGGAAGAAATACATAAACCATTTGAAGAAATTTATAAGTTATCTTTGATAACGCGTGATGAGAATGGTATTATTATTGATGATTTACATAAAACATATCCTATTTTATCTAAATATGAAAGAGCCAAAATTATTGGTCTAAGAGTTGCTCAATTAAATAAGGGTGCTGACCCATATGTTACTATTAAACATACTATTTTGGATAATGCACTTATTGCTGAAAAAGAATTAAAAGAAAAAAAAATTCCATATATTATTATGCGACCAATACCAAATGGAAAAGCAGAATATTGGAATGTTAATGATTTAGAAGATCTATAAATCCGTTGGTTTTTCCTTTTTTGGAGCGCGTGGTAGTTTTGTATTTAATATTTTTTCTATTTTTGCTATAAATGCATTATTTGGAACTGCTTTTCCATTTTCATAATCTGTAATAATGTTTGCAGTAACATTTAATTTAGCTGCCAAATCTTTTTGTGACATTTTAGCATTTAGGCGAGCATGTTCAATTGCATTTTGTAATTTAATAGTTGTCTTTACTTCAGCTGGTTCATTTACGATTGGTTTATATGTTTTTACAGGTTCTTTTTTTAATATAACTGGTTCCCAATCTTGGCCAGTATATTCGTCACCTTTATACATCTATTATACTATAATAAAAATTTTTATATTATTATTAATATTAAATAACACTTCTATCGATTAACACTTATACCGATTAACACTTCCACCTAGTACCACAATATGTACATGTAACAAATGTAGTCATTGGCTCATCCGCACTTCTAATCTGTACTTGATAATAAGTACATTGATTCTTTTTACATTTCCGGCATGTATACATATCAGTAGACGCTTCAATCTTTGGAAAGTATTTGTTTTCAATACGTTTTCGCTTCTCTTCTATTTGCATATCCCACTTTTCAGGATACAACTCTTGATGTGTCTTATATGCTATTTCATATGATTTTAGAGTACCATTATTAATTTTATCTAAAATATCTTGATTTTTTAAAATAAAATATACATATTTAAAACGGTCTAGATATAATTGAACAAACAAATAATTATCCCATTTCTTTATAATTGTTTTTTCTTCTGATTCATCTATTGTTTTATTATATATTCCCTTTTCAGTATTTCTTGCCTTAGACATATTTCCTAAAATACTATTAAATGCATTAATAATCGTTTGCCTAAATTTTTCGGGGTCCGACACACTTTTCATTATCTATAGTTATTTATAGTAATTATTTATATTCAATTTTTATATAATGAAAGTTTTAATTATATTAATTATACTTATATTGTATTTTGTATTTAAAATATATTATAAGTACAAAAATAAAATTATTTCTCCAAATGATTTTGATATTATTTATAATCCTTCTGGATATTATGGCTTTTATTTATTAGGTATATGTCATTATATTAAAAATAATTTTGATATATCTAATAAAAAAACAGTTGGAATTTCTGCAGGGGCTTGGATATCTCTTTTTATGAATTTAAATAAAACAGATGCAAACTTATGTATAAAACATATATTTACTAAAATACATTATACCTATCCTATACATAAATTACCAAAATTAATAGAAGAAACATTATATACTGTGATACATGACAAACCAATAGATATTTCTAATATAAATGTTATGGTCAGTAATATGAGTGATTTTAAATTAGAAATACATAATAATTTTTTATCATTAGATGAATTATTTCGATGTTGTATGGCTAGTTCTTTTATTCCATTAATCACCTATAAAGATATTATTTATTTTTATAAACATAAATTAGCACTTGATGGAATGCTTTTAAAAAAAGTATATTTAAAAAAAGTAGATCCTAATAAAACGCTTGTAATAAAATTTGATATGTTTGGAAGAGTAAAAAAAAATAAAATATATAAATCAATTATTAAGCCAGGAAGAAGTTTATATGAATTATATATTTTAGGGTATCATGATGCACAAAAAAACCATTCTTATTTACAAAAATATTTTACTAAAAAATAATATTACTCATCTTCATACTCTTCTTTTTCTAATTCTTTGTCATGTATTATTATATTTATATCATCCTCTTTATCTGTAGTTGTACTATGTATACCCATATTTTTTTCATAAAATTCTGTCCATTCTGCAATGGTTAAAGGCATGTATTCATCAAGTACCTTTTTTACAATACATACAGTACCAAATATTGTATCATTAATTGGCTCTGGAAAAGAATATATATTTTCATATCCAAGACGACCAATCTTTTTACCATATAAATAATATGTATTATCCCATTCATGAATTAATTCAAAGTTAGTATTATTTCGATAGTTACAAATAGAATGCAAACTATTATAATTTTTTATATTTCGTTGAGTAATCTCTCCATTTTTTGTGATAGTTATGATCATTATATTGTAATATAGTTTTGTTTTATATTTGTTTTTTAATATCATTTAAAAAGTCAACTGCATAATAGTATAATGAAAATATATATAAATAATGTTGAGCCTGTTAATTGTAAAATAGACAATATTTACAAAAAAAATATGATTTATTCTGATATTGGTATCTTTTGCAATCATAATAAAAAATTGACATTAATTGAAAATAATAATAAAATTAATGTTTTAAACAAAAATGGTTATGAAATTTTGCTAGATGATAGCAAAGAAACTTATACAGATTATATTTTACATATACCTTATAATCATATATGTTGTGAAGAAACATTTGAAAAAACTCATATTGGACATGATATTTTTTATATTAAACATCATTATTTTGATCAAATATCACATTTTTTTGAAGTAGAGCGTCTAGAAGAATATATGTATAATGTTATATTTACGTTTTTATCTACTAAATAAATTAATTTTTTATTTTAAAATGAATTATATAATTATTTGTTGTGTGTGTTTAATTTTTATACATTTTTGTTTATATTACTTAAACATTGACATATTTAAATTGTCTAATAATACAATGTCTAATGATACAGTGTCTAATGATAATACAATGTCTAATACAATAGATGTTATAGATATAGAAGAATCTATAAATCAACTTAAAAATTTAAACAACTATATAGATAATGGACCTAAAAACACTACCCTATGTTAGTTTGTATAATAAAACAAATAAATTACAAAAAAAAACAGCGTTATTTATACCAAAGGGGCCTAAATATTTTGCATGCTTTACATACTTTAATAACAAACCATCATGTATTCTTATAGATAAAGATAATAATAAAACCAATTATTATGTTTGTTTTAAAGAAGAACTATCTTTAGGAACTTTATTTTATGGTACTTTAATTAATAATAATTTTGTTATTGAATATATTTATTATTATAAAAATACTATAGTTAAAGACCATAATAATTTATCATTAATTAAATTTATTTTACAAAATATGATTAAGGATAGCAATTATTTAGGAAGTATTTCGTTTAAATTACCACAAATGTCGAATCATTCGTATATATTAGAATGTTCTAATTTGCCATATATGACATATGGAATTTTACAAGGTAAAAATATATTTATTTTATCCTCTATATTAGGAGGGTTTCAAATTAAAAAAAGGCCAGAAATGGAAGATGTATATGAATTATTTATATTAAATGATCGTAATGAAAATATCTTTTATTCTACTGCTTTAGTAAATGATTTTAAAACAAGTCATTTTTTAAAAAAACTATTTAAAAATAAAACAACTTATAAAAATATTGAATTTAGTGATAATGAAAGTGATAATGAGGGTGATAATAAAGGTGACAATGAAAGTAACAATGAAAGTAAAGCAAAAAATATATATGTAGGATGTTTGTATATTAGTGAATTTAAAAAATGGAAGCCATATACTTTAAAAAATCAAGATACTTTAAATAAAATCCTATTTCTTGAAAAAAAATATAATGATATATTATAATGCAAGACAACAAGATAGCAGAACCAACAGATGAAGAAAAGCCAATGGGAATGACTGGTGGTGCTTATCGTAGAAAAAAGAGACGCGGAACTCGTACTAAGCGCAGAGGGCATAACAACATGTCGGGTGGTGCTCGTAAACCCGGCAATATGGCAGGTGGATATCGTAAAAAGAAGTCTGGTCGTAAAGGTATGCGCAGACGCTATATGACCATGCGCCGGGGCGGTTCTCGTTTAGCAGTTGATCATAATGCATCTGCCGTATAATTAATATCTCGTATAATTAATTACCAAACACATTTTTTAATATTTTATTTTTTTCAACTTTATTTGATTTTTTTAATACCAGTTTATGATCATATAAAGTTTCAAAATCATTAGTATCTTCATGCAATTCAGGAAATACTTTTGTCAATGGTTTCTCTATTATTAACAACAGTCTCTCATATGTTAATAATTGTCTATATTCTTGAATTGATAGATTACCATAATATTTATCCAATGTATAATACGGATTTGGTGCCAATTTAATATTTTTTTCATATTCATAAATTTTTCCATAAATATTATTTAACATTTGATATCGTTCAAATTTAAAGTTGTTATCAATATGTTCATTAAATAGATAGCTAGTTGCGCATTCTGGGCTGCAAAAACATCCATATACTTCGTAAGTATCTTTGTAAAATACTTTAGGTATATGTATAGGAGGCGTGTCAAAATCACATGTACACCAAAAACATGCTGATTTTTTGCATATATTATTTAGATTTAAATTTTTTTCTAATTCTATCAGTTTGGTATAAATTGTCTTTTTTTGTTTATCTACTTTAGTATCTTTTTTATCATCTACTATTTCACTAATTGGTAATGTTTCAAAATTATTATCATCACTATAAGGTTCTACACTACATACTTCTGGATTATATGTGGAAATATCTTGAAAATTTGATTTATTAATTTCACTTAACTTACATTTTAAATGTAAAATAATACTTTTCTTTTCAATATTTGCATTTATTTGGTTTGTTTCATTTTTTACTATTTTTCCGCCTTTTGGTTTTCGGCCGCGTTTTTTAGGAATTTGATTTTCTTTCATTTTCTTTAATATAAATAATATAGTTTAAATACTTTTTATAATTTTATTAAATTATGTTGCCATGGAATGAAAAATATAGACCACATGAATTAAGTGATATGGTACTTCCTGACACCATACGTGCATTATTTAATTCTATTATTACAAACAACATGTTTCCCAATATGTTGTTTTATGGCCCCCCTGGTACAGGTAAAACATCTACTATTTTATGTATATTAAAAAATATATCCTCATCTAATATTATACACTTAAATGCTTCTGATGAGAGAGGTATAGATGTAATTAGAAATCAATTATATACTTTTATTCATAGTAATGGAATGTTTCAAAATGAAATAAAAATTATTGTATTAGATGAAGTTGATTCCATGACAAAACAGGCACAAACATCTCTATTGTCTTTATTTAATAATAATAATGTTCGATTTTGTTTAATATGTAACTACATAAGTAAACTTATACCTCAATTGAGAGATTATTTATTATTAATACCATTTTATAATACTATTAATAATACGGAATATATTCAAAACATTATTCAAAAAGAACGACTACAAATTAATAATGATGTTATAGATGATATAATTTTTAATTATTATCCTGATTTAAGGTCTGTTGTAAATTGTTTACAGGCATATCAGTCATTTCAATATCCATTAATTAAAAAAGATATTATCGAATTAAACTGTAAAAAATATAAAACAAAAGTTAAAAATTATATTAAAACGGTGTGTTTTAAAGAATACTTATATAAACTATTTATGCATATGCTAAATTATAACATAGATAGTAAACTTATTTTTATGATGAAAGATCTTATTTTAATTAAACAAGACATTGATTATTTTGAAACCTTTTTTATGCCTTATTTCAAACAACTTAATTAGCTATATCTTTAATATAATCAATTATAATTTTGTGTACTTTTTTTAACTGATATCTTACTACTCTCCCATTTGTTATTATAATATTTAAAAGCATATCTTCTATTTCATATTTTAATTTATCAATATTTGTTTTATAATAATTATATAACGAAGTATTTGGATTAACTAGGTCTTCATCTAATATTGTAGTTTCTAAATATCCAATATAAGTCAATATTTTCTCTTTTGTTTCATTTAATAATTCTTTAATTACCATTTTATCATACGAATTATATTCATATTTATCATAAAATATATCTTCATTATTTTTTATTAATAATTGAAATATTTCATTTATTTGTTCTATTTTTCGTCTTATTAAAAATATTGGAAATTTTCGCTTTAATTGTTTTAATTTTTTATCTTTTAAATTAATATTTAATCTAAATGTTTTTGGTTTATTTTTATTGATACTTTTATAAGTATATGGTTTAAATTTTGTTGGAGCAATTTTTCCTGGACTTGGAATTTTAATTGGAGTTAATGGTCTAGGAGATCGTTTAGATACAGTTCTAGATTTTCTAGGAGAAAATAAATTAAGAGTTTTTGCATTTAATTGAGTTGCTTGTATTAATTTATTACGATTACCTAATTCAAATTCTATTAATTTACCGCTACTATTTTTTTTAAAAAATTTAACCATATAATATATATATATTTAATCAAGAAATTAAAAAGTAACTATATATCTATTATTTTTAATTCATATTACATTATTTTCTACAAAATAAGAAATAGCCCATATAGTTATTATTTAATTAATAATTGATTTAAAAACAATATAAAAGATAATATGTAATTAATGGACCTAGACGATGAATGGGATTCATTCATGTTAGATGACAATAGTTTTAAAACTAAACCGCAATTTGAAAAAAAGAGAGAATATAAAGATACGCCTGTTTGTGATCCAATTACAATATCTACAAAAACAAAAATTATATATTTAAATATATCAATTGATCTGTTTCATCGTTTCTGGGATTTGCCTATGATTGATTATGATGAACATAAAGAAGGAATTATAAAAAAACAAATTAAATTTAATTTTGTTACTAAAGAAGAGGTTGCAAATTTTAATGAATTTGTTAAACGAGAACCTAGATTAGCTGATGGTAAAGGGATTTATACATTAAATCAAATTGATAATCCAAATGGGCGTGTTATATTTAAAGATATTAAAAAAATTGACATTGGTTATTGCAAAAATGATTTGTTAAAAAGCAAAAAGAATAGCAAAAGTGCATTTTATAATTGCTATGTGTTAATTTATCGCGCGATTATTGCTGATAAATTTAAAGAAATTCATATTAAATTGTTTAATACTGGAAAAATAGAAATTCCCGGCATCCAGAATGATGAAATGGTTGATATTGCCATTTGTAAACTAAAACAATTGTTACAACCACATTATACTCAACAAATAGAAGAATTAAAGGAAAAGAGAGAGACCATCCTAATTAATTCTAATTTTAGTTGTAATTATTATATTAATCGTGAAAAATTATTCAAAATACTTAAAACGCAATATAATGTGAAATGTAGTTACGATCCATGCAGCTATCCGGGCATTCAATGCAAATATATTTTATCACATGGTGAAATATCCTTTATGATTTTTAGAACTGGTAGTGTTTTAATTGTTGGAAAATGTGAAAATGAAGAACTATATATCATATATGAATTTATCAAAAATATATTTTATAATGAATACAATAACATATATGAAGAAAATAATGAAGTAAAACCTATAAAAATTAAAAAAAAGATTAAAAAAACAATTTATATTAACAATTAAAATAAATATAAAGAAAGATATATGTATATTTTATAATGGCTACTGACGAAAAAGATCAAATTTTACCTAGTGCAAAATTATTACAACATGCTGCAAAACTCTCGCTTAGCCAAGATAAGCCAATTATGCTCGATTATTGGGTAGAGTCGCATACTGTTGGAAAGGTTATTATTGGTGTTCGTGCTAATGAAGAAAAAATTTTGCTCCGTAGTGAAGACGAATACACCAGCCCTATTTCAAAACTTTACAAGGTAGGCGAGGAGTTTATTCTTATTACTGAAAATTCAATTTATCTTGTTTCTGCCAAAATTCAGTCTCGTAAGATTAATTAATTATATATAATTTATAAAAAACTTATATATAATACTTATGTTAATCGTAAAGGATGAGATGGGTCTTTATACCAATGAATTGGACATCTATAATTGTCTATCATGGTAGTTAATCTCAATATATGTTCTAATGTAAATGGTGTAAATTCTATTATTTCTTCTAATACTGGTAAACTTACTTCTGGGTCAGCCATAAAAAATGTATAATCCATTTCTTGGATTTCTTTATTTTCTATTATATTATTTAATTGTTGTGATTTATTACATGTTTCTATAAATGGTATAAATTTAATTGTATCCATATTTTCTTTATTTGATATTACATCGCTTACTGTTTGTCTAAAATAAGGTGATTCTTCAATATCTATAATCTCTTCTGTTGCTTGGTTTGTTAAATACTTTTTGATAGTAGTTAACTTAGTATCAAATGGATTTTTTTTTATAGTAGACATGTAATTTGGGTGTTTTTTTAAAAAATCTTTATATAATTTATCATTATCTTCTTGATTTAAATATTTATGAGAATATATATTTCTTAAAACATATCCGTATACATAATTTATATCATAGGTTGCGGGAACAATTGGACCATATACATATACATTTTTATAGGTTGAGGTTGTATCTGCCACTTTATGATCTAAATACATTGCAAGATTTGTATCTTCTGATAACCAAGCATTAAAAAATAAATTTACATAGAAATATCTCTCTATTCCTATTATCTTAACTAATGGTTTATATAATCTTTCTTTTAAATAATATATTTTAAATGGTGTTGGACCTTCAGTTAATATGGCGCCTCCTCTTTCTGATCTAGTTAATGTTACTTTAGATAAACGATCTAATGAAAATTCATTTAATGCGGTTAATAATGCATATATATTTGGTGGCCGTCTTCCTTCTACTATACATATTTTATTATGATAACTATCTAACATTTTAGCTAGTTGTGAGCCGCTATAAGATACATCATCCACTATTATAAGAGTATTATTTTCTAAATTTAATAAAAAATCACTATTTATTCTATCTACAAATATTGGTATTTGTAATTTAGTTTTATTTTTATTATTATATTTTTCTATACAATACAGTGCAATACAAGAAAAAAAATAAAATGATTTATTATTTGGACCAGCATACATATATATTTTTATCTCTTCTCTTTCTTCTTTAGATAAATAACTATAATGCTTTTCTATATCATCATATGTTTTTATAATTAATTTTTCAATAATATTAAATGTTTCTTTTAATGTAATATATTCAGTATTATCAATTAAATCTTTTGCAGCACGCCTTCTTAAAGGCGTTATTTGATTACTTATAAATAAATGTGCTTTATCTTTATTTATCTTATGCATTCCCGACATTCTTAACGCATCAATTATTTTTTTTTTATTGTGTAAATGATAATTTTCTTCAAATGTAGGTATTTTAACTTGTGAAACTCTTAATGTTCTTACTGCTTGCAATAAACGCCTTGATTTACTTTTATTTGTTGATTTACTATTTGATTTACTTTTACTCTTTGATTTATTTTTATATGATTGTGCTCTAAGCATATATATTATAATTATATTCTTTTTTTAGTTCGACTTTCTTTAATTATACGAACTAAAAATAGTCAATATTAATTATTGTAATAAAAATTGATTTAAAAATATAATAGTACAATAGATTATAAACACTAAAAATGTCTAAAATTAGTTGCGAAAAATGCGGTAAAGAGTTCAACAGTAAATCTAATTATACACAACATCAAAAGAGAAAAACTCCTTGTGTTAATGAGAGCAAAATTAAAGAACTCATTGACAAATCGGTTGAAGAAAAATTATCTAAATTAAATATTTCGGTGCCATTAAATGGTATACCAGATAATGAATTGCCTACACATAAAATAACTATTGATAAAATAACTATTGATAAAATAACCATTGACACATCAACCTTCAATGAAATAAAAAAATATTATGATGAAACATTAAATACAGATAAAAGCACATATAAATCAAGCAATGATGAGCCGACGCCAATTGATTGTATAAGCGAAATGATAAGCAAACTCCCTGAAGAATTGTGGGCAAAAAGTGATTTGTCTATATTAGACCCTTGTTGTGGTAATGGAAATTTTAGTATTCCTATCATATTTGAATTATTAAAACATCACGATAAACAAAAAATATTAGAACAAATATTGGAATTTAATGATATTAATGAAAGTAGATTAGAAAATGTGCGCAGTGTATTTAGTGGTTATAATTTACAAATAACGAATCATGATTTTATTACATATAATAGTACTAAAAAACATGATTTAATTGTTGCCAATCCACCATATGCAAAGTTGTTAGAAAATGGTAAAAGAGCCTCCAAAAATCACAACCTAATCAAGGATTTTATTGAAAAAGCATTATCTCAACTGAAACCAAATGGTTATTTATTATTTATTACGCCAGATAATTGGATGTCATATGCTGATAGGAATGTATTAATTGAAATAATTACATCATTACAGATAATACATTTAGATATACATAGTGCAAAAAAATATTTCAAAAAGATTGGTTCCAGTTTTACTTGGTATATAATTCAAAATTGTGCTTCTTATAAAAATATTAATGTTTCTGGAATATGGAAGAAAAAAGAATATGTTAGTTCAGTCATATCAAAACAGCGC
>Ga0114973_10000974_pt1 | contig 21405 bp, 20 predicted proteins | sample M_140807_MF_Meta_FD_87025 | JGI IMG/M metagenome (GOLD analysis project Ga0114973, IMG submission 87025) | Freshwater microbial communities from Lake Montjoie, Canada to study carbon cycling - M_140807_MF_MetaG | ecosystem: Environmental > Aquatic > Freshwater > Lake | place: Lake Montjoie...
GGGGGCGGCCGGAGAGGATGTGGTAGGCGACGGCCCCGAGGGAGAAGACGTCGAGGTGTTCGCCGAGGGTGTCGCCGGCGAGGAGGATGTCGGGGGCCATGTAGGCGGTGGTCGGGTCGTCGACGAGGTGGCCGACGTGCGACGTGGCCGTCACGGCGGCCGAGGATCCGGCCGAACCGCCGCCGGCCGAAGCGCTCCCGGGCGCGGCGGTCCCGGGCAAAGTCAGCGCAGCCCGGTAGCCCGCCTGCCAATTGAAGACCTTGAGGCGGGGGCGGGCGGAGTCGGCATCGACGACGAGGATGCTCCGCGGGGAGAGGGCGCGGTGGACGACGCGCTTCTTATGGGCGTAGGCCATCACCTCGGCGAGTTGGCGGACGAGGTCGATGCGCGTCGAGAGCGTGAGGTCGCGGTCGCGCTGCTGGAGGAAGTGATCGAGGCGGATCGAGGCGGGGTCGTGCTCGAAGATGACGGCGGGCCCGAGCTCATGGCCGGTGCATTGCACGGCCCGGAGGATGCTCGCGTTTTGGAGCGTCTCGATGAGCTGAAACTCCCGGATCGCGGCCCGCTCGTGGGTGCGGCGCTTCTCCTCGGAGGCGTCGGTGCGGATCGGATAGATGCGGATCCGGCGCTTCGTGTCGGGGAGGAGGACATGCCTCGCCTGCCAGTCCTGGTAGCCATTCCCCTCGTCGATCTGCTGCTCGAGGAGGTAGTCGCTCACCTTCCGCTGCCGGTTCGACTGGCGGATCCCCGCCTGTTCGATCGCCCGGGCAACGATCTTTCCGGTCGGGCGATCGAGCTGGGCCCGGCCGGGGAGGCGGTCGAGGCCGGGGCAGTCGCGGCTGCGGAGGGCGGCGAGGATCCCGGGGTGGGGGCTGCGGCCGTCGGCGGCGTCGCGGTCGCGGAGGCAGACGCGGAGCCGGGCGGTGTCGGCCAGGTCGCACTTCAGGTCGGGAGCGGAGAGAAAGACGAGCGGCTCGATAAACGGCACCCGTCCCCCCCGCTTCGCAGCCGACTGGTGGTTGAGGAGCTCGGCAAGCTTCTTAGCCTTGAAGTTGACGAGCTTGAGGGGATTGTCGGTGGAGCGGAGCCGGCCGTCGGTTTCCCACGTCCAGGTGCCGGCGTCGCCGGTGACGCGGCCGGGGCGGCTCTTGATCTCGACGAGGAAGAAGCCGAAGGGGGCGTAGACGAGGAGATCGACCTCGTTGACCGAGCCATCGAGGGCGAGAAATTCAAATAGCGACCAGGCCCGCCAGGGCTCGTGGCTGGGAAAGCGCTCGCGGACGAAATCGAGGGCGTCGCGTTCCCAGGGATAGGGCGACTCGGCGAAGCTCGTCCAGTTGGTCGATGACGATGTCGGTGGGGGCATGCGTCGAAGGGATCCTGCGAGCTTCGGGGGAGAGTCTGGAGAAGGCTGCCGCGGCATCCGCAAGCGTCGCTCCGCCCCCGTCCCAACGCCCTTTCATACCCCCTTTGCGGGGTCGCGACCAGCGGGGAGCGGTGTTGCCCGCGGGTGGGGGGCGGACCGCTTGGAGGGATCTGCCGGACGAGCATTCCCGACTCGCCGCCACGGTACGACCGCGTCCCAAGATCGCAACTTCCATCCGCGCCATCCGTGGACTGCGGATCGGAAGAGGCTTGTTCGCCGGAGCCGATTCGAAGCAGATAGTTGCGCACGGTGGGCGCGACAGAAACCCCGTAGCGCAGGCCGGGCGGAGTCGCGCCATTCAAGCGCGAGGTGCGGGTCTGAGAGGGTCGAAAAGCGTCGTGAAACCGCCTCTGGCATCGAATCGCCGGGCGAAAGACGTCGATCTTTTGCCCACAAAAAAACCCTTCGACGTCCTCGTCGAAGGGCCTCTTTGTGAACAACGTCGGGGCGACAGGATTTGAACCTGCGACCTCTTGACCCCCAGTCAAGCGCGCTAGCCAGGCTGCGCCACGCCCCGAATCCGCCGACAAGCACGCGCAGCTCTCGCTTCCCGGCCCGACGACCTGCACACTATCGCACAAACACCCCCAGCCAGCAACACGTACCCGCCCAGTACCCGCCCAGTCGCTTTCCCAGGCTCGCAAACCAGAGCCGGTCCGCACCCCACCACCTCCAAACCCCAGCCCCACCACCACGCTATGGCCGCCACACCAAGCCCTCAGCCCAATTCCCACCCCGTCACGCTCCCGCACACCCTCCCCTTCTCCACCCGGCTCGCGGACGCCATCCGCGCCAAGCGCACCCCCGCCTGCGTCGGCCTCGACCCACGCCGCGAATCACTCCCCCCAGCCCTCGGCGCCGCTGCCATCGATGATCCCGCGGCCCTCGCCAAGCTCTACACGAGCTTCTGCCGGGACGTCATCGACGCCGTCGCCCCCCATATCCCGATCGTCAAGCCGCAGCTCGCCTGCTTCGAAGCCCTCGGCCCCGCCGGCATGATGGCACTGGCCGACACCATCCACTACGCCCACGCCCGCGGGCTGCTGGTCCTCGCCGACGGCAAACGGGGCGACATCGGCTCCACCGCCGAAGCCTATGCCGACGGCTGGCTCGCCGGCCCCTGGGGCTGCGACGCCCTGACCATCAATCCTTACCTCGGCCTCGACTCGATCGCCCCCTTCGTGACCACCGCCAAAGCCCGCCACGCCGGGCTGTTTGTCCTCGTCAAAACCTCGAACCCTGGCAGCCGCGACTTCCAGGATCTCGAAGCCAACGGCTCCCCCGTCCACGAACATGTCGCCGCCGGCGTCGAACACCTCGCCGCCGACACGCTCCCGCCGGGAACAAGCGACGCTCCCGGCCGGCACGCCTACGGCCTCGTCGGCGCCGTCGTCGGCGCCACCTGGCCGAAGCAACTCGACACCCTCCGCGCTGCCATGCCCCACGTCTGGATCCTCGTTCCCGGATTCGGCAAACAGGGGGGACGGGCCTCCGACGTGCGCGGGGCCTTCGACGCCGGAGGTCTGGGGGCGATCGTCGTCAGCGCCCGCGACGTGATCTTCGCCCACTCCCGCCCCGACATGAATGCCGGACTGGCAGAAGGCCAATGGCAAACCGCCGTCGAACGCGCCTGCCACGACATGATCGAGCGGATCGCCGCCGATACCCCCGCCGGCAAACTCCGCGACTGAGCCGCGGGCTTCAGGCCTTCGCTTCCTGGATCAGGCGCGAGAGGAGCGGCAGCAGCTGCTTCTTGCGGCTGACGACATTTTTGAGGGAGTAGAGACCGCGGTCGAGACGCGGATAGTTGATCTCCTCCCACGCCTCCGATTCCCGGGAGAGGAGGAGGAGCGAACCATTGCTGACGACGTCGGTGACCAACAGCGCCGAGAAGTCGAGCTTGTGACCGGTGGCGAAGTCCTCGAGGGCCGTGCGCAGGTCGTCTTTCCGCTCCCAGAAGAGATCGAAGCCGGTCTCCTCGATCTGCGAGATCGAAAACCGCACGCCCTGCTCCGAGAACTCCTTGCAATCCTCGCTGATCACCCCGGCCGGCGTGCTCGAACGCAGCGCCGACCCGATCTCGAAGAACTCGCGGGCATACTGATCGAGATCGATCGTGCACAGCCCGCGCAGCCAGGCGAGGATGTCGCGGTCGATGTCGGTCGTCGTCGGGGATCGGAGAAAGAGCGTGTCGGAGATGATTCCCGACGCCATGCACAGGGCGATCCCGGGCTTCGGCACGATCCCCGATGCCCGGAACTGCCGGGCGACGAGCGTGCAGGTCGACCCCACCGGCTCGTTGATGAAGCGGATCGGCTGCTGCGACTTGAGCCCACCACCGAGGCGGTGATGGTCGAGAACCTCGACGATCTCGGCATCCTCCGCCCCGCTCACCGCCTGGGCGAGCTCGTTGTGGTCGACGAGGACGAGCTTCTGCCGCGGCGGATTGATGAGATCCGACTTGAACGACAGGCCGATGAGGCCGCCGTCGTCGTCCACGACCGGGAATACCGGCTGCGGTGATCGCTCGACCACCGCTCTGGCCTCGACGATGCTCGCCTTCCCGGACACCGTCACGAAGTCGGTGTCGACGACCGGATCGATGAACTGCGACGACTTGATCCGGAGGGTCGTGTTGACGGTGTCGAACGGGCTCATGATCACCGACACCCGCCGGAGCTTCGCCAGCTCCACCAGCCCCGACGAGAGCTTGAAGCCCCCCGTCAGCACCAGCGCCCTGACACCATGCTCGATCGCCGGGAGCTGGATCGTCGGCCGGTCGCCGCAGACGACGATCAGCCGGTCGGCCGGGTACTGCTGCATCCGGTCGGTGAACCCCTCGGCGCTCATCGCCCCGACCATCACGAGGAGCTCGTCGCGCTGCTGCGGATCGAGGACGTGCTGGAAGCTCCCCCCGAGCACGTCGTGGATCTTCTGGAGACAGGTCGTCACCGTCCGCGATTTGATCGAATCCCCCTCGTCATGGAAAAACAGATCCATGAGATTCAAAACCGAGAGGACACCGACCACCTTCCGATCGCTGCCAACGACCGGAATCGCCCGCAGGTCGGCCCGCTGCATCCGCTGGTAGGCCTCGTGAAACGAATCGCCGAACGAGGCCGTCACGATCTCCCGACGGCAGACATCCTCCGCTGAAGGCCGGACATCCATCACGATCCGCGGCGCCGCCACAGCGGCCCTGTCGAGGACGTATTCGGTGCGCTTGTTCGGCGCCCCGCAACAGGCCGCAATGGCGTCGGGACGGGTCGTCTGCTGAAGGAGATCGGCATAGGCGATCGCCGAGCAGATGGCATCGGTGTCGGGATTCCGATGCCCGAAGACGAGAACACTCATGGTGGGATTGCAGGGTGGGAAGCGAAGGCGGGATGGGAAGCGAAGGCGGGATGGGAAGCGAAGGCGGGATGGTCGGCGGAGGGGCGCGGCGGGAACGACGAACGTCAGACCTCGCCGGGGGCCTGCGTCCAGCAGGCGAGCGACGGCTCCCAGGCGTGGAGCTCTTCCGACTTGAAATAGATGGCGATCTCGCGCGAGGCCGACTCGGGGGAATCGGAGGCGTGGACGAGGTTCATCTGCCGGCTGGCGCTGAAGTCGCCCCGGATCGTCCCGGCCGCCGCCTTCAGGCCGCTGGTCGCCCCGAGCATGTCGCGGACGACCCGCACCACCTCCGGCCCGGCAAACACGCAACCGACGACGGGCGAAGCGGTGATGAACTCCTCGAGCCCCGGATAGAAGGGCTTCGAGACATGCTCGGCGTAGTGCTGCTTCGCCATCGCGGGGGTGATCCGCAGCATCTTCATCGCCACCAGCCGCAGCCCCTTGTCGTCGAAGCGGGAGAGGATCCGCCCGAGCAGGCCCCGCTGGACGCAGTCCGGCTTGAACATCACGAACGTCAATTCCATCGCTGCAAAACTCCGAAAAAATCGTTACGGGGAGAAGAACACGAAGGAGAAGGGACGGGTCACGGCCTCAGCCTGCCTGGCCCTCGAGGGGCGGAGGACCGAACCGACGGCAGCCCCTCCTTGAACAAGGCGGGAGTCTACGGGCTGCCGCGCGAGGCTCACAACCCGAAACACCCCTCAAACCCCTTTTTCCAGCTCGCGGAGGAGAAACTCCCGATTGCCTTCGAGAAGGGTCGGCTCGGCGAGCAACTCCTCGAGCGTCATCCAGTAGATCGCCTCGACCTCGACCGGATGGGCCACCAGCTCCGCGGCCGGATCGAGGTTGACCGTCCACCACGACAGCGCGGTGCCCCACGGAGTGACGCTCTGCCAGACACAGGCCACTGCCTCGACGTCGGCCTGCAGTTCCTCGCGGCACTCGCGGACGACCGCCTCCCGCTCCGCTTCCCCCGGCTCGACATGCCCCCCCGGGAAACAGACCCGGCCCGGCGCGGCGACCGCCCGCCCCCGCCGGATCGCGAGGAAGCGGTCGCCCCACCGCGCGATCGCCACGACGCCACGCTTCACCGTGGCCCCCATCGCCGGATCGCGTCGCTCGGTGGACTTCATCAACGGGCTCTGGTCAACAGGCTGTGGGGAGACAGAAAGGCTCGTGGACGCCCGGCAGCGACCGGCTTTCCCACCGCCAACGCCATGGAAATGCCCCTGGCGGGCGGGATTGGCGCCGAACCGACCCCGCTAGACTACATTAAATGACTTGCCGAAGAGGCATCCGCCCACCGTATCCCGCCGGAAACGCCGATGGACACGTCCCCCCGCGACAACGGATCCAATCCCAAACTCCCCGAACACGGGGGCGGCAACGACGACGGCTTCCCCAAGCCGAATCCGAGTGGGGGCCGGCCCCTCGGCATGCCGGCGATCATCATGCTGGCGCTGGCCGCGCTCGCCCTGGTGACGATCGTGATCCGGGAACAGGCCGGCAGCGGCACCCCCGTCTCCTGGGACGAGTTCGTCCGGGAGGTGAAGGCCGGGAATGTCGCCGAGGTGCGGATCTCCGGCAACTCTCTCGAGGGGCAATTCAAGACGCCGGTCGCGGAAACCGGCACGGGCGAGGTCGGCGGAGGAGCGCCGCGCACCTTCCAGATCGAGATCTCTCCCTACCTCGGTGAGGGGCTCAGCGAGATGCTCCTCGAGCACGAGGTGAAGACGACCGTCCGCCAGCCGGCCGACGGCACTGGCCTCCTCCTCGGCCTCTACATGCTCGTTCCCCTCCTCCTCATGGCCGGATTCTGGATGACCCTGCGGCGCGCCCGCGACCCACTCGGCGGTTCGGGGTTCCTCGGGGGATTCAGCAAGTCGCCGGCCAAACGCTACGGTTCGAGCGATCGGCAGGTGACGTTCGCCGATGTCGCCGGCCTCGAGCAGGTAAAGGAGGATCTCAAGGAGATCGTCGACTTTCTCAAGGATCCGCGCCGCTTTCAGCGCCTCGGGGGCCGCGTGCCGAAGGGGGTGCTGCTGATGGGCCCGCCGGGCACCGGCAAGACGCTCCTCGCTCGGGCCGTCGCCGGCGAGGCGGGGGTCCCGTTCTTCTCCATCTCCGGCAGCGAATTCATCCAGATGTTCGTCGGCGTCGGCGCGTCGCGCGTTCGCGACCTCTTCAAGACCGCCAAGGATGCCTCGCCGGCGATCCTGTTCATCGACGAGATCGACGCCGTCGGTCGCCACCGTGGCACAGGGCTCGGCGGCGGCCACGACGAGCGGGAGCAGACCCTCAACCAGATCCTCTCCGAGATGGATGGCTTCAGCCCGTCGGAGGCGGTGATCGTGCTCGCCGCCACGAACCGGCCCGACGTCCTCGACCCCGCCCTTCTCCGCCCCGGTCGCTTCGACCGCCACGTCACCGTCGACCGCCCCAACCACAAAGCGCGGCTGGCGCTGTTTCGCGTCCATACGAGAAAAGTCCCCCTCGCGGCCGACGTCAACCTCGACCGACTCGCCAGCGGCACCGTCGGGCTGACCGGCGCCGACATCCGCAACCTTGTCAACGAGGCCGCCCTGTGGGCGACGCGCCACGACAAGGACGCCGTCGATTCCTCCGACTTCGACTACGCCCGCGACAAGGTCCTGATGGGCCCGAAGCGCGAGGAGGTGCTCGTGGGCCGTGAGAAGACGATGACGGCCTACCACGAGGCGGGGCACGCCCTCGGCTCTTGGCTGTTGTCGGGCGTCGACAATCTCCACAAGGTGACGATCATCCCCCGCGGCCGGGCCCTCGGCGTGACGCAGCTGGTGCCGGAGGAGGATCGGATGAACATCGGCCAGTCCGATCTGGAGAACCGGCTCGTCTTCATCCTCGCCGGGCGGGCGGCCGAAAAGCTCGTCTTCGGTGAGTATTCTGCCGGTGCCGAGAACGACCTCGTTCAGGCCACGCGTCTGGCCCGGCGAATGGTCGCCCACTGGGGAATGAGCGAGAAGGTCGGGCCGGTGGCCTGTCACGGCTCGAACGAACACCCCTTCCTGGGGCGCGATGTCTACGAGCAGCGCGAGTTCAGCGACCACACCGCCCGAGTCATCGACGACGAGGTGACACGGATCCTCGGTGAGGCCGCCATCCGCGCCACGAAGCTCCTTTCAGAAAATCGCGACAAGCTCGACCGGCTCGCCGCGGCCCTCGAGGAGCGCGAGATGCTCGACGACACCGACTTGGTCGGGATCGTCGGCCCCGCCGCCCCGCGCCGGTCCGAGGATCAGCCCTCCGCCGCGCCGCTCCCTCCGCCGCCACTCCCCGGCGCCGTTCCCGCCGCCCGCGACTGACGCCGCGCCGCAGCCGGGTCAGTCTGTTTGTCGGTCACCTTCTCGCTTTCCCCCACCATGCTCGCCCACTCCGTTTTCTTTCGGCTCAAGAATCGTTCCCCGGCCGCGATCGAGCGTCTGATAGCCGCCTGCCGTGACCACCTCTCCGGCCACCCCGGCGAGGTCGTGTTCGCCGTCGGCGCCTGTGCCCCGTACGACCGGCACGTCAACGATCGCGACTGGCAAGTCGCCCTCCACATCGTGTTCGACTCGCGCGCCGCCCACGACACCTATCAGGAGGCCGAGCGGCACGAGATCTTCATCGCCGCGCACGCCGACAACTGGGAGCAGGTCCGGATCTTCGATGCCGATCTGTCCGTCTGCAACAGTTGGGAGCGTCGCGCCTGAAAACTCCGGTTCGTCACCGTGGGCTGCCTTGGAAATCCTGATCCAGTGGGCATGAAGGTCTACGCCCATTCAGGGCGGAAAGGACGCCTCTGATCACGCTGGACGTGACAGCCTTCGATACAGATGTTGACCAATCGAGTCGAGTCAACGTGCAACCCGAGAGCCGGCCACCAGTCGTCGCATCAGACGACGATAGCCCGCGACAACGTTCCCGCGTCGATTGACGTAACGAGGTTGTGGATCAGTTCCGCAAACTGTCGAGCCTCTTCCATCCGCTCCCGCGCGTAATTCTTGACGAGGAATCGTTGTCGCAAGGTAGGTTCATCGGCATCGGTTCTCTCCAGAAACCGCTCGTAAGAATCCAGAACCTCAGTCGCCGTTTTCTCCGACGGATGGCTAGCTTTCCCGACTTCTGCGATTCGTTCCCTGGGTGTTTTCGCCACAAGTTCACGAACATCATCACGGCTCACCGTACCCTTGCGGCCAAATGTGTCGAGAAGAGTCACGATTCCCGAATAGCACGTCAACAGGCGAGAGTGCGAGAGCTTGTAGTGCGTGAGCTTCCTTTTCGCTTTGGCGGCCTCGTCGGCATCAGAGGTGCGATTCTCGTAGTTGACGCAAAACGTCCGCCAGAGACGCAGAATGTCGTTGACGAGAAACGTGGGCTGGAACTTCAACGAGTGGTCCTCGTAGTCGCCGAAATACGCCCCGATGACCGTTTCGACGGCCAGAGAATATACGGTTCTGCCCATGAGCGGACGGCTCTCGAGGAGCAGAAGCAATCTCGCGGTGAACGTGTTGAGGTAGTCGTCGTCGTCCGAGCCGATGGCATTCGCGAGCTGCGACCCGGTATAGCATTCCAGGTATTTGCCGCCACCGGAAAACTCGGGCAAGCCGAGCGATCGCGTCAGCTCAATGAGTTGTGCCTTGAGGCAGATCTGGTCAAGGTTCTTGAGCATGGGCTCGGTTTGGCGGCGGCTACCGGGGCCGCCGAGCTTTCCATCGTCTGCAGCTGGTGATTCGGCACTGACGATGAACAGGTCCAAGTCGCTGTGCTCACTGGCTTCACCTCGTCCATAAGACCCCGTCGCGTACACCGTGGCACGGGGGCCATAGCGAACTTCGCAGGAATCACCTCCATCTGCGGCCGGGGACAGGAGCGCGGCTTCGATGCGCGAAAAGCGTTCGGCGGTGTGGGCCTGGCGCGCCTCGAGAGACTGTCCCATCCGTCACCACTCCATGATTTTCGCGAAAACCTCGGCTTGTTCGCGAGCGTCGTCCAAAGCGTTGTGGGTGTGTGGGGAGTCGGAGCGGAGATGAGCCGGAAGCTTTGACTTGGACGCCTCTGAAATGGATCGCTTGGCCTTCACGGCAAATGCAGTCTTGATGTCAAAGCAAGAGGAGTGGCCGAAAGGAGAGCCCGTGCGGGAGAACCGCACGAAGTACCAATAAAGCCACGTCCAATCGAAGCTCAGCGGAAACGCGACCAAGATCGGGCGACTGGGACCGCACTGCTGGCGAACCCATTCAGCCGCTTCGGTCATGGCGACGACCGGATCCGTACCGACGCGAAGCAAGTGCTCCCGATCCAGCAAATTGATTCGCAAAGCCTCGGGCTCAAACTCTTCCGAGATCGGCCGTAATTCCCGATAAAAGGAGACTTCGGCTCCCGTTGGCCGAGAAAAAGATCCGCCGACCTGGCGGCCGGCCACGACCAACGCGAACGAGAGAAGCGAGTAGGGCCCAGGGATCGGGCCGTCGGTCTCGATGTCGGCGGAGAAATAGATGTCGGCGGGTAGCGACGCAGAAGCACCAGCCTCGGCCGCCAAGCTGGCGGCTGGCATGTCTTGCCATCCCGGCACGACGGATCGGTTCGACATGGGCCTTGCTGTCATTCGACACTCCGCCGGCATCGTAGCCCGAAGCCGGCGATGCCGCCAAGCCCGGTGCCAGGAACGGCCTCCTAGACGTCGTCAGACGACGGACAGTCGTCGGGAATCGCCCGGCCGGGCGAAAGCGGGAGCGGACCTTGTCGATTCTCAAGGCGAGTCGTTTTTAGCCGGAATGCCTCGCAATCTTCGTCAAGGCTTCTGGCTCTGTGCCCGCGTGCGAGACTACCGTCTCGCGAGAACCATGTCACTCAAGAGACGGCCGAGATCACGGGCGAGCTTCCCGCGGAAGAAAGGATTCGACTCCTGTAGTTGCGGAAGCCTCTCGCCGCGTCCTTCAGGGCCTGGATGACGCTGTTGAGGCCTTTTGCAGCGGCGTTCGTGATCCAGTAGAGGACGTAGGTCAGGAGGTTGAGGAGATGACGCTCGAGCACCTCGCCACTCTGCCCACCGACCGCAGTCGGCATCGAACGGCCCAGGCACACCACTCCTTGAAGAAGCGATGGGCGATTTTCGAATAGACATGCCGCCAGAACCAGCAGAATAGATCGTTGATCGCCCAGGCTCTGGCTGTCTTCACGCCAATTGGCTTGCTGGGCGCAGATTCGCGACGCCCGAATGCATAATACAGGCCATGAAGGTGTCGTATTCGGCCAAACAGGCGACCCTTGGGCCTTTGGATGGCCGGCAATGACTCGCAACCCGCCGAACGCTTTCACACCACCCGACAGCGTGAGAGCGCGATGCTGCCGCCGAAGCAGATCGCGATGTCGTGGCCGGGGCGCCGGGGGCGCTCGTGGTAGTCGGCGCCCCACAGCCAGCCAGCCGGCGTCTCGCGGAAGACCAGCGCGAACGGGGAGGGATCGACAGCGCATTCGATGATCGGCGGATCACCACCGGCATGCCCCTCGGGGACCGTGGCGGGGTCGGGGAGATTGACGTTCCAGAACTCCCCCGGCTCGAGCACGACCCGGTCGATCCGCGCGAGGACCCGCGCCATCCACCGGCTGGCCCGCTCCCAGTCGATCGCGGTGCTGCGGCCGCGGTACTGCGACACGGCCAAGCTCCGGCGGCCATGGAGCGCCGCCTCGCGGGCCGCGGCGACGGTCCCCGAGAGATGGACATCGACGCCGAGATTGCCGCCGGCATTGATCCCGGAAAGGACCCACGTCGGATCGGGGCAGAGTGTGGAAAGCGCCAGCCGCGTGCAATCGGCCGGGGTGCCGTCGATGCAAAAACGCCCCGGCCCCACCGTCTGCACGACCAGCGGTCGGTGCGTCGTCACCCGGTGCCCGCCGCCGGAATGACAGACATCGGGCGCCACGACGATCACCTCCTGGCCCCACGCCGCCACGGCGCGCTCGAGCGCGGCCAGGCCCGGCGCATCGATGCCGTCGTCGTTGGTGAGCAGGAGCTGCGCGTGTTGGCCTGTCATCGATCCTCCGCGATGGTCGTCGATCCCTCCGGCCCCCCACCGGCCACGTCGGTGGCCAGCGCTCGAATCACCCCCCACAGACCGTCGGTCGCGCCGGCCGCGAGCCGACAGACATCCTCGGCATCGGTCGCTTCCGGGGCGTCGGGATTGGCGACATTCGTGATCACCGAGACCGCGACGACGTCGACGCCCAACCGGCGCGCGGCGAGGACCTCAGGCGTCGTCGACATTCCCACCGCGTCGGCGCCGAGGCGGAGGAGCATTCGGTATTCGGCGCGGGTTTCGTAGCTCGGCCCGAGGAGGCGGGCGTAAACCCCGGCCCGGGCCCGGGCCCCCGTGCGCCGCGCCGCGGCCAGCGCCAGGGCCACGAGCTCGGCTCGATAGATCTCCCCCCCGGCCCGCCCAACCCGGGCCCCGGCCGGTCCCGGCGCCGTCCCCGGCCGGGCACCGAGGTCGAGATGGTCGTCGAGAACGAGCAGCTCCCCCCCAGTCATCCCCGGCCGCAGCCCACCGGAGGCATTCGTGACCAGGAGCGTGCGGACACCGAGGGCGACGAGGACTTCGATACCACGCGTGATCGTGGCATCGTCAAAGCCCTCGTAGGCATGGACGCGCCCCTGCAAAGCGACGACCGGGCAGCCGGCGACGCTCCCGCAAGCGATCCGGCCGGCATGGCCGGTGGCGGTCGAGGCGGCGAGCCAGCCGGTAACGCCCACCGAAAGGCAGACGACGTCGTCGAACCGCTCGACGAGCCCCCCCAGGCCGGTCCCGAGGACGATCCCGAGCCGCCCCCGCCGGCCACCGGCGGCGAGGAGGCGTGCCGCGGCCGCCACCGCCTCCGTCCGCAGCCCGTCGGTCCCTTCCATGGCCACTCCCTTATCCGCCACCCACCCCGGCCCCTTTGCCGCGGAGGTCAGAAACCCGTATTCTCGCCAGATTCTCCTGGGTCGCACACCCCCGCGCTCCAGCGACGATGAGTCGACCCGATTCGCCCCCGTCCACCCCGAGGCCCCTTCGATGCCGAGCCCCGCCGTGAAGCCCACCCGTGCCGAGAGGTTTGCCGGTCTGTCGGTGGCCATCGTGACCCCGTTCCGCGACGGCAAAATCGACTCGGCTCGTCTCCGTCAGCAGATCGATACCCAGGCGGCGGCCGGCGTGACCTGTATCTGTCCGGTCGGCACGACGGGGGAATCGCCGACGCTCTCCCACGACGAACACGAACGGGTGATCGCCGAGAGCATCCAGGCCTCCGCCGGACGGATCCTCGTCATGCCGGGGACCGGGAGCAACGCCACCGCCGAGGCTGTCCGGCTCACGAAGCATGCTGCGAAGGAGGGCGCCGATGCGGCTCTCGTCGTCGGCCCCTACTACAACCGGCCCACCCAGCAGGGGATCTACGAGCACTTCAAGGCGCTCGCCGAGGCGGTCGACATCCCGATCTGCGTCTACAACATCCCCGGCCGCACCGGGCGCAACATCGAGCCGGAGACGATCATCCGGCTCGCCGAGCTCCCCGGCATCGCGATGGTGAAGGAAGCGACCGGCGTCATCGATCAGGCGTCGCAGATCATCGGCGCCACCGATCTGACGGTCCTCTCCGGCGACGACAGCATGACGCTCCCGCTCCTGGCCATCGGTGGTCGCGGCGTGATCAGTGTCGTCGGCAACCTCGTCCCCACCGACATGAAGGCCCTCCTCGACGCCTTTGAGGCGGGGGATCTGGCCGGCGCCCGCCGCTGGCACCACCGCCTCTTCGGCCTCTGCCGCGACCTCCTCGGCCTCGCGAGCAACCCGATCCCGATCAAGGCGGCACTGGCGATGCTCGGACGCGATACGGGCGAGGTCCGGCTGCCGCTGGTGCCTCTCGAGCCGTCCCAGGCCGACAAGCTCCGCGGCGTGCTCCGCAGCTACGGCATTCCGATCGGTTGAGCGGTTCAGGAACGGCGGCACGACCATGGATCTCTCCATCGACGCGATCATCACCGGCACCGCCGGCGATCGGGTCGATCTCGTGGCCCGCGGGCGGATCGACGCCGAGACCGCCACCGAGCTCGAAGCGGCCGTCGAGGCGCAGCTGCGCCTCGGCCGACACACGATCCGCCTCGACCTGGGGGCGGTCGGCTTCCTGTCGTCGGCCGGAATCCGCGCCCTCTTCAACGTCCACCGCGCCGCCAAGGGGGCCGGGGGCAGTTGCCTCGTGTCGCGGTCGAGCGAACCGATCCATCGGGTGCTGACGCTCTCGCGCCTCGCCCCCCTCCTCATGGAGCCGGGCGCCATCGACCGCCCCGCCCCGCTGCCCGCCCCGCTGCCCGCCCCGCTGCCCGCACCGCTGCCCGCACCGATGACCGCACCGATGACCGCAGGTGGGGCCGGGCGCGACGCGCCGCCGCCGGCCGCCGCGCCGCTGCAAACCGAGTCGGTGGGGGAGATCGTTCTCGTCGGCTTCGATGGCGCGGCCGCTGCGCCGCTCGAGGGGGTCGTCATCGGCAGCCCGGCCTGGAGGTCCGGGGGGGGAACGACCGACGAGACCCCACGGAGAGTCCCCCGCGAAGCCTTCGGGATCGGCATCGGAGCCCTGGCCGACGACGGCCCGGCGGTGACCTGCGGCGGTGAGCTCCTCGCCGCCTGCGGGAGCGTGTTCGTCCGCCCGCCGCGCCCCTTCGGCGTCCCTGATTCGCTTGTCGGCAGCGGCGACCTCGTTCCCTCGATCCGGCTGGCAACAGGTCTTTTCTGGGAGGGGACGCCCCGAGGCCACACCGGCTTCGAAGGGGGTGGCGGGGCGGGCGTCGCGCTCGACACGCTCCTCGGCATTCTCCTCGATCGCTCGGGCGGAGAGGCCATCGCCGTGCTCGTGGTGGCGGAGGTGCTGGGGCTGGTTGGCGCCGAACTGATCCGCCCGATCGCCGCAGCGACGGCCGACGATCACCCGGCCGCCGGCCGGGCCGAGATCGCCGCCCGCTGGCTGTCGTTCTCGAGGGAGCCGTGCCACGCCGGCCGGACGGCGCTGGTTGTCGGCGTCGCCACACGCGGCGCCCGCGGGGCCCTTGGGGACTTCGTCCGCCCGTTCGGGAGCGTGACGGCCCACCTCCACGCCGCCGTCTTCCCCCACCGCCCCCTCCGCCGCGGCGCCACCGAGCCGGCGGAGATCGTCGCTGCCCTCGGCGGGATGTCGCCCCTGGCCGTGATGCATCTCCTCGCCGATCCGGCTCCGGTTCTCGGCAGCGGTCGCCCGGAGCTGGTGCGCGGGGCCTGTTGGTTTGCACCGCTCGAGGTCCGGGGGCCGCGCCGATGATCACGCTCCTGGCCACCTGGACATTCGGTGTCACGCTGGCACTCGTGGCCCTCGGCGTCTTCGTCAGCTACCGGCTCTTCTCCTTCCCCGACATCACCACCGACGGCTCCTTCACCCTCGGCGCCGTGACGACGACCGTGCTCCTCGTCGCCGGGCACGATCCGGCCATCGCCACCCTCGGCGGCGCCGCGGCGGGCGCCGGGGCCGGTGCCTGCACGGGGCTCCTCCACGCGATCTTGCGTATCGAGCCGCTCCTCTCCGGGATCCTCGTGACGACGGCGCTGTCGAGCGTGAACCTCGTCGTCCTCGGCCGCAGCAATGTCCCCCTGGCCGGCACCGCGACGCTCCTCGATCGCGCCGAAGCGCTGCTCCTTCCGGCGCTGACGGCAGCCGGATGCGGCGATGCCGCGGGCGAGGCGGCCCGGCTGATCGTGATGCTCGCCGGCGTGGGGATCGCCGTCATCCTCCTCTGGGCCTTCTTCCGCACGAACCTCGGCACGGCGATGCGCGCCGGCGGCGACACCGCGACGATGGCCCGGGCGCTGGGGCGCGACACCGGCCTGCTGACGGTCGGTGGCCTCGCCATCGCCAACGCGCTGACGGCGCTGTCGGGAGCGCTCGTCGCCCAGGTGCAGGGATTCGCCGACGTGCAGATGGGGATCGGGATGGTCGTGTGGGGGATGGCGAGCGTGTTTCTCGGAGCGGCGCTCGTCGGGCCGGTGCGGCTCGGTGGGGCGCTGGTGGCCACTGTCGCCGGCAGTATCACCTTCCGCCTCATCGTCGCCTCGGCCCTGCGCGCCGGCCTCGATCCCGACTGGCTCAAGGCCGCCACGGCGCTGGTCGTCCTCGCGGCGCTCATCGCCCCCCGGCTTCTCGCGCGTCGCCCACAGGCCTCGGCAGCCCGCTGATCCTTTTTTTGCTTCCGCGCTTCCCATGCTCGACGTCCGCCACGCCACCGTCGCCTTCTCCGCCCCCGGCGGCCCGCTCGTCCGCGCCGTCGACGACATCAGCCTCACGATCCCGGCGGGGACGTTCGTCGTCGTCATCGGCACCAACGGCTCGGGGAAGAGCACGCTCCTGGGGGCGATCGCCGGCACCGTCCGCCTCGATGCCGGCAGCATCCATGTCGCCGGCCACGAGCTCACGGCGTGGCGCGAGAATCGGCGCGCCCGGTATGTCGGGCGCGTGTTCCAGGACCCGCGGGCCGGGACGGCCGCGAGCCTGTCGGTCCTCGAGAACCTCGCCGTCGCCGCCTCCCGGGGCCGGCCGGTGGGGCTCGGCTGGGCCACGCCACGCCGGCTGCGGGCCGAGGCGGCCCAACGGCTCGCGGCCATCCAGCCCGGACTCGAACAGCGCCTCGACCAGCCGATCGGCTCGATGTCGGGGGGGCAGCGGCAGATTGTGGCGCTCGTCATGGCGACCTGGCACCGCCCCGAGATCCTCCTCCTCGACGAGCACACCGCCGCCCTCGATCCGGCGTCCGCCGACCGGGTCGTGCAGGCCACCGCGAAGCTCGTTCGCGACCAGCAGCTCACGGCGCTGATGGTGACCCACTCCCTCGAGCAGGCCGCCGGTCTCGGGAACAGGCTGTTGCTCGTCCACCGTGGGAGGATCGCTCTCGATGTCGAAGGGGGCGCCAAGCGCCGGCTGTCGCCCGAGGACCTCGCCGGCCGCTTCGACCGGCTGCGGCGCGCCGATCAGCTCGACGACCCCGCCGCCCGCACCCTCCGTGACCTCTACGCCTGATCGGCCCGGGGCTTCGGCCCACGTTGAATCCCTCGCCCATGCTCACCGCCATCCTCCGCCGCTGCCTCCCCACGCTCTTCCTCCTCGGCGGCACGTCGGCCCTGCTCCTGGCCACCGACCGGAGCCGCTCCCACCGCGCGCTTCCGGCGGTGGCGGTGCTCCAGCAGACGAGCTCGACGGTCCTCGACGACGCGGTCACCGGGATGCTCGCCGGCCTCGCCGAACGGGGCTTCGAGGAGGGGAAAACGGTGACGGTGCGCCGGTTCAACGCCCAGGGGGACATGGCCCAGGGAAACGCCATCGCCCGGGAGATCGTCGGCGGCCCGTTCGATCTCGTGCTCACGTCGAGCACCCCCTCGCTCCAGCAGATCGCCAGCGCCAATCCCAGAGGCCGGCTCCGGCATGTCTTCGCCGCCGTAGCTGACCCGTTCTCCGCCGGGGTGGGATTTGACCGTGCCGACCCGATGACCCATCCGGCCTGGCTCGTCGGCTACGGCAGCCTCGCCCCGGTCGACGTCACGTTCGGGATCGCACAGCGCCTCCACCCGGGCTTGAGAAAAGTCGGCGTGCCCCACAACAACGCCGAGAGTAATTCGCGCCGCTTCATGGATCTCGCCCGGGCGAGTTGCCGGAAGCGCGGCATCGAGCTCCTCGAGGTGCCGGTGGAAAACTCCTCCGGCGTGATCGAGGCGGTGCAGTCGACGATCGCGCGCGGCGCCGAGGCGATCTTCTGCCCCGGCGACACGACCGTCATCTCGGCGATCGACGCGGTGATCGGCACGGCGGCGAAGGCGGGGATCCCGGTGTTCACCGTCAATCCGGGGAAGCCCGACCGGGGCACGCTCTTCGACGTCGGCTTCAACTTCCACGAGGTCGGCCTCGTGGCCGGCCGGCTGGCGGGCGACGTCCTCTCCGGCACCGATCCTGCCACCGTGCCGATCCGGGAAACCGGCGGCGAGATCCCCCCCTATCTCACGCTCAACCGGGTGGCGAACGGGGTCGACCGGAGGGTGTGGCGGATCCCCGACGATCTCGTCGGCCAGGCGCGGTTCGTGATCGACACCGACGGCGCCCACGAACAGCCCGCGGCGATCCTCACCGGCCCATTCAACGAGGCGGAGGAGTGATCGGCCGCAGCCGCGCTCCCGAGCCATTGAAGCCGACGACGGCGATGTCATGCGTGGACCTGAGCCCCTCGGCGGCGAGCGCCGCGGCCACCCCCTCGGCCTCGCCTTGCGAAGCCGCGCAGGCCAACACCGCCGGCCCCCACGAGCTCTGCGCCGCGCCCCGGACCCCGAGCGCCGCGAGCCGACCGATCAGCCTCTCGATCGAACGGTGGAAAGGGAGCGTGCTCGAGGCGCTGGCGAAGGGAACACCAGCCAGCTGACCGTAGGCCGCGAAAGCCGCAGCGAAGGGCTCGAAACGCCCCTCGAGCGCCGCCGGCACCAGCTCCAGCAGGGCGATCCGGGCAAGCTCGGCGGTGACACCGCGATCGACCGGAGGGAGAGCGAGGAAGGCCTGCCGTTCGGCTTCGTCGTGGAGCCCTTCGGCCCCGTGCTCGACGACAAGCACGCCGCGCCACGCCGGCGGCAGCTCGGCCCGGGCCACCAGCGGCGACGCTTCGAGCGGCGCCGTAAGCTTGTCGGCTCCGAGCCTCCCCGCCTCGACCAGGAGCCCACCGGCCGCGAAGCCGTAAGCGCCGACGCTCGACCGCCGGCCGCGCCCGGCGGCCCGGGCCAGTGCCAGCGCCTCGCGCGGAGCGAAGCTCCGCTCGCGGTCGGCCGGCCGCACCGCGAGCCCTTCGATCGCCGCCGCCACGGCCAGCGCCAGTTGCGTGCCGCTCCCCAGGCCGACATGCGCCCGCGGCGCGGCGACAACCTCGACCTCGAAAGCCTCGTCGCGGGGGAGCCCCCAGGCGGCGGCACAGTGGCGGGCAAACTCCGCCGCGCGCTGGCCGTGTGGCCCCCGGCCGGCAAAAGCTGCGGCTGGACGGACCCGGACGACGATCCCCGGCTCGTCGAGCATCAGCCCCGTGCCGCCGAAGCTGCGGGTGAGCGGATCACCAAACGAAAACATCCCCAGATGAAAACGGGCCGGGGTGCAGACTTCGACGGCGCGCGGGGGCGCGGTCGGCGTCGATGCCGCGCTTCCCGCGGCGACGACAGCCTCGGCGAGGATCGCCAAGGCCGCGTGTTCCTCCGGGCCGCCGGTCTTCTCGACGAGCGTGCGGAGCTCGGCAAACCGGGCCGCGATCTCGGGCGCGGGAATCATGTGGAGGCGGGTGACGAGGATCGCCGCCTCGACGACAGCGTGGCGGGCGCGGACATGCCCCACGAACGGCCGCCCCTGATGAACCCGCTCGACCCGGGCCACGAGGCGCTGCCGCGCCCCGCTGCGATCGGCCGATATGACACGAAACTCGAGCGCCAGCGGCACATCAGCCAGCCGCCAGCCCTCTATTCCCCCGGCGGGAAGGAAGTCGGGACGGGGCCCGCTCCCGGCCACGATCCGGGCCAGAAGGAGGACGTCGTCGGTGACCTGAAACACCCCGGCCGGCGTGGCGGCGAGGTTTCGCGCCGTCTGGCTCGTGGCGAAGGGCTTGAGGACGAGCGTCTCGATCCGACCGGCCTTGAGCTCGACCGGATCGACCTCCGGCCCCATCGCCGCCAGATGCGGCTGGCCGTCGGGGGAGCGGGTCGTGATCAGGCCTTCGAGGATCATGGCAGGAGAGTGTAGCCCGACGGCCCGGCGGGATCGCAGCCCCCTCCCCCATCCCGCCGATGATTGACAACCGCCCCCCTGGGCTGGCAACAATTCTTCGATCCACACCCGTTTATCTCCCCTCGCGAAACAACTCCCCGCCGCGAACCAACTCCCCTGGGAATCCCCCATGCTCCGCTTCGCCCCGGCTGTGATCGTCCGTCATGCCTGCCTGATCCTGTCGCTCGTCGGCCTGTCGGGCGCGGCCCTCTCCTGCCGGGCCGATGAACCTGCTGCCGACGAGCCCACCGCCGAGGCCGCCGCCGATCCCGCGGCGATCGATCCTGAGGCGATCGATCCTGAGGCGATCGATCCTGAGGCGATCGATCCCGAGGCGATCGATCCCGAGGCGATCAAGAACCTCGAGGCGGCCTACCCCGCGGCAGCGGCCGGCAAGACCCGGCATGTGATTCTCCTCCCTCACAAGGAGCGCGGCGCGGAGGACGACTACAAAGTCGAGATCGTCGCCGGCCGGACGATCGACACCGACGGGGTGAATACGGTCCGCTTCGGGGGGGAGCTCCGGGAACGCGACATTCCCGGCTGGGGCTTTTCCTACTTCGAGGTCGATAGCCTCGGGGCTCCGCTCTCGACCCGGATCGCCCCCGCGCCAGGCACGCCAACCGTGAAGGCCTTCGTCGCCGGGCCGCGGATGCTCGTGCGCTACAACAGCCGCCTGCCGCTGGTCGTCTACGCCCCGGAGGGGACAGAGATCCGCTGGCGGCTGTGGCGGGCCGAAGGCGAACTGGCGCCCGCTGAGGCACGATAATCAGGCCGGGGCGTTCTCCAAAAAGGAAGCGTCGCTCCCGACGTTACGCCCGCAACCAGTTCTCGACCAAGAGGCCCGGAATACGCTCGTAGTGTTTCCGGTTGCCCGTCACGAGGGTTGCCCCGTGGCTCAAGGCAATCGCCGCAATAAAAAGATCCGCGTCGGCCACGATCTGCCCGCCGGCTGCCAGCCGCGCCTTCAGTTCGCCAAACAGCCGAGCGCTCGACAGATCCGGTGCGACAACGGGGAGCGTGTCGAGAAACCTCACCACCAGTTTTGAATTGGCTTCGTGACTCGCCGACTTCGCGGCACCGTAGAACAACTCCGAGGCGGTCACCCACGTTGTGACGACCTCATCGGATTCAGCGATCCGTCGGTCCACGACGGCTCTGTACCCTCGCAGGATCCCGATACAGGTGTCGGAGTCGAGCACTTTCATAACTCACAATCCCGACCGGAGGTCCGAGCCGCGTAGATCGCGGCCACCTCGTGCTCGAAGGAAACGTCGCTCGCCCAGCCACCGGCCAACTCCCTCCACGCTGCCATCTGCCGTTGCGACCGTTCCTCTGCAGTCTCCCGCGCCGCCAGCCCACCCTCAATGAGAACGACCGCCTCCTGATCGACACTACGCCGCTCGCGAAGGGCGGCGGTCTGAATCCGGACCAGCAACGCTTCCGGTATGTCCTTCAACGTGATCGTTGCCATACACCCCTCGTAGGATTCCTGATCAGACAAAACATGGGCATTGATTGAGGCACGCTCGCCATCGGGAGCCTCAAGTCGGCATGAAGTGCGCCCCGATGTGGCAGGGCGTCACACACTTTGACGCCCCGCGGGCCGCTCTCACTTCCAGGTCGAGTAGTCGGTGGGAACGAGAAACTCGGAGAGCACGCCGTCGGTCGCTTCGGTGAGCGAGCCCCCCGCCTTCTCCTCGGAAGCCTTGCGGGCCGCCGTCCAGTCGGGA
>Ga0114973_10000979_pt1 | contig 21365 bp, 21 predicted proteins | sample M_140807_MF_Meta_FD_87025 | JGI IMG/M metagenome (GOLD analysis project Ga0114973, IMG submission 87025) | Freshwater microbial communities from Lake Montjoie, Canada to study carbon cycling - M_140807_MF_MetaG | ecosystem: Environmental > Aquatic > Freshwater > Lake | place: Lake Montjoie...
AATGCTTTACAAAATTACACATGGTAGTGGTAATTCAAAGCCATTGGCACAAGGGCAATATGTAAAATTAAATATTGAGTACAAGTTAAAATCTAAAGACACTGTTTTAAGTAGTACTTATGGTGTAATCCCAGTTTATTTCCCAATTGATACCACAAGATTAGGCAAATACACCTTTACTGAAATCATTACAAAATGTAAAAAAGGAGATAAAATTGAATTCTCTTTAAGCATTGATACATTAGTTAAAATGGGCGCTGTTCAAGTGAATGAAGTATTTAAAGCAAAAGATATCATTTTAGGTAAAGCTGAAATTTTAGATGTATTTGCGGATGTTACAAAAGTAGATGATGATTACAAAAAAGAAATGGCTGCTGAAAAAAACAGAGAAATCAACACGATAAAAGCATACTTAGCTAAAAATAAAATCAATGCAGTACAATCACCAGATGGTGTATTCGTTGTTGTAAAAGAAGCTGGTGATGCGACCAACAAAGTAGACTCTACAAAAATTGCAAGCGTATATTACAAAGGCTATAATTTTAAAGGAGAAACTTTTGATACGAACATCAATCCTAAAGATTCAGCTTCAAAACCTTTTGAAGTAAAAATTGCAACTAATTCAGTGATTCAAGGTTGGGATATTGGCTTACAATATTTTGGTAAAGGTGGAAAAGGAAGTTTGTACATTCCTGCAATGTTGGCCTATGGCCCTCAGCCTAATGGTCAAATTAAAGCGTATGAAAATTTAGCGTTTGATATTGAAGTGGTAGATGTGACTTCTAAATCAATGTCTGCACCTCCTTCACCAGTAGGCGCAAACAAATAAATTCAATTTAATAGAAATATGGAGAACTCCTTCCCGTTTTGGGAGGGAGTTTTTTATTGTAGATACGGCAATAATTCAATAATCTGTTTTGCTTCTTTTACATCATGTACCCTTAGTATGGAAGCGCCATTCATTAACCCTAATGTATTTAAAACAGTAGTCCCATTCAAAGCATCCGCTGGACCAATCCCCAATGTTTTGTAAATACTTGATTTTCTAGAAACGCCTAATAAAATAGGAAGGTTAATTACTTTTAATTCTTGTAATCTTTTAACGATATCAAAATTTTCTTGTACGGTTTTTCCAAATCCAAATCCTGGATCCATGACCCAGTTTTCAATACCGAAAGAAGCCAATAATTCCTTCTTCGTTTCCATATAATCTATGATAGCGGAAATAATATCAGACCTATTTTCTATTTGGTGCATGGTTAATTGGTTTCCGGTAATATGCATGGCAATATAACCTGCCTTGTATTTTGAAACCACTTCTAAAATTTTTGTATCAAAACTGGCACCACTGATATCGTTGATGATATGCGCCCCGGCATTTAGGGCTTGTTCTGCTACTATTGGATTAAAAGTATCAATTGATATTAATTGCGTGGGGAATTGATTTTTTAGCGCTTCTACATAGGGAATTAAGTTAGCCAACTCGGTTTCCGTATTTACAATCTCAGCACCAGGTCGGGTACTTTGTGCCCCAATGTCTAAAATTTGAGCCCCCTCCGCAATCATTTGAGTTGCTTTTGCCAATAAACCCGCAATAGATTTTGCCCTGCTATTTTCATAAAAGCTGTCATGGGTGATATTAATAATCCCCATGATTTGAGGGGTATTTAATTCCCATTTCCCATTTTGAGCGACATTTATGAACATAGTTTTATTATAAAGTGGTTATTGATTATCTTGCAACTGTTCAAAGATATTAACTAACATAGTAATTAGGTCAATTTTCATGAGTCAAACTTCCGCACAATTTGATCAAGCCATTGCAACCTGCAGTGATATTTTCATCAAAAAAACCAAAGATTATGGTACTGCTTGGCGCGTTTTAAGAATTATATCAGTCGTGGATCAAATATTCATTAAAGCACTTAGGATTAGAACCATTCAAGATATTGGTACCCAAAAAGTGGGTGATGACATCGCGTCTGAATTCAAAGGAATCATTAATTATTCTGTAATAGGGCTTATCCAACTAAAATTGGGAGATCCGAAAGTGGATGAACTACCTGTTGAAAAAGTGCAGGCCATGTACCATGAATATGTCAATTTTGCTAAAACCACGATGCTTGATAAAAATCATGATTACGGCGAAGCATGGAGGGATATGAGTCAAGAAAGTTATGCGGATTTAATCTTAATGAAATTAATGCGCACTAGACAGATTTTAACCAATGATGGAAAAACATTAATCAGTGAAGGGATAGATGCAAATTTTGTGGACATATTAAATTATGCTGTTTTTGCGTTAATTCAAATAGGAGAAGGCAAACATTAAAACAAGCTTATGCAAAATTTCATAAAAATAATTCGTTGGAGTGTAGGATTGTTATTTATTTTTTCTGGCTTGATTAAAGCCAATGATCCGTTGGGATTAAGCTATAAAATGCAAGAATTTTTTGAGGTTTGGGGTATGATCTATTTTAATGATTATACTTTGGCATTATCCTTAATTATGAATACCCTTGAAATTGTTGCTGGTGTTGCGTTACTCATCAAATTTCCTTACAAACAAACCTTATGGTTATTATTAGGGTTGATTGTTTTCTTTACGTTTTTAACTGGTTATGCATTATTTTCTGGAAAAATTAAAACCTGTGGCTGTTTTGGAGATTGTATTCCTTTAACGCCGCAAACCAGTTTTATAAAAGACATCATTTTATTTATTTGTATTGTTATATTATTATTTACCCAAAAAAAAATCAAAGCAATTATGCATCCTGGTTTTGGAGTAAGTATTTTATTAATCACCACATTTTTGGTGGGGTATGGCCAAAAACAGGCTTTAACACATTTGCCTTTGATTGATTGTTTACCTTATAAGCAAGGCAATGACATTAAAGAAAAAATGCAATCACCCAAAGGGGCGATTCCAGATAGTGTTACCATCATGATGGAGTTTGAAAAAGAAGGCAAAAAATATTTTTTTGACGCCAATAATTTTCCAAGTGATTTTGATTCAACTTATATATACATCGACAGAAAAGAAGTAGTGGTAAGTAAAGGGAATGGATTAAAAGCGGGCATTGGTGATTTTACATTAACTACATTGTCGGGATTAGATACTACCAAAAAGATTTTCATTACACCCATACCTTATGTTTTAGTTTTTGCAGGTTATGTAGATAGCAGTATTCCTTGGAATGAAATGATTTTAAAATTGAGAGAAAAATATAAGTTAATTTATATCGTCACAGCTGATAAAGCAGGTGCCATTCAATCATTACCTGGTGAAAATGTACTTATTGGCGATATCACCATGATTAAGACAGCCGCTAGAGTTTGGCCAACCATTTTTGTAATGAATGGGTCTACCATCATGCAAAAAATTACCTACCAAGATTATGTAGAAAAGTAAAGAAGTTTATTATTTTATAATCACTTCAGAGATTACATTTTCTCCCATTTTTTCATTGACTCTTTGGATAATTTGCAATTTCTGAAAACCCAATTCGTTTTTTAAAGGGCCAATGCTTGTTTCAATAAAAAGTTTTTGATTAAAAATGTAAATTTTGTCTGTGTATTTTGCTACAGTGACGCCCATAATTTCAGACCAGACTTCCTCAATTTGAGCAGCCCTTATTCCATTTTTTAATTTACTTGTTTGTACGAATTGCTTTAAAGCGTCGCCTAATTTAAATGTTGCCATAACGTTACACTAAGTTACGATTTTAAATTTCAATTAATTGATAACTACTCAAATGTTTGCCCAATAGTTGGGTTAATCTGTCCTTATGTGTATCGGTGATAAACACTTGTCCATCAGTGGATTTACTTACCCAGGCAAGTAATTGTACCATTCTGTTCTCATCTAATTTTTCAAATATATCATCCATCAATAATATGGGAGAAAATCCTTTGTATTTTTTTAATGTCATCCATTCCGCAAGTCGTATAGCGAATAGTAAACTTTTTCTTTGTCCTTGAGAGGCCTCTTGTTTAAAAGGTTGATTTTGTATCGTAATCACCAAATCGTCCTTGTGGATACCCACATTAGTGCGATGGAGTATCGTATCCTTAGGTAAAGAATGTTCAAGTAATGTTTTAAAATCCTGGTCATTCAAAGCCGATTGGTATTTAATGGAAATATGATCGGCTTGTCCTGCTAAGTGTTGGTATAGATTTAAAACTTCAGGTAGCCATTCCTGCATTAATTGTTTTCGATATTCGTGAATGGGCTTTCCATGCTCTATTAATTGTTCATTCAGTGTTTCTAAAAGTAATGCATCTAAATTTCCTGTTTCGCTCGCTAATTTTAATAAGCTATTTCGCTGTAATAATATCTTATTGTATTGAATTAAATATTTTAAATAGGGCGGATGGATTTGACATAATAAACTATCCATTAATTTTCGTCGTTCTTCACTTGTGCCTGTAATAATTTGAACATCATCAGGGGCTATCATCACGCAGGGAATTTTACCTAAGTGTTGTGAATGCTTCGGGTACATTTCCTCATCGAAATAAAATTCCTTTTTTAAATTTTCTCTAATTATACAAGAAATAGTGACTTCGTTATTATTAATATTGTATTTCCCATCAATTCTTAAGCCTTGATAGGCGTGATGAACATTTTGTGCATCGGGACGGCTAAAGTAACTTTTGGTAAATGATAAATAATACAAGGCATCTAATACATTCGTTTTTCCAACACCATTGGGGCCAACAATGCCTACAATACGATTCGTAAAGTGGAATTCCTTTTGAATGTAATTCCTGAATTGTACCAATGTAAGTTGCTGAATGCCCACCATGTGTGCAAAATACAAAGGGTTTCATTAAGCACCTTAAAAATTGAGAAAAAGGGTGTAATTTTATTAAAATTTAACGGAATGACGCTGATCAGTGAACAACAGCTACCGAGCATTATTAAAAGGCTGGCACACCAAATTTTAGAAACTTATCCAGGTTTAACCAATGCAGTGATTGTTGGTTTACAACCTAGGGGGATTTATTTAAGTGACCGAATTGTAGCCGCTTTACACCAAGAATTACCTTCGGATCAAGTAGTTTATGGGAAATTGGACATTACTTTTTATCGGGATGATATTCGTAGAGAATTACACTTAGCAACACAAACTGATCTTCCTTTTAGTATTGAAGGGAAAACGGTCATTTTAATTGATGATGTATTATTTACAGGTCGCACCATCAGAGCTGCATTGGATGCTTTATTGGCTTTTGGTCGTCCATCCAAGGTTTCTTTATGTGTTTTGGTTGACAGAAAACCAAGTCGAGAATTACCCATTCAGCCCGATTTTACTGGAAAGGAAATGATTGACGCTTCTCCTTATAAGGTGAAAGTTAGGTGGAAGGAAAATGATGGGGTAGATGATGTAATACTCCTGGTGGACTAAAATATTGGATAATAGACATGGCAGGTTGAAAAAAATATACTAATTTTGTTTTTTAATGGCACTAACTACCAAACATCTTCTTGGTATCAAGGACCTCACTAAAGAGGATATCCAACTTATTTTATCAACTGCATCGCAATTCAAGGAAGTTTTACAAAGACCAGTTAAAAAGGTTCCCACTTTAAGGGATGTTACGATTGTAAACTTATTTTACGAAAATTCAACTAGGACAAGAATTTCATTTGAACTCGCTGAAAAGCGTTTATCTGCTGATGTAGTAAATTTTACCGTGTCCAATTCCTCTGCTGCAAAAGGCGAAACCTTATTAGATACGGTCAATAATATTTTGTCCATGAAAGTGGATATGGTGGTGATGAGACATAGCGCTTCAGGAGCACCACATTATTTAGCCAAACATATTGATGCGGCCATTATTAATGCTGGGGATGGGATTAACGAACATCCTACGCAGGCTTTATTGGATGCCTTCTCCATGCAGGAGAAACTAGGACAATTGGCTGGCTTAAAAGTTGCCATTATTGGAGATATCATGCACAGCAGAGTTGCTTTAAGTAATATTTATTTACTTAAAAAAATGGGAGCTGAAGTTATGGTTTCAGGGCCACCCACTTTAATACCTACTTACCTTCAAGAAGCAATGGATATTAAGGTTGAATATAATATTGACAAAGCCCTGGCTTGGTGTGATGTGGCCAATGTGCTCAGAATTCAATTAGAGCGTCAAAATCAGCCTTTATTCTCCTCTTTAAGAGAATATAACATGGCTTATGGTATCACGAAACTTAGGTTGGATAAGCTTTCAAAGGATATTGTGATCATGCATCCTGGACCCATAAATAGAGGAGTAGAGATTGATAGTGATGTGGCAGATAGTTCACATTCTATCATTTTAGACCAGGTGGAGAATGGCGTCGCGGTAAGAATGTCTTGCTTATATCTGTTGACTGGACGAACTAATCCAGCATAATTGCTTTAGTTGTTCGCAATTTTCCTAATTTTAAGCCATGCAAAGAATCTGTTTATTTCCTGGAACTTTTGACCCCGTAACATTAGGTCATATAGATATTATTAATCGATCCTTGCCATTATTTGATAAAGTAGTGGTGGGTATTGGCATTAATGCTTCTAAAAATCCAATGTTTACAGCAGACCAACGCAGGTTATGGTTTGATGAAATTTACAAAGACCAACCAAAGGTGGAAGTGGCTACCTATGATGGATTAACCGTGAAATTTTGTCAATCCATTGGCGCCCATTTTATTTTAAGAGGTATTAGATACGTGAGTGATTTTGAATATGAAAAAACAATCGCTGATGCCAATCGAACCATGGATCGCACTATTGAAACTATCTTTTTAACAGGAGAACCAAAATATACTTCAGTGGCATCCACCATTGTCAGAGACATTATCAGGAATGGGGGAGATGCATCTCCATTTTTACCAGAAGCAGTTATTAAGTCTCTGAAATAACAATTCAGATTTATTGTGACGAATGCAGTGATTTTTTTTAGGATTAAATTTCATTAATTTTTATCCTGTAAGCTTCAATCACTTCAATAATAGTAGGATAGGTTTTATCTAGACAATGTTTTGCGGTGGCAAGTGAGTGCCATTCAATTTTTTCTATGTCCTCTGTTTCTTGCGGAATCCCTTTTTGTTCCTTTGAAATGCTCATATGAAACCAATAGGTTCTTTTAACCACTTCTTGATTTAAGTGCTGGTCAAAATAGGTATGATTCGTAAATTTCAATAATTCATGCAATCGTATATTTTTAATCCCCGTTTCTTCTTCTACCTCTCTAACTGCGCAAGTTTGAATTGTTTCACCTTCGTCTAATTTTCCCTTAGGTAAATCCCAGAAACCCCTTCTAAATATCCAAAGTATTTGACCTTGCGGGTTGGTAACTAGGCCACCAGCGGCGATGATTTGTGTAGGCATAAAATGTGTAAAGTATTTAATAAATCTTGCAACGAATGTAGCAATTTGACTTTAATTTCGCCTCACGAATTTACAATTATGACAAATCAAAAAGCCGTAGCTGAAAAGTTATTACAAGTTGGAGCAGTAAAATTAAGTCCAAACGAGCCATTTACATGGGCAAGTGGTTGGAAAAGTCCGATTTATTGCGATAATAGAAAAGTGTTGTCCTTCCCTTATGTGCGTGATTTTATTAAAAGTGAAATGTGTAATGTAATATTTGAAAAATTTGACGGAGCTGATATGCTGGCCGGGGTAGCCACTGCTGGAATACCCTGGGGTGCTATGGCTGCGGATCAACTGAAACTTCCTTATATATATGTAAGACCAAAACCCAAAGAGCATGGATTGGGCAACCAAATAGAAGGTGCTTATACATCGAGCAATAAAATTTTAGTGATTGAGGATTTAATTTCTACAGGTAAAAGTAGTTTGCAAGTGGTAGATGTTCTCAGAAATGCAGGATTAGAAGTGGTTGGGATGGTATCCATTTTTAATTATGGATTTGATATTGCTGATGATGCTTTTAAAAAAGCAGGCGTGCCTTTTATTTCATTGACCAACTATGCTAGTTTAATTGAGTTAGCTGTTGAAAAAGGAGATGTGGACGCAAGTACACAGGACATGTTAATGGAGTGGCGCAATAGCCCTGCTACTTGGAAACAATAAAGGAAAGGTTTAGCCGTCTTAGTTTCGTCCACTCAATACCGAAGCCAAATTTAATTTTTGGGTAGTTTCAAATACAATAGGGATGGTTTTAGTAAACATCCCTTTTGATAAAGTGGAAGTACCTTTTACACTAATTTTCATTGGTTTATTGAAAATCAAGTCAATACTATTTTTGAGAAGACTAGTTAAATCAACTTCCATAATAGCAGGCAAATCAAATGCAGCATTTGCCGGTATATTAAACACGGTATCCAAATGATAATGTGTAAATTTCTCATCGTTAATAAAAATATCTGCATCTAATTTATTTAAGGCCAATGAAAATGAATTAGGATTTTCATAAGTAAATTCAGCCTTGAATACATTTTTTCCTAGACTTGCTTTTTCAATTTTAATCGATTTCAACCCTTTAAATACAAATGGCTGGGGTTGACTACATGAAATAAGCAATAATAATAAAATTGAAAAAATAAATAAGGAAGGGGTAATTCGAAACTGCATTTTTGATATTTGTATAAAATTATTAGTTATTTGTTGATTATGGAAATATATTTACAGTTAGTAATTGATTATTCAAACACATGTCCGAACCAATTTTTAAAACAGACCTACAATATTTTGGAAGCATTCATTTTGTGAAAACCTTAATGGAAAATAAAAATGTGCTATTTGATCTTGAAGCGCCATTTACAAAAATGAGCTTTAAAAATAGAATGGTGATTATTACTTCACAAGGGCCATTAATGTTGACGATACCTATTGTGGGTGGACGAGATCAAAAAACACCCATCAAGGATATTGCAATTGCTTATGATAGTCCATGGAGTGCGCAACATTTAAAATCCATCACCACCAGTTATAAAAGGGCCCCGTATTTTGAATATTACGAACAAAGTTTACATGCATTATATTTAAATAAACCAGTAAAATTGGTTGACTTTTTACTGTTTTGTGCTGACTGGCTACAAAGTCAATTAAAAGTGAATTGGGATTTAAACCAATCACATGAGCAGGTTATAGTAGATGACTTATTAAAATACCAAGATCCTTGGTTGCCCAAAAATTACAGCCGAATTGAAGGATTGCCAAAATATCAGCAAGTATTTGCAGATCAAAATGATTTTATTACAAACGCATCCATATTAGATATGTTATTTTGCGTGGGAGGAAGGGAAATTAATAAATTATGGGCTCCTCCAGTAAGGTAGTATCAATATTTTCAGGATGTGTTTGGAGGAATTCCTTCGTCCACTTTTCATATTGTTTTATTTGTTCCAATTCCTCACTCTTTAACAAATAGTCCAAGGCCTCTTTTAAATTACTTGCTTTCGCTAATTTTTGATTCAACAAATCTCTTTTTAATTGGTAGTTGGAGAAGATAGCACGAATTAAAAGTTTGTCAGCAATTTTATAGGATTCATTGTCTTTCTCCTCTTGATAAGTAGCAAATTGGGAAGTAGGCTCATGTTTTTTAATCCACATCAAAGTTTGATCAACTAAGTTTGCATAGGTTTCATTCTTTAAATCATGGCTATTTTTTGCATCTATGTCTTTAGTGATATGCGATGGTTTCAATAACTTGATTGCCTTTTTATTCGCGACTGAGACAGTATAGTTATTATTTTTTTCTATTCCCTTTGCGCTTATAACAGGAGGCATATATTGTATTGTTGTAGCAGTTCGAGTCGATAAAAAAATACAAGTTGTAAATGCCAACCCCATCATTAATTTTAAAATTAATTGTTTACTTGTATTCGTTTTGATATTATTAAAATATTGTATTCTTTTCAATAATTCACTTTGAGATCCCAAAATTCCTATGGCTAGTGTTGTATTTTTTTGAATGCGCTTATTTACATGTTCTGCAATTTTCAACAATGCATTCATGTATTCAACTTTTTCAGGATTATTTTTTATGACCATTAAATCGCAAGCAATTTCTCTTTGCAAACTCATTTCCTTATTAAGTAAAATAGAAAATGGGTTAAAAAACAGAATGGTTTGATTAAGGCTAATGATGATATTAATGATATAATCCTTTCTTAGGATATGCGCTATTTCGTGCATTAAAATAGTCTCAATTTCCTTTGTAGTCAATTGATTGCAAATGGCAATAGGCAGTAACACTATTGGATTAAGCCATCCAAAAGTAATAGGCGCATCTATTTGGTTACTTAGGCCAATTTTAATATTGGCAGTTTTTTTAAAGACTTGAGGAGGGAGCGTATTTAATAAAAAATTTGACTGACTAAAATTTGCCGATTTTTTTAAACCATTGATATATTTAAACTGAAATATAATTCTTGCTAAAAAGTAAATCAACATCAAACAATAGGCTAATCCAATTAAAGTGAGCCATTGGATACCATTATTATTAAATGGGATTGTAATAGTCGCTATTTTAGCAGTGATGAGTAATAAGCTAAAACTATTTGGATAAAAAACAGTTATTAAAAATTGTACTAAACTAATTGCTTGAATAGTGCCAGCAAACATGAATAACTGACCTGGCTTCATTTTACCCATCCATTTTACACACTCATACATCATAAATAGTATAGCCATAAAGCCTATATTATTTATTAATGCATAAGGTATATTAGATAGTAGTTGCATAATACAATTGTATTATTATTTATTTTGTAATGAATTGATCATTGTTTTGATTTGATCTAAATCATTTTTAGAAGTATGATGCGTGCCCAATGCTTGTAATACTAATTGAGACGCATTACCACCAAATAAAGTATGGATTATTTTATTTAAGTATTGCTCTTGTGCAATTTCTCTTTGAATAGTAGGGGTGTAGATATGTGTTTTAGACATTACATTTCGCGTCACCAACCCTTTTTCATTCATGATCTGCATTAATTTTAAAGTAGTCGTGTACCCAACATCCTTTGTTTTTTGCACAACTTCATGCACTTCACGAACAGTAGCCGTTTGTTTATCCCATAGAATACTTAAAATTTCTAGTTCACTTTCGGTTGGCTTAAAGGTCTTACTCATAGTTTATACGATTATATTCGTAAGCAATCTACGAAATGTTTTCTAATAAAAAAATCCACCCCCGAAAAACAGGGATGGATTTATGTTAAATTATATTAAAATGTTTGCTAAAACTAAACGCTATTTATTTGGTTTTGGATTTAAATACTGGCTGTATTTGGCATTTTGAGCTTCTGTTAAAGCTTTACCATTAACACTAATTTGACCATTCTTAATTTGAATGCTTACATTGTCTTTAGGCGATAAACCATCTTCTTGTAAGGCTTGTACTAAAGTTTTGGTATCCGCAGTAATTGTCACAGTATTTGAAGTATCAGCAATCATCTTAGCGGATGCAGCTGTATCTGTATTAATTACAGATATTTCAACTGTTTGTGATTTAACCTCAGTGGTTGCTTTACTAGCATGAATTTGCGCTAAAGAAGGCGCTATGACTAATGAAACAATCGACATTAATTTGATTAAGATGTTCATAGAAGGACCAGAAGTATCTTTAAATGGATCTCCCACTGTATCTCCTGTAACAGAAGCTTTATGTGGTTCTGATTTTTTATAGAACATCTCACCATTGATCTCAACCCCTTTTTCAAATGACTTTTTAGCATTATCCCAAGCACCACCTGCATTGTTTTGGAATATTCCCATCAATACACCACTAACAGTTGCACCAGCTAAAAAACCACCTAATGCTTCTGGACCCATGGTGAATCCAATTAAAATAGGAGAGATGATGGTAATCGCACCAGGTAACATCATTTTTTTCAATGATGCTTCTGTACTAATGGCCACACATTTTTCATATTCTGGTTTGCCTGTGCCTTCCATAATTCCAGGAATGGTACGGAACTGACGACGCACTTCCTCCACCATTGCCATAGCAGCTTCTCCCACCGCACGAATGGCTAAGGAAGAGAAGATGAAAGGTATCATTCCACCTACAAATAAAGCCGCTAAAACGTCCGCCTTGTAGATATCAATATGTTGGTTATTTGGCATCGCTACACCCACAAAGGCTGCGAATAATGCTAATGAAGTTAATGCAGCAGAAGCAATGGCAAATCCTTTACCACTTGCTGCGGTTGTATTACCAACTGCATCTAAAATATCTGTTTTCTCTCGCACTTCAGCTGGCAATTCACTCATTTCGGCAATACCACCTGCGTTGTCAGCAATAGGACCAAAGGCATCAATGGCTAATTGCATTGCTGTTGTAGCCATCATACCTGCAGCTGCAATTGCTACACCATATAAACCTGCGCAATAAGCTGAACCAAAAATACCTGCAGCCAACACGATGATTGGCATAAAAGTAGATTCCATACCTATCGCTAATCCACCAATAATATTTGTAGCGTGACCCGTACTTGATTGTTTGATAATACTTAAAACAGGACGTTTACCCATTGCTGTGTAGTATTCAGTAATGATACTCATTAAAGTTCCTACGATTAATCCTACAGCGATCGCACCAATGACACCGTTTCTTGTAAATTCAATACCACGTAATGACATGGTTTCAGGTAAAATATAAGTTACAAGAAAATAACAAGCAATAGCTGTTAAAATCATTGAACCATAATTACCCATATTTAAAGCCTTTTGAACAGTCGCGGTGTTCAACCCAGCAGTTTCACTAATTCTAACAAAGAAAGTACCAATAATGGATAATAAAATACCCACACCCGCAATCATCATAGGTAACAAAATAGGAGACAAACCTCCAAAGGCGTCAACTAATCTTCCACCACCCACAGCGGTAACTTCTTGTCCTAAAACCATTGTAGCCAATACAGTTGCAACATAAGAACCAAATAAATCGGCACCCATTCCAGCAACATCGCCTACATTATCACCTACGTTATCTGCAATCGTTGCCGGATTACGAGGATCATCTTCAGGAATACCAGCTTCTACTTTACCAACTAAATCAGCGCCTACATCAGCCGCTTTTGTATAAATTCCACCACCCACACGGGCAAATAATGCAATTGATTCAGCACCTAATGAAAATCCTGTTAAAACCTCAATGGTTCTTAACATTTCAGAAGGATCTCCATTTACATAAAACATGCTTTTCAACACTAAAAACAAACCACCCAAACCTAATACCGCTAAACCAGATACGCCTAATCCCATTACGGACCCACCAGTAAAGGAAACTTTTAAAGCTTGCGCCAAACTAGTTTTAGCAGCCTGCGCTGTTCTTACATTGGCTTTGGTAGCTACTTTCATTCCAATATATCCTGCAGTAGCACTGAAAACAGCGCCAATGACAAAGGAAATAGCAATACTCCAATGACTTTCGGCATTTTTAGTAGCCATAAATCCTAGCAATAAAGCGACAATTACCACAAAATAGCCAAGGATTTTCCACTCTGCTTTCAAGAAAGCCATAGCACCTTCAGCAATATAAGTGCTGATCTCCTTCATACGTTCGTTACCAGCGTCTTGCTTAGATACCCAATTGAATTTCAATAAGGTATACAATAAACCTACAATACCCATTGCCGGAACGGCATAAAACAAACAATCATTGATACATTCTTTCATATTAGACTTATATTCGGTAGTTAAAATTAAGGGGATGCAAAAATAGGGCAGAAAATCCAAAAAAAGGCAAAAAAACCACAGTTTACTCTTCTAAACTTGTTGTATCCTCCTTGCCTGTAAAAACGGAAGCAATTTGCTTGCCTTTATAGATAGCGCTATTGAATCTATTACCCAATATGATAATTGTGGCAGTTTCACGGATCAACCTAGTAAAAACCGTGTTATTGCCATGCCACCAGCCATTATGATAAATTAGTTTTTCCTCATTTGGATTGGTCAAAATACGCCATCCTAAACCATAATTATGGTAGTATTTGTTGGTAGGGCTTTTAGGCTCATAAGCCATGTCCATGGTAGCTTGTTGTAAATATTTACCCTCGGTTAATGCCTTATCCCATAAAAACATATCCCTTGCTGTACTGTATACATTTTTGTCCCCGTAAATACAATCGTATTTCTCAATTTTATAAGGCACCATTCGAGCATTATAAGAAGGGGTGTATTTACCTACGGAGGAAGCATCAAAAATATAAGTATTCTCCATTTTCAAGGGTTTGAAAATGTTTTCTTTCATATAGGTAGGAAAAGCTTGTCCAGTAATTTTTTCAATCACCAATGCAAGTAAAACGTAATTGGTATTACAATATTTAAATACGCGATCGGGAGATGCTTGTGGTAAAGGTTTTCTTGCGACCATATAATCCAACACATCTTGGTTATTGTACAATCCGGTTTTAAAAGGAGCTTCGTTTTTGATTAGTTTTAAACGCTTAATCCATTTACCTCTTTTGTTTTTTACCCTTACTGAGGCATACTTTTTAGATTCCATAAAATTAGTGTAATCAGCCAATCCACTGCGATGCGATAATAACTGTTCAATGGTTACTTCCTTATTTGGGAACTTAATCAAGTATTTTGCTACAGGTGCTTTGAGATCCAATTTTTCTTGCTCCCATAATTTCAGGGCCGCCATGGCCGTAAAAGTTTTGGAAATGGAAGCCAAATGAATGGGTGTTTCGGGTTGGATTAAAGTTTTATTACTATAATTCGAATAGCCTTGGTAATCTTCAAATACAACTTGGCCATTTTTAGCGACCAAAATTTGACCACTAAAGCCTTTTTTACCTAAAAGGGTTTCATATTTGGTCTTAACCTCCATCATTAATTTTTCCTTATCCGTAGGACTTAATTTTTGGTAAGCAAAGGGGTAATTGACCAATGGATTAGGCCCTTGGCTTGTTCCACAAGCAGAACTTAAAAGGAATATTCCTAAAATTAAGGTGAGTCTCACAATCATCTGTTCGCTTTTAATAGGGTGCAAAAGGAATAAGTATCAACAAATTAACGCTATAACGACCTAATTTATTGTTAATGAATACAAAACAGTTATTTTTTTTAACTTTGTGACATGAGTAACATTGACAATACCAGCTATCCCAAGGCCAAAATCAAAGTATTATTTCTAGAAAATATCAGTGATAAGGCTGTCCAGTATTTTAAAGAACAAGGATATACGGATGTTAAAAAAATATCGGGCGCATTAAGTGAGGAGGAATTAATTAAGGTAATTAAGGATGTGCATATTTTAGGAATTCGTTCTAAAACATTTATTTCAAAAAAAGTATTAGATAGTGCTAAAAAATTACAAGCCATTGGTTGTTTTTGTATTGGCACTAATCAAGTAGATATTAAAGCATGCAAACAAAAAGGTGTTGCTGTTTTTAATGCCCCTTATAGTAATACAAGAAGCGTTGCGGAATTAGTCATTGGCGCATCCATTATGTTGATTCGTAAAATAGTAGACAAAAATAAAGCTGCTCACGAAGGCATTTGGAATAAAGAAGCGAAAGGCAGTTTTGAATTAAGAGGAAAAACAATGGGTTTAATTGGGTATGGCAATATTGGTACTCAAACAAGTATCATGGCGGAAGCGATGGGGATGAAGGTAAAATTTTATGATACGGACGCAAAGCTTCCACTAGGCAATGCACAAGCGGTTAAATCATTAAAGGATTTGGTAAGTAGTTCAGATATTATTTCAATTCATGTTCCTGAAACCAGTCAAACTAAAAATTTAATTAGTGCGGATGTGATCAAACAATTTAAGCAAGGTGCGATATTAATAAATTATGCTAGGGGAGAAGTAGTTGACTTGGATGCTTTAAGTAAAGCGATCAAATCAAAAGCGGTATCCGGTGCTGCTATTGATGTGTATCCTTGGGAGCCAGAAAAAAATGGTGATCAATTCGAAACCCCGATGCAAGGATTATCCAATGTAATTTTAACACCACATATTGGTGGAAGTACGGAGGAAGCGCAGGAAAATATTGGCGAAGATGTCAGTATTAAATTATACCAATATTTAGAAAGAGGCGTTTCAAATGGTTCGCATAGTATTCCATCCATTAGTTTACCTCCTGTAGATGGCGCGCATCGTATTTTACATATTCATAATAATGTACCTGGCGTATTAAGTGCTATTAATACGGTGATGTCCAAAAATAAAATAAATATTGTTGGTCAATACTTAAAGACCAATGATGAAATTGGATATGTTGTTTTAGATGTGGATTCAAAACTATCTAAAACAGCTTTTGAATTATTGAAGGAAGTAAAACATACGATCAGAGCAAGAATGTTGTACTAGTAGCAGTAATTTTATTGAATCAAATTTGACCTAACATCATTTTTATTTCATCCGCATCAACACCCGTGCTTTGTAAATTTTCATTCATGGATGTTAGTTTAAAATCCATTTCAGATGGCGTATTTTTTCGTGCAGAACTGTGAATTTCGACCACGCCAGTTTGCTGTATAATTTCACTTATATTATTAGCACGTACACCACTTCCTGGCATGATAATGATACGTCCATTTGCTTGATCCACTAATTGTTTAATCAAAGGAAGTGCATTGGTTACATTAGGTACTTGACCACTAGTTAAAATACGATGACAACCCGTTGCTATAATATCTTCTAGTCCCTGTATGGGGTCAGCACACCTGTCAAACGCGCGATGAAAACTTACTTGCATGGGTTGTGCTAAGGCAACTAATTCCGTTGTTCTAATTTTATCAATACTGCCATCTGAATTTAATAATCCGATCACTACTCCTTTAAATCCCAATTCCTTAGCGATTAGGACATCCTGTTTCATGATTTGAAATTCGATATCCGTATATAAAAAATCGCCGCCTCTAGGTCGTATAATTGGGAAAACTGGGACTTTTTGTTGTTTTGACATTGCTAATAAACTGCCATAGGATGGGGTAGTCCCCCCTTCATTTGGATTTTCACAAAGTTCGATTCTGTCTGCACCAGCATGTATTGCATCCAATGCGGATTGAACAGAAAATACAGCAATTTCTAAAATGATTTTTGACATAATTAAAATTAGACAAATGAAAATTAATCTAATGATTTTGATTCGTGTAATTTATTCCCCTCATTGGTATGAACTGCAAAATTAAATCCTTTGTGAAGAGAATAAGAACCAAAATCGCCATTTTTATTCACCGCAATAAAACATATTTGAATGTCCTTCGCTTTTTCTTTTTTTATTCTATTGATACGTTCCACTATTATTTTGCAGGCTTCAGTAGGTGATTTACCCTGTCTCATTTGTTCTACCACAGCACTCGCGCCTGCAACTCTAATTACATCTTCCCCTTGACCTGTGGCAACTACCGCACCCACTTCATTGTCAACATATAATCCAGCACCAATAACAGGGGAGTCCCCCACACGACCACGCATTTTAAAACCAGCACCACTGGTAGTGCAAGAGCCGCTTAAATTACCATGAATATCTAATGCAATCATACCAATCGTATCATGATTCCATTCGCCGTTACTTAAACGATACGGAGCCATTTTGTTTGCATCCAATTGACTAATTGCATTTTTGCGTTCAATATTGATGACAGGTTTGTATTCAGATTTTTTTAACCAATTATTATAAGAATTTTTTGCATCCTTTGATAATTCACCAGACTCTAATTTAAATCCTTGTTCGATGGCAAATTGTTGGGCACCTTCACCTACTAACATTACATGTGGTGTTTTTTCCATCACGCGACGTGCCACTGAAATTGGATGTTTGATACGTTCTAAAAATGCTACACTACCGCAATTAAATTCATGATCCATGATAGATGCATCTAAGGTTACATGACCATCTCTATCTGGATTCCCATTTAAGCCAACACAGCAATTCATTTCATCTTCGGTTACCATTACACCTTTTTCAACTGCGTCAATTGCTTTACCACCAGCACCTAGTATCGTCCAAGCACCTGCATTTGCTGCAATACCTGCATCCCAAGTAGCAATAACAATTGGTTTTATCACCAAATTTTTAGGAATAAAACCTGATAATGTGAAACTTGAAATTCCTACGCCTCCTAAATTGATAAATTTGCGACGATCCATTTTAAAGCAGTGTTTATGTTATTAAATAATCTAGTTCAAGGTACTAACAAAGTGTTTATTTATGTAATTTTAATACAATAAATAATTATGCAACATTTATTTGATTTATATGGGTGGGAAGTGAATGTGTATGATACGATACAGCAAGGGCTTATTAATAGAACATATTCTGTTCAAACTACGAAAGGTGAATTTATTCTACAATCCATCAATCACAATGTATTCAAAAATCCCAAAGCCATTGATGCAAATATCAATGCCATTGGCAATTACATAAAACAAAAGAATCCCGATTACTTATATACGCATTTAATACCTTCGCTTCAAGGAAATACACTCATTGAATGGGAGGGAGGTTATTATCGCGCATTTAATAAAATTGAAGGGTATGCATTAAGTGTATTGGATCATAAACTACAAGTGGAAGAAGCAGCCAAACAGTTTGCTAAATTCACCTATGTGTTAAAGGATTTTGATGCTAATAGTTTAAAAGATACACTTGTTCAGTTTCATGACTTGAATTTTAGGTACCAACAATTTTCCGAAGCCATTCAAAATGGAAATACACACAGAATTGAGCAAAGCCAGGAAGAGATCAAATTATTGCTATCATTAAAGCACTATGTAGACACCTATAATAATTACATACAACATAAGGACGTAAAAAAGAGGGTTACCCATCATGATACCAAAATCAGCAATGTATTATTCAACATGATAGACGGTCAGGAGCAGGCAATATGTGTGATTGACCTAGATACTACGATGTCTGGTTACTATATAAGCGATGTGGGCGATATGTGTCGCACTTGCTTATGTCCAGTTTCCGAGGAAGAGAAAGATTTGAATAAAATATGGGTGGATGGTGAAAAATGGCAGGCTTTACAATCAGGCTACTTATATTATATGAAGGACGAGCTGTCCAATTACGAAATGGACCACTTCTTTTTTGGCGGTCAATTCCTTATATATATGCAAGCACTTCGCTTTTTGACAGACCATTTGAATAATGATATTTATTACGGCGCATCCTATGAAGGCCAAAATTACCAGCGTACTTTAAACCAAATACGATTATTGGAAGCTTATAACCAATTAGGCTAAATAAAATAATTAAGTAAAGCATCCTTTAATATTGAAAATGTGCTATTTAGATTACAAATACATCAACTTTTCCCTCTAATTGATCTATTATAGTAAATGCTAAACCTATATACCGTCTATAACCATCTATTAGGTCTATTTCTATCTTATTATAGTTATATATGCCTTATATTATTGCTTATAATTAACATTATGTTAAAATGTATATTAGAGCGAATACTTCTCTGAACCTATTTTTATGCCTGTGTCCAAATGTTATGAATAATGTCTAAGTTGGTCTATACGCATATAAAATCCCAAAATCAATGATCACCCACTGTTTGTAAAAAACCCCCAGGATTTTTATCCTGGAGGCTTTTCTAGTGTATTTCACTATTCATGTGTTTTTAACATGATTAAATTATTTGTATTGACCTATTGGTACTTATCATGTAATGTATCGTAGAAGTTAAATTTAGCATCAAACTCATCATATGCTTTTTGATCCTTTCCTCTCGACTTGTCTCTTTTAAAGCCATATAAAGTTGCCAAGAAATCAACAGATCTTGAGATTACATTCTTCTCAGGTTTGGTGAATTTTTCTTGGTCTTTTAGTTGATTGTATGCTTTTTCAATCCATTCAATGGCTGCATCTACTTTTGCTAAAATGGGTTGATCAAGCGCTACATTTAATTTTTTAACTGAATCAACGGAAGCTTTGAATTTAGTATCTTCTACTAATTTCTTTTTAGGATCTTTTGAAGGTGCCGGTCTGTTGGCATTCAAAGATTGTAATGTTCTGATATTTTCAGCCACCTTATCGTCTAAAACTGAAAATTGATTGTAATAACTAATTCCCGCATTGAATGCTGCTGCAAAGTTTTTCATATTCATTGAAAATGCTTTTTTGTAAGCATCTTGCGCTTTAAGTAAATAAGAATTTGATAATTCAACACTTACACCATCCATTGATTTTCCGGCCATAAACATGTCACCAAACATTTGACAAGCAAATTCAGTCATTGAATTATCGGCAATCATTTCATTATAAGATGCAATTTTTTCTTCCATACTGTAATGCTTGTCAATATAGTCTGTCTTATATTCAAACCAATTTTCAGCAGGATAGGCGCCTTGGGTTATTTTATAATAAGTATCAAAACCTGATTTGTCCTTTGTGTCTATGTAATAAACTAATAAATAACGATATGCGTCAATTAATTCACTTGAATTTATTTTAGCATCAATTAATCTTTTATAATAAGCTGCACATATTTCTTTATTTCCTGCATTTTGATGCGCATAACCAGCGTACATTAACGAGGTAGTATCAAACTTTTGTTTAGAATTAGCCCAACCTCTTGAAAAAATTAAATCACTATATCTTACTGCAATATCAAAATGATCAGCGGATTTTTTCCATTCTTTACCACTAAAGCCTGCTACCCCATCCTTGAATGCTTTAAAATAAATAGAAAAAAATGGATCTTGTCCGTATTCTTTTGCAGCCTTAAAGCTGGTATCCATTTTCATGTATTCTTCGATGGACGAATTCATTATATCGAATGCAGTTGGAAATTTTTTTGACAATAAACTATCTTTTGCTAAGCCATCATAAATAACTGCTTTCAAATAAACACCATCAGGTGTTGTTGCTAGTGAAGCATTTTTTGTCACTGCTTTATCATATTCAATTTTTGCAGCATCAAATTTTTTCAATAATAATATGCCTTGAACTTTTTTAAAGTCTTGTGCATAGGTCATTTGTGTAAATGTCACTAAGCATAGCAATCCGATAATTTTTTTCATAATTTTTGTTTTGGTTGGAGCTATTTTTTCTTTTTTATATTAATTGGGGAAATTAAATTAATTAGTTTTCTGGTGTTTCATCAACGGTGTTATTTAAAGTATCATCTAAACTATCATCCACTTTATTTTCAGTATCGATAGCGCCTTCATTAGAAGTTGATGCAATAACATCACCAGTTGCTTCCGCTGATGATTCTGCACCTTCCACAATATCTAATTCTGGCACATCCTGTTCTTCTATTTTTGAAGTAGCTGCTATTTCATCCCCCTCATCTAATCGGATTAATTTTACACCTTGTGTTGCCCTACCCGCTTCTCTGATATCAGTAACACTGGTTCTAATGGTTACCCCTGATTTACAAGTGATGATTAAATCTTCTTTCTCAAGAACATCCATTAAT
>Ga0114973_10000980_pt1 | contig 21309 bp, 24 predicted proteins | sample M_140807_MF_Meta_FD_87025 | JGI IMG/M metagenome (GOLD analysis project Ga0114973, IMG submission 87025) | Freshwater microbial communities from Lake Montjoie, Canada to study carbon cycling - M_140807_MF_MetaG | ecosystem: Environmental > Aquatic > Freshwater > Lake | place: Lake Montjoie...
AAAACCTTTTTTTTTCTTTCTTTTGATAGTGACACTGACATGGGAAGTCTTAGTTTTTTGTTTTGTAAAAACCCAATGATTTTTTTCTTATAAATAGAAAAGAAATCAATAAACCAATGACTTAGAATCATTTGTAGTTGAGAAATTTTGATGGTGGATAATAAATAAAGTCTATCCTCGATGCTTAAATCTTGGGTTTTGGCTAAAAAAGTTATATCTGATTCTTTTTCATTTCGTCTTTTAAAAGTATTATATGCTTTAGATACTCTTAATTTCATATCAGAGTTAAATTGTTTTGCAATATAAAGATTTGTTGACTCCACAAGAATGAATATACACAATAAAATTTCAAATTCGGTTTGAACAAATTTTGTCAAGAACGACAAATCATTAGAAAAATCTGTATAATACAAGACTTTTTGAAATGCTCTCTTGACCAAATTTAAAAAGTCTTGGCTTGTAAAAATAAACGGAAATTTTACAAAATTTTCTTCCGGTAAATCTTTTGCTACGGAGGAATCTTTACGGTTTAAGAGTAAAAAACAATCAATAAATTCATTGAGGATTTCCGATATCCTTGAATCTTGTTTTCCAGATAATCCGGGTATTTGATATAAAAAATTATCAGACATGTTTAATAATAACAAAAAAAAAAATTGAAAATAAAATGATTCGATGGCTATGTGTTTATTTAGTGTTTTTAAGATTTACAAATGGTATGTTTCATGTAGCAAACAATAATTTGTATTATGCAAATGTTTCTTATAATATTAAAGGTATTAATTGGTTTGGTATTGAAACACAATGTCATTGCCCTCATGGTTTATGGATGCACAATACGGAATATTATTTGAATTTAATTCGATCCGCTTCTTTTAATTCCATTCGTATTCCTTTTTCATTTGAAACTGCTACAAATCTAGATGCAAAACTAGAATATGAATGTGTCAAGGCAGATCCCTATGTTTATTCCATGTCTTCTAGAGATTATTTGCATCATTTATTTTATCATGCTTCGATTCGTAATATTACAATTCTATTAGATTTTCATAGAGATCATGAAATCATTCAACCATATCCTTTGTCCATGATCAACCAAGAACAGTTTTTTCAAGCATGGAAAATTATGTTGGTAGAATATGGATCTTATAAAAACTTGATAGGAATTGATATTAAAAATGAACCTCATGGGGGAATTACATGGCTGGAGTGGTCGTCTTTTATTTCATCGTTTATTCATTTTGTAGATACTGAAATCCCAGAATACAAGGGATTATTTTGGGTAGAAGGTTTAGAAGAAGCAGTCGATGGAAGTGCATGGGGTGGTAGTTTTTCACAAATGGAAACTCATTTTGGTCAAAATCCTGATATTCGTATTGTTTTTTCACCTCATGTTTACGGAGTTTCTGTTCGAGGTATTGATTCTATAAATGACGGACCTTATCAATGGAATACCTGGTTTGGATTTCTTAATCAATATTATGATAATCTTTTATGCATTGGAGAAATAGGAGGATTTAACGGAGGATTGGATTATCAATGGCATCAAAATATTTTAGACTATCTAATAAAAAATTCAATTCATAATTTTTATTATTGGTGTCTTAATCCTGATAGTGGGGATACTGGAGGAGTATTGGGTCCAGATTGGACAACTATTGATCAATCAAAAATAGATTTTTGTTACAACTTACAACCTAATCCAACTTTTGTTGCTTTTTAGTTTTTAAAAACTTTAGATAACTAGTTCTAAAATTTCTAATTACAAAATTTTTATCATGTATAAAATTTGGGTAATTATAAATTTCTTGTTCAAGTTTAATGTTTTCTAAAGGGTAGTAAAATGAATATTGATATTGATCGATCCATTTTTGCGTATTAAATTCTATATATTTAATTTCCTCTTTGGATAAAATATTTAGAAATTTGTCAATATTTTCTTTTATTGGTGGTGAACTATTATTTTCCCAAAGACAAGATATTTCTGCCATTTTGATTGCTTCTTTTGAAATAAAAGTCATGTTTTCACAAAAATCCAATCTCAAAAATTTACAAATATTTGTCAACGTTTCTTTTTGGTATAGTATAAAATTTTCATATTTTATAGTTAAAATTTTAAAAGAAAATGCTTGATACAAGGTTTCCATAATTTGTCGACGATGAATCCATGTTTTGACGTTGGAAATGGTATCAAAATCGTGTATAATAGCTTTATTCATACTATTAATTTGAGCCCTAGGATCTCGAATTAAATCAATAATAAGAGCATCTGGAAATAAACTTTTAATATCTTGTGCATACAAGACAGAATCTTGACTTTTATCAATGACTATTTTGGCCCCTTTTTTTTCTCCAGCAATCAAGTACATTTCTCCTATAATTCGATGAATATTTCGTGGTTCATCTTTTAAAATATCAAATAATTCCAACGGATCAAAACTAATATCTGTCCATCTTATCAATGTTGTATTTTGATAACCAATAACATCGGTAATTAAATTCAAATAATTGGCATCACAAGAAAGATTCCCATAATTGGGTAATAAATGCATAAAATCATGAATATGAATTGGATAGGGAGCAAAAATATCTGGATGACAATTTAAATGTAACCTTAAAGAATTGCTCCCACAACGTCTCAAAGGAAAAATAAAAACTAACCGAGGTCTAGGCATTTTCTTAGGCTACAACATAATAATTTCCCTTCTTTTTTAATTTTAGTGTTTTTAATTTGGAAACATCATCGGTAAAAATATTAAAAATAGAAAAGTTTTTACCTCCCGCAAATAATTTAAATACTGCAGGTTTAGCTTTAACTGGTAATGGACAATCAGAAGTAGCGTAAATACCAATGACAATGGTTAAATAATTTCCCAAATCAGCAGGAAAATTTACAATATATGAATATCCACCAATAGGAGTAGTAAATCCTACAGAATATACAGTCTTGGAATATACACAAGGTCCTTTTTTAGGGCATTTTACTTGAACAGGACCAGCAGCAACATAAGTTAAATCAGCACATTTTCCGGATACAGTAGCAGGACTATAAGATAAAGTTTTAGTCAAGTTATCAATATTAACAGTATATTCACTCATTCCTGATTTACTAACCTTTAGTGCAGGAGCCAACGAAGCATAATTTTCTTTTACATAATGTAACGGGTTATTTACATCAGCGTTTAATGCTAACAATTGATTATCTGGAGCTAATTGAGGCCAGTCGCACTTGGATTCAATTGGTGTGTTACTATTATAACAGTCATTAATTTCTTGGATTTGTGAAATTGTAGAATAAGGCATTTTTTTAAACAAAAACTAAAAAAAATTTGAAATATTTTATAAATCTCCCTGTTTTCTATTTTCAGACTTTTCTACATCAAATTTGTTACCAGGATATCTAGAAGCAAGTTTGTCCATGTTTTCCTTTAGAACATCATTAGGGTCAAGATCAAGTGCACGACAAGCATTAATCCAATACCAAAGGATATCTCCAAGTTCACGTTTCATATGAAAAATATTGTCGGCTGTCAAAGGTTTTCCTTGAAAAATAATTTTCTTGACAATTTCATTGAATTCTCCAGTCTCTGAAGACAATCCAATGGCTGAAGTCATTAAAAGTGGAATTTGTGCTTGTTTACTATCCTCCAAACTTTGAATTCTCGTAAGAAAACAAGAAAAATCATTTGATTCTTTACTTGTGACGGCTTGAACAAAATTTTGATACTCTTTAAGATCCATTATTTTGATTTTTTACTTTTCATTTAAATTATTTATCAATTTTTTATTTTGCCTGTAAATAAAAATGATATCAACAAGAGACATTGATGCTTATTTAATGTGTAAAGAGAATTTAGACAAACCAAGATATGTGGATGCAATAAAAGATCATTTAAAAAAACGTTGCCCTAAATTAAATGTCAATGAAAAATGGGTAAAACCTTTTTGCGGTCAATTAGAGCCAAAAGCGAAAGCTTATATTGAGATTCTATCCAAACTGACTAAAAAAGACCTACAATCTGTTCTAGATAATTTAGGATACTCGTATTACAAAAATTCGGCTCCTAAAACAGAATTAATTAAACTTGTACTCGTGCGATTAAGCCATTGTAGAAATTCTTATACCGTAGGTGGTTATAATATTACTGAACTAGAACCCAAAAAATTATACAAGACCAAAAATAATTTTTGTCATGACGTTGATGAATTAGTAGAATATTTGATTGCTACTGGTGATCGAGATTATGATCCAAATGATCCTAATAATGCCCAAAAAATATGGAATAATCAATTTCAAAAATCTGATTTTTTTACAAACCCAAATATAAATAAACAAGCCTTGAAAAAGTATAAACAAATGAAAGATCAAGCTGTAAAAAAACAAATAGGTCAAATGAATATGGATCTTTATAAATTTATAGAAATGGTTGGAAAATTGGGTTTTGTGTTTGCCAATGATGAAACCACCAGTCATGCTCAAACTGGGTTCGATACTAGTGCTAAATTAATTGCAAAATTTACACAAATATTAGAACAAAGCCCAACAGAAGTAAAAGATAAAATTATGAATCTTAAGAATTATAACGGAGATACAATAGCAGAAATCTTGTCCAAAACGAATTCAACATGTATTCATGGAGTTGGATTTAGTTTTGCCAAAGTATATTTTTATAATTATTTAAAATACAAAAGAAAATTTCCTGATATTCAGTTATTACCATTATTCTTGAAAAAGGATAATTTTTTCGTATGTCCCCAATTTTTACAAGGAAAAGCTTTAGTAAAAGCTATAGAGAAGGCAGTGCCTGAACAACCTGTTGATTTTATTTATTATTTTCCAGACCCAAATACAGGAAAGTTGGAATCTTATAAACGAGTTCCTGGAAAATTACAACTTGAACAAATTGAAGCAATGCAAGAATTAATTAGTGAATTTGATTTGGTCTAATTTTTATTTTAATTTTATTTATAAAAAAATATGATTTCAACAAGAGATATTTCAAGTTATTTGTCATGTAAACGTAATTATTTATCTCTTGCAGGAATGGATTATACAGGATTGATACTCGAACGTTTAAAACAACGATGTCCAAAATTAAAACCCAATAAAGCTTGGGTCAAACATTATTGTGATGAATTAAATAGTAGAGCCAAGCTCTACCTCGATACTCTGAATAAATTAAGTATTACAGATTTGAAAACAATCGCAAGTTCCTTGAATATAAATTTTGGTTGGTTAGGAGGAGCATGTCCTAGTAAAAACTATTTAGTAACCATGATCTTTGATGAATTGATGAAATGTAAAAATTATGAAACGATATTCGGTGAAGAAATCACAGAGATAGACCCTAAAAAGATGTGCAAGACAAAAAATAATTATTGTCACAATATTGATGAACTTTTAGCCTATTTAATAAGCACAAAAGACTCTAATTTGGAACCAAAAGACGAAAATAATGTAGAAGAATTATGGGTAAACGCACAACAAAAGCAAGCTTTTTTGAAAAATAAGTTTCATGACAGTCAGAGTCTAAAACAGTATCATCAAATGGTTCGTTTAAAAACTCAACAAAAACAAAGGAGCATGACTCTGGAACTATTCAAATATATTGAATTCGTAGGAAAATTAGGATTTATTCTAATTAGTGATGAGCCAAATAGTCACGCTGTTGGTGGATTTGATAATAGTATGAAAGCAATCATTTCATTTACTAAATTATTAGAACAATCACCACAAGATTTTCAGGATAGTATAAAGAATCTTGCAAATTATAATTCAGATTCTGTATCCAAAATAATTTCAAAAATTAATACCACTTGTATCCATGGAAGTGGCTCTGCACTAATTGGAATATATTTCTATCATTTTCAAAACTTTAAGAAAAAATACCCACAACTAGAATTATTACCTCTGTTCCAAAAAAATGATGAAAATTATGTATCTATCCAATTTAGTGGTGGTATGAAATATATTAACGCCGTTAAAAAAGCCAAAGCAAAAGACCCAGTGTATAGAAATTTCTATGCACCTAACAATATTGGTAAAATTATTAGACTTCATAGAGATTTTGGATATCAATTAACAGCAAATGATTTGAAAGAAATGAGAAAATTAGTCAAGGAATTTGCATTGTAATTTTTATTTTATTTAGAAATAAAAAGTCATGTATGCCAAAATAGAAGAAGCATATAACCATCACCATTCCCAAATTTATATTGAAAATTATGATAGCACCCCCAATCTTTATGGAGCTTTAAAAGGCAATACTCGTAAATGTTTTTATCCTAGAGATTTATGTGCTTGCCGTCAAACAATTCGTGGCGAAAAAGTAAATGCTTGTCTTCCAATTAATTTCTGTAAAGATTGTAATTTAAATGATTCAAGGTGTGATTAAAAATTGTCTAAAAAAAATTTTCAAAAGTTTTTAAATAAATGATATCGGGTCTAGAAAATCTTGGTAATACGTGTTATTTAAATTCTGTTCTACAATTATTAATGCAATGTTCGTCTTTTATAAATATTTTTAAAGAAGCTGAAAAAAGTACCTCTCAAGTTATTCAAAATTTTATAAATTTTGTGGAAAAGTACGAAACTCAAAAAGTAGTCTCTCCAGTGGAAATTCAATTAATTTTAAATTTCAAAGAAAATTTATTTGCTCCTTTCCAGCAATATGATGCCCATGAATCATTAATTCAACTTTTGGATATTTTGGGAGAAGAAACAGAAAAAGTTTGGAAGCAAAATATAAACAAGGCTTTTTTTCAATATAAATATTATACCCATTTTCATAATTTAACTCGATGTAATGATAAAAAACAAATCATAAACTCTGAGACAATTTTGACATTACCTTTTACAGAATCTCTAAAAAAATCTATTGATTTATTTGAGGTAAAAGACAAAATTGAAAATTGGGAGAGTGAAAAATACAATGAAAAAGTGGATGCTGAAAAATTTAATACAATCTATCATTGGCCTGATTATCTTTTTATACAAATTAATCGTTATGATTCCAATTTTAATAAAATTCAAGATAATATGGAATCACCGCTCCAATTTAATGATTATGAATTAAGAGGAGCAGTTATTCATCATGGTCATTTTAGATTTGGACATTATATTACAATTTTGTTAATCAATGGCGAGTTTTTTCTGTGTGATGATGAAAAAATTCACCCAATTCAAGCAAATCAAGCTATAGAAGGAATCAAAAAAGCATATTTATTATTGTATGTAAAAAGATGCAAAAATTAAAATACCTTTCTATATTGTATAGAGATCATGGAAATTTACCCTTTACTGTGTCGAAAATTAGAAAGGTCTTTAACTTTTCTTTTTGAGTTTTCAAAAGGAAAGAATGATATGGTCATTGATTTTTTTATTGATTTCCTAGATGTTTTGAAAAATGACCAATCTTTACAAGAACATTTTACTTTTGAAAACGCATCTAAAAACGTTGTAGAATTTGTATTTTATTTTTGCCAGCAAAATCAAATAATACTATCTTTGGAACAAAAAATTACTCTTCAATCGATTTTAAAAAAACTAGTCTATGTCTTAGGAAATGATTTATTAATGTCTAATTTAGAAAAGAAAAGATTTAAATTATGGTGAATTTTTATTAGATAAATAAAAATTTACACGTATTCTATAATATCCAAAAGCAAATGATAAGGTAATTTTTTTTTAATCCATTGATAACTTTCTCGGTAAACATTATCCTTTTCCCATATATTTTTAAATTTATAAAAAAGATTTGGTTCTACACAATATATATAAAACCGATGTTTTACTAAATCGTAATTATCATTGGATAAATTCCATCTTTTGATTCTAGTATTTTTAATATAAAATACCATGGTTGGATAACTTAATCTCTTACGATTCCAATACATTTTTTTACCGGATAAAAATTCAACCAAGGAGTGATTTTTCATTTAATTCTCATAAGTTTGATTCCTTAAAATGTTTAAAATTTTATTAATATCAGTGTCATCTTTTTCAGTGAAATCAACATCATTGTCATCATTATTATCTTGTAAAAAGTTGGCTGCTTTTTTTGCTTGATTGGCATAAATGGATTGATTCATAGAAATACTTCCATCATTTTGGTCCATTTCTGGAGTCTTTTTTCCAAATATTGGCACATTTTCCTCATTTTTGCCTTTGATAAAATCCCCAAAAATACTCTTGTTGGTTTTTGGGGCAAAATTAACGGGCTGTTTAGGAGCAGGGGCAGTAACAATTTGAACAGGTTGTTCTGGAGTAGGTTGAACTATTTCTTGAATAATGGGCTCTTGAACTCGAATAGGCATTTGAACAGGAACTGGAAATCCTCCATTGTTGAAAAAGTCGGGAAATTCAAAATCATACTCTGCTTCTCTACTAATTTCATAAACCGAACTTACTTCAAGACTATATTTGACATCAATATTACCTACATATTCTTCAGTACAATTTAATGTGACAAAAACTTGTCCTCGGTTTACAACATCAGCGTGAATATCTTTGATAATTAATTTTCCTCTATTAGGTTCCAAGTTTTGAATAGGAAGAGTAATAATATTAACAAGCTCAATGGCGGGAGAAAATGTTTGGGACCAAATAGACACGGTAATACAAGGAATAGTTTTGGGGCCAAAATAACTCAAGAGAACATTAATATTTTGTAATTGAATATTACTCGATACTAAATGACCATGAGAATACGATTTTTGTAAAAGATCATTACCATTTCCGTAAGGAATGATTAAACCTTTATTTCCAATAATCATGTTATTTGAAATTTTACCTTCTACAGAAGCAAATCGTTCAATGGAAAATTCGACATCTGTTTTAATTGATTTGGAAGAACTATCAGAACCAGCATCATAATGAGCCTTGGTTATTCTGTTCTTTTTAATTTTTTTCAACGATTTGATAATATTAGAATTGAGTGTTGGTGCGTTAAGAGTTTGAGCTTTAGTATTCATGTAAGCGCTTGCTCCTGGTACTCCATAAGGAGCAATAGGTTTATGAGTTTGAACACGTTTGGTTTTATTTTTCTTACTACTACCTCCTACAACAGCGTCAGTATTAGTATTTAATTCAGTGATGAGTTTATAATTGGATTTTCCTCTCTCATCAATTACTTTTTCTAATTTCCAAGAATTATGCATATTATCCATACTTCTAGAAGACATACTTTCATCATTTTTATGGCTAGAATGAATCGGAATAGGGCGAAATGAATTCATTTTTTTTAAAGAAAAAATATAAATTATTTTTCAATGGAAAATTTTCAATTCCTTAAATTAAAAATTGAAACTTGGAAATGTCTTGTGCCAAGAATTCAAAAAATGAGAAAAGTGCTTTTACTATATTCTTTTTATTTTATGTTGAATCCAATTTTTGCATACACTCCAATACAAGTTCCCCATAGACTCGTGAATTATGTAGCAAGGGGGACCTTGAATTATTATAGAAATTTTGTAAATAAAAATGACTTAAGACAAGAAATTTGGGCTCATTTTTATGAAAATCAAAACGAACCAGAGCTACAAAAATTATTGTTTAGAAATGCTGGAAAATACTCTTCTAGAGAACGTAGAAAAAAATTAAAAACTAAAGATTTGATACAATGGAAAATAAATAAATATTATGAGTATGAAAATAATTTTTATCCAGATATTAACTATGATAATTTATCGAGTGATGAACAAATAATTGTCGATTTGCTTTTACAAAAAAAATCAACACTAGAAATTATGGATACCTTGAAATGCACTTTTCCAAAATATAAAAAATATATTTCAAAAATCCGTAAAAAAATTTCTTTTCAAGTTATATAAACCAATGTCTAATTTTATTATATCATTTCCTAGAAGTGGACAACATTTGGTTGAAAGCGTTTTAAATTTTATTTGTAAAGAACATGGAACCTTTTTTAAATATTGCGAGTATTATAGTTGTTGTAAAAAAACTCCTTGTGAATTGGAAAGTAATGTCCAAAAAAATCATGATTTTTCATTAGAATTTCCTATCAATGAAAATTGGAAATACGTAATTCTTTATAGAAAAGATCCAATTTTACAATTGGAGGCGTGTTCACGTTATATGAATATAGATAACATTGACGAAAAAATAGAATTTATCAAGGAAAAATGGTGGTATTATGATGAATTTGTAAAGAAATGGTGTTGTGATCCCAAATCTAATATCCTTGTTTTTGATTACTATGATTTGTTGGAAAATCCTACATTAAATTTCAAATTAATTTTTTCTCACTTTTTTCCGGAAGCCCAAATAATTGACTATGTATTTGAAAATATCACCAGCGAATATTTTTCTATCGATGATGGAAATAGAAATTTTTATACCTCCAGCATTCATTCTCCCAAAAAAATGGATCAAGAATTATATAATCAGCTTAAAGAAATGTTATATAATGAATAAAAGGCCGCTTGGTCTAGTGGTATGATTCCTCGTTTGGGTCGAGGAGGTCGAGGGTTCAATTCCCTCAGCGGCCCCTTTTTGGATTAAAAAGTATCGTTTTTAATCGAGCAAATTTTTTCAATAAAAAGTGATTTTTTTTATTTTTTTCAAACCAAAAGTAACTTACAACATCAAGAAACCCGGAAATTAACCAAATTTTTTTTATCTAAACTACAGGAAACTCAAACAAGGATGGCTCACCAATTTCAGCATCCCGATATGGACTTTATGGAGGACCCAGTCTCCTTTCACACTGTTATGGTGAAACGGGAGGTACTGGCCGACATCCTCCTAATCTGGAGAATGAATGAAATGGAAGCTCGGTATGAACGCTACGAACGTGCGATGAGACACTGGTACAAACATGAGGACGACTGGGAAGTTTTTGACATGTCTTTCGACTACATTTACTAGGTTAATTTGTAGGGGAAAATCTTTCCACCGCATTCTTGGTATACATTTTTACGTGTTAAAAAATGCCTTCGTAGAATAGGGTTATCATCTACAATATCCATAATGATGGGCTGAACATCAGGACGTCGAAATACACGGCCTAAATATTGCATAAAATATTCTTCTGCATCGGTAGCCAAAATAAGCATATCTAATTTGTCATGAGAAAATCCTGTTCCCACTTTTTGAAACGTGGCAATCAAAATTCTTGCTTCTTTATCATAACTTGAATCTCCATCTTTAAGTAAAGTGGCATAATCTCCTTGCTCCTTGAGTCCTTGAAAAATTGATTCAATTTGATGGATCCGTTTACTCAAAATTAAGATATTACGATCCTTGTGTAATTGACAAATCTTGACAATATTCTTGTTTCTTTCTACATGGTTAGTTTGCGCATCAATAACGGTATTCCAAAGTAATTGACCCTTGTTGTCTTTTTCGGCTACAATTTTAATATTGGTTTCCCAAAAATAAACTTGATGCGGTTTGAATAATTTTCGTACTACTTTTCTCAATCCAAAATACAACTCCAACATACTATCGAATCCATCGGGACGATAAGGAGTAGCACTCAATCCTATTAGGTAACGAGGACAAAGATATCCCAATGCTCTAGAAAAAATTTTGGTCATGATTAAATGACATTCATCCACAATTACAAATCCTATTCCTAATTTTTCATATTCTTTAGGATCTCTTTTAGCTACATTGATAGCATTCATAATATAAAATTGGCATCCAGGATTGATTTTTCCTTTAGTTTTAATGTGTTGAATTCGAGCATGCTCACCAAAAACATTTTGAATCGTGGCCATCCATTGATCTACCAAGACAATTTTATTGACTAGAATCAAGGTTTTGAGTTTAATAATGGCAGAAATGGCCAATGTAGTAATAGTATTATGTGTTACTATTCCATTTCCTAGCATAAAACGTCCATTACCAGTAATTTCAAATCCAAAGTATTCATTAATTGATTTTTTTGTTAATCGAAAGGGAAATGTAATTCTAACTCGTCGATCTGGTTCTTCCAAAACATGGAAAGGATCGGTAAAAACAATCATCACGGAATTAGTCAAAGGATGAATTTGTAATCCAGAAAGCATAACAAGTCGTAACTTGTCCTCAAAATTTTGAGTAGCCGCAAGTGAAAATGTTTTATTAGATAAGCAAAACGTAGAAATCTCTTTAATAAATGCTCGATTAGATTTCAAATCAAAATTGGGGGAATCGTAGTCTTGGTAAAAGGCTCGTAATGTTTCTTGTTCTTGTTTAGGTAAATTAATAAAATTTTCCAAACTAATATCGATTTCTTCTAGTTTGGTTTCATCCCATAAGGACAAGATATGGCTTTGATTACATGTAAATTGAACAAAAGAAATTTCTTGATGAGAACATGTCCATAAAGTTTCAAAACCACGACACACGGAAACCACTTGACGATCACCGTAGTCATCTCCAACCAAAACTGTTCCAACTTTGATATTTTCTACAAGTTGAGTGTCTCCATTTTTTAAAAGAATTTTGGTCCCTTTGGCAAGACACTTACCACCACCAGGATAAATGGCCATCATACAACTACCATTTTGGTTCAGCATTTCAATAGTTTCGGTTAATACCATTTTTTGTTCGTCTCGAAGTTTTCCTTGAAATGAAATCTTGATGGGTTGACAAGAATTTCTCTCGGTTCTGTATTTTTTGGCAAAATAATTCATACCCCATTGAAAAGGAATATAAACATTAGTTTCATCTCTACGGACAACATTGTATTTAGGAACTACCATCCAAGGGAATCTGGCTTTTTTTTGTTTATTTTGTTGCGTATTTTCTTCAATTAATAAATATTTTTCAAAGCTTTCAATATCCTCGTCTTTGAGATCAACTAAAGGAATTTTTATCGACATGTTGATTTTCTCGATAAAAATTAATTCAGTCATCATTTTTCTTTTCTTGTTAAATTGAAGATTTTTATGATTTTGGTTTTTAGGATTAAAAAAATTAAAAATTTTTTTAATTTATTTGTTAAATAAAAAATGAACCGTAACGACAGAGCTATGGCCAAAGCCAGTTCAAATGTTTTTCAAACTTCGACTGCAAAAAGTACAAGACAAGGAAAAAACGCACAATTAGCACAAGCTTCAAGTATGGGTAATGTAGCTGCTGCACGTCTTAAGAAAGGAGGTAATTTTTACAATGCACAAGGAACTAAAGTAAGTGTTGACCCAACGTATATTCCTCTAGGGGCTGTAAGTAGTAATCCTTTTAAAGTGGCTGATAAAAAGGCTGATCACGCACAAAAAAAAGCTGATCAAGCAGCATTTGTGGCACAAGAGCAAGAAATGGCCGCAATGAAAAAATTAAAAACCCTAAAAATAGCTAATAAATTAGCGCAAGCAAAAGCAAAAGCAGACCCTAAAATGGGTATTCATTTAAGAAAATAATTTAAAATTAATTTTTATTTTTTCATATATTTTTTATAATAATTTCATTATAAAAATAAAAATTTTAAATAAAAATGACCATTCAAGACATTACAAATTTTACAGAATTACAAGAAATCGCTCCTACTAAAAAATACACTGTGATTGACTTTTATACCGATTGGTGTGGTCCTTGTAAAAAGCTAAAACCATTATTTTTAGAATGGTCTCAAAATCCCGATTATCAAGAAATTTCTTTTTTAAAGGTGGATGCCGATCAAGATGAGGATCTTTGCCAAAAGTACTCTATAAAAGGATTACCCACGGTAGTCTTTTTAAATCAAGAATGCGAAAACATTTATCAAGTCATTGGTTTTGATCCAGAAAAAATTATAAACAAGTTGAAAAGCTTGTTAGAATTACAAGAAAGTATTGGTATTAAACAAGAGGGTGTTACAATTGAATATAATACGAAACAAGACATTTTTAACCTTGATAATTTTGTTATCTAGAGTTATCTAGGATGTCTAGAGGGGTCTCATTGATGGCATTCTTGATGTATTAGGCATAATTTCTGGTGGAATCAAATTAAAAATATATGCTCCTGTAGATCCGGTAATATTATAATTTCCAGGTTGTGGCAAAGGGATTGGGTTACCTTGAGCATCCATGCTTATGGTATTATTTCCTGATTTTACCATAACTTTTGGCTCTTGATTAGCCAAGAATGAAATATCATAAGTATTGGGAGAAGAAGTGGTCAAGTCATTAACGACTGAAGAGTGACCAACATTATCAAAAAGAGAAACTTGTCCTAGTGTTTGCCCGGTTTTATTATTTAAAGTCCAAGAGTATTTTATAAGACCAGGAGGAGGTGGTTGGTTTTGATCCATGTCTTGAGGTTGACCAGTAGAGCCTGTATTTGTGGATTCAGTCTCTGGACCTGGTGAATTACTTGGAGAATCTTTGGGCGGTTTTTTTATAACAAATTTAACAATGACGACTATAATTATAATTAAAAGTACAAGAGCGCCTGCTATGATTCCTATCATTTTTGGATTCATAAAGAAAGGTGATTTTGATTTTTGCGATAGTTGTTGACTCATTTTTATATAAAAAAATTTTAATTTATTAATTAAAATTTTCAAGTGTTCCTTTTTAAGTTACATTATAGAGCATGCATCATACCAATGATGGGCTGGTGAGGATGTAGAAGCAGGAGAAGCGGGACTTTCTGCAGGTGTTGCTGGACTTGCAGGAGTCGTAGCGTCTGAAGCTGTAGATGCTCCTGAACTGGTGGGTGTAGCAGCGACAGGAGTAGAATTTCCTGTACTTGTGGCTGTGCCGGTTGTAGCAGCGGCGGCTGCTGCCGGGGTTGGACTAGGACTTGGAACACTACCAGAATTTGCCGAACAATTCATTACAGAGTTATTCGCTAATTTTACGTTGGAAATATTACCACCGGCGTTTAGATTGTTGGTAACATTGTTAATACATTGAGTAATTGTTAGATCAGGGCATTTTATATTTTTATCTGGCCATAACGATGGATTCCCGGAACACATGGAGTAATAACATTGCGGTTGAGTCATTGCAGATGCTAATTGAGGATTGTTTTGCGTAACTTGAGATTTAAATGCATTATATACTGAATCAGGTAAATAGCATCCACAGACAGATTGTATAGTAGGATCAATTGTTTCATTAAGAACACCATTTGTCATGGTTATTGTGGAACATAAATTTTTAAGATTAGTTCTTACCGTGGAATCTAAGGAACCATTCTTGTAACTACTACTATAAAAGTTTTGACAAGCATTAGAAGTAAAAGTTGCCGGTTGATTACAATAATTGTACCAACCAGTTTGACAACCTGTTTCAAAAGAATAAGTAGTATCACAAGCCAATAGAGAGGTTGGAATACTAAGGGAACTAGGAATTTCAGTTGCAGGATAACCCGTAGGTGGAGTTGTTGGAGAATTAACAAAATAAGTCATTATATTAGTTCCACACAGTGTTTTACCTGTGCTAAGTAATTTAGTAGTCAAATACAAGCCATTATTATAAACATTACAATAATCAATTAATAAAGTTTGAACAGTTTGACAATTTTTAGTTATTGTCCAAGCAGTATAAGAGCTAGCTCCAATTTGAGTTAACATTAGATTCATTTCTTCAGGGTTCATCGCAGAAGGATATTTAATAGTATAAATAACTTTGAAAACGGCATAGGATGGAGAAACATTAGCTGAATCAGTAGTATCTACGGTTCCGTTGGCTACAATAAAATGTAAAAAGGTAGGGGTGCTTGGATTTGCATTACAGGACCAAAACCAATATTTGGATTGTTTGGGTTTAAAAACATTGTATTGTCCATATAAAGTTAACTGACTTGCTTGCCAATAGTGACAGTATGTTCCTCCCTGGTTATTTTTACAAAATTTAGAATTATTCCAGCATGGGTTATTGTCTTCGTTTGATCCATTACCATTTCGACTTGGATCATTACCATTACAGTTCCATTTACCTTGCCAGCCTTTACAGGAATAATCCTTACAACAGGCACCTGTTCCACAGTTTTCATTTGTATCTGCACCACTACCTCCATAATCGTTCCAAGAAAATCCTCCCGAACTATTTTTATTTCCACCGCAATTCGAACCCGGATTGCCATTGAATGCACCTCTAGCATTAGTTGATTGCCATCCCTTAACTGAACTACAATTATACGCCGCAAAGTAATTTGAACTTGGAGTTGTTAGACTAGGTATAGGAGCCGATGGTTTGTTTCCACCTTGTCCTCCACAAGAACCACCATAAGGAGTGTTACACCAATTATAAGTATTGGGTCCAGATTGCTTTGGACCTATTTGAAGAACATCACATGTTGAATTTGCAAGTGTGTTACATGGAACATCAAAATAAATGGTATAAGTTTTTGTCTCACTAGGACCCGGTGCTGGCGACGGAAGCGGAGTAGGAAGAGGTGCTCCAGAGGGTAATCCAGGAGGAGGTAATGGGGTTGGAGTTGGAGTCACCACTGGGGTACAGTTATAAGATACTTGATATTGTTTAAAATAACCAACCGCAGGATCATCCGTGTTTGTACCAACAACAGAATCATCTATAGTGCATCCTTGTTGTCCAATACAGGAAGCTGGTAATGGAATATATTTATAAGCTTTTCCTGGGGCAGGAACACCAGCTCCTGGGCATGTAGAATTATCCCATCTTCCATATTTGATCATACCTGCGGATAAGGTTTGATTTGCCGGGCAACAAACGGTAGAACTAGCACCTTGACATTGCATGTCACCGATAATTTGAAAGTTTCCATTTTGCATCCCACTAGTATTTGTATTTAAAACCGGTGTATTAAACAATTGATTTACATTTGTCTTGTCTCCACAAGTATAATTTTTATCTGGATTTCCTACATCTACACAGTAAGGTGTATTTCCGGTTACCGAAGTTGGCAATTGAATTAAAGAAATACCAGTCGATCCACCTGCAATGACTGAAAATTTTTGATTATCAGTATCATAGCAAGAACTCCAACTTAATGGATATCCATAAGTTCCTTTTGTGGACCCAGCCGTTAAGCATCTACCATTTAAAATATTGACCAAATTAGTGGTGCTTCCAGGTTTAAAAAATTGCTGATTTGTATTATTATCCTGACAAAGGTATTGCCCTTGACCAGTTTTATTTGAATCAGTCCACGGGTTTCCCCATTGTCCTTGATCTAAACAATGTCCACCTCCAGCAAAAGCTGAAGTTAATTGAATTTGATAAGGTGTTGGCGACGGAGATAAAGTGGCATAATTTTCTTTTTTACGACGACTCATTTTTTATAAATTAAAATTTTAAATTTTTTTACCTTTCATTTGCGAAACCAAATCCGTTGAAGAATTTATTCTAGCATAATACTCGGGTATAGGTCGTTTAAAGCCTTGATCATTCAAAATTTGTAAATACTTACTTGCTGCTAATTGTTTGGCTTCATCCAGTAAAGGAGCCTCGGTAGTAATAAGTAATTTTTTACGATTACTTAATTTATCATGTTGATACAAATTTACAATTTGACCCGTTTCGGTTTTTACATTTTCCCACATCATATTTCCCCAAATCATATGGCATTGACGACCTGGCACTTGTTGACGGAAAAAATCAAAAGTTTCTTTAAGCCTAGTAATTGGATCATACAAGTCCTCATATTTTAATGAAATATTCAACTCGTCCAATATAGACTTTAAAATTCGAAAACAAATCCCATATCCAGCTCCATTACCCAACAAGCCGTCAATCAATACTTCTGTAGCTCCAAAAAATGCTTCAAATACATCTTCCAGTAAACTTTTTCCCTTTTGTTCTTTAATTTCTTTTTCACATGAAATGAAATCTATAAACCCAAGGCTTTCCGCAATCATTGCAAAATTTTTCTTGGATACCAAATTGATCCGAAGACGAGCAATAACTTTGACACCATCCGAGTTTTGAAGTTGAGGAAATCTTTCTTTTATATACCAAACTATTGACTTGTTACAAGTAACATCACCTAAGATTTCTAAATATTCATAATTTCTATCGGGATCAATAGAAATGTGAGTGAATGCATCCGAATAGAGATTCATTGATTCTGTATTCGTTAATAAATCTATATATTTTTTCTTTAAATGACTTCGCTGTAAAAGAGTTTGAATAAATGATTTAAACGGTAAACCTCGTTCACCAAAAGAAAGTTCCTTTTGTTTTTCCAGAAGCTCAACTTGAACGTGAAAAATTTCAGACATTTTTTAATAATGGTAATATAAAAAAAAAAATACAATAAATATAAATCATCAGTTTTTATGAAAAAAACAATTTTTTACCCAGTCTTTATAAAATGTCTTTCTTTTATAAATGACCCTTTTTGGAGATTTGTATACGAGGATATGGCCTACGGAAAATGTCCTTATGGGCTCTACCTTCAAAAGAATTACTTGTGTTGTAGTGTTAAAAATAAAGAATTTACCTACAAGTTGGAGACTGATAAAGAAATTGAGGAGATTTACAATGACACTTATAATTTATTAAAATATAGAGTAGGAATTTTATCAGAAAAGGAAAAACTTATTCAACGGGAAAAAGTTTTGCGTAATCGACTTTCATTGAAAAAAGATGAATGGCAGAATGTAAAGAAAAAAATGATTCGTGACACCTTGTTGGAAAATTTTGTTTTAAATAAATCAAATGAGTTTTTTTTAAGTATGAATGTGTCCAAAAAAGTTTTGGCATTGATTATTATTGGTCTCATGTTTAAAACATTAAATTCAAAAAATATAATCTATTCGGATGGTTTTATAAAAGATATTACTGGGTTTGTTTTCCAACCTAAAAAAGTTTTAGTGACCAAAAATATATATATGAATAAAAGTCAACGTTGTTGCGAAGAAGATAATTTCTCCATCAAACAAATGTCTTCATTTTGGCCTGTATACTTGAATGATATTTCGGTGATTACAAAATAATTTTTGTTTTTATTAAATAAAATGAATTCGGTAGCCAAGAAATTAAAAATTATCAAATGTATTCTTGATTTAATTGATAAGGATTGGGTTTCCATTGATTTACATTCAAAAGATAATATAACATTAATTTTAACCTACACCCCGGAACAAGTGCAAAGAAAAGTAACAAAGGGATCCAGTTTTACGATTGAAAAGAAATCAGAAGATGAATTAATTTTTTATTCAATTATGGATGTTGATAAAAAATTTATCAAAGAACAATTAATTCTATTGCTAAAAAATTTCAAAATTTCCACGATTGATGTTTATTGTCCTAATGGAAATTGTTCATTACGAGGAACCAATGGAAAATCTTTGGATAAGTTTTTAATGGAATGTAAAATGACACAACAACAATTAGGAAATTTTAGAGGGCAGGAAGCTTGGATGACTAGATTAAGACAGGATAAAGTCTAAGATATTTAATTTGTAATTTCAAATTAAATTAAATTTTGCTTGTAATAGAGATGTCCTATTTAATAGACTTGTGGTCAGAAAAAATAGACGACCCAGTGAAGGATTTTTATTCATTAGCTGAAAATTTCAAAGAATTCTCAAGACATCTTCATGGAATTAATATCAACAATTTACCTCCTCCTTGGAGTCCTTTACTTTTATTATGGAAAGATAATGTCTTTTACAAAAAGGTATTGGAAATTTTTTTAGCTCATGGGGTAGATATGGATCAAGCTGGAGAACAAGGATTTAATGTATTGTATATTATTATAATTTATATCTTTCATGATCCTTGTGCAATTCAACATTTAGAATGGTGGTTAAAAATGGGATGTAACCCCAATTATAAATTAGTTTGGAAAGACCAAGTTTTACTTCCTTTGGAATTTTTTCTACTTTTAGAATCTACAGAAAAATGGAATAGTCATGATTTTATTTCCAACATTGAAAAATTTGAAAAGAGAACACTGGAACCTGATGAAATTGAAAATGTCATTTTATTGTTTCTTTGCTTTCAAACTGAAATGCCTGTTCATTATAGCCATACATTACTTGAAAATTATTTACAATTAGAATTAAAAGATTTTACCAAAACTAGGATGGAAAAATTTCCAATCTTGGAATCTAAACTTTTTGATTATTACAAAATGCCAAAAGAACTTGCCAATTTTTGGGAGCGACACCAGTATCTGTCTAAAAATTTTAATCATTTTAGAAAAAATAAATACAAGGCATCTTTTTCTCAAGAACTTGATATTATCATCAATCCTTATTTTTGTTTAGATGAAATTACACCTAAAGAGCAATACATTGAATATTTTGATGGGTCAAAAAATTTTTATTTTATTGCAAGTATGATTCCATCTATTCTTAAAACCGGAATAAATCCATGCACCAACCAACCTATTCCTTTAGAAATAAAAATGTCATGGGTTGAACAATTAGACAATGGAATATTTTTTCCTTATAAAAGTTTGGAAGAAAATTTGGAAATTTTTCCACTAGTCTTTCAATGTCCTAAAAAAACAAGTAATGTTCAAAGTTTAGTAGAAATTCTAAATAAAATTATCTCCAAAATTCATCCTTATACTAGTATAATGAATATTCGTCACTGGAAAAAGTTTGAAATCCAATTTGCCACTACTATTTTAGAAGATCCTCCTTATTTTATTACAGAATTAAAAAATGTAGACCAACATGAAAAATTTCTAATGATTCTTGTAAAATATTTGTATGCCGATTTGGAAACCAATGCCAATAAAATACATTTTGGAATAGAAGATATTACTGAAGATTTAAAATTATACAACTTGTGTCAAAAATTTTTCTATGAAAGTGGTCAAGAATTTACTTTTTCATTTTTTGAAGCCATTTTGAATACTGAAATTTATAATCTTTTAAAAGATAGAATTGGATATTATTCATTTTATGATATGGGACATACATGGTATAGAATATGTACAATCTATTATATAGAACATGACATTACAGAAGATACATCAATAATGCTGATTCAATAAAAAAATTTTAGAGTAAATAAAAATGGAAAAGGGAGTTCCAATCAATGGCGTTTTTGTAAAAATTAATGGTCAATTTCCGGTAACTAATAATGAACGTATTTTGGCCTATTACACTTTATCCAAAGCTTATAAAAATCAAACTAAAAAATTTTTATTTTTTTAAATGTAGAACATGTCAATTCACAATTTAAAAAAAAATTATAAAACCTGTAGAGAGTTGTCCAAAAACCAAGAATTTATAAAATTGGTAAATGAGCTTGTAATAAATTATACAAAAGAAAATTATAATTCTTTATTACTGTTTGTTCAAGAAAATTACCCCCATCAAACTATTAGCATCATTAGTGATTCTAATTTTTATTTATTTATTAGTGAAGCACAATTTCAAGATCCTAGACTTTTAATTTTGACCAATAATATCAATGTGACATTTGCTT
>Ga0114973_10000984_pt1 | contig 21258 bp, 17 predicted proteins | sample M_140807_MF_Meta_FD_87025 | JGI IMG/M metagenome (GOLD analysis project Ga0114973, IMG submission 87025) | Freshwater microbial communities from Lake Montjoie, Canada to study carbon cycling - M_140807_MF_MetaG | ecosystem: Environmental > Aquatic > Freshwater > Lake | place: Lake Montjoie...
CTGACCTTACGGTGATCGTCAAGCTGTTGCTTGTCGATCACCGACTCTTATGCTGAACATAAAACCGACCGCAGTCGCGCAAGCGCCTAAAAAGCGTTTGTCCTGGAATAATCCAGAGGTGCGTGCGATCGTTTACCAAGTCCTGGCGATCGCCCTCGTCGGCGGTGCTGGCTGGTACCTTGTGCATAACACCTTGCACAACCTCTCTGTACGAAACATCAACACTGGTTTTAGTTTTTTGAGCCGTGAGGCAGGCTTCGCCATTGGCGAAGGCGTGATTAGTTTTACACCGGCTGACACCTATCAGCGTGCCATCACGGTAGGCGTGCTCAATACCCTGCGCGTAGCACTTTTGGGTATCTTGTTTGCCACGATTCTTGGCACCATTATCGGTATCGCCAGGCTTTCAAAGAACTGGTTGGTTCGAACGGTTTGTAGCGTATATGTTGAAGTTATGCGCAACATCCCTTTGCTGTTGCAACTGTTCTTTTGGTATGTCATCCTGATCGAAACAATGCCTGGTCCTCGCCGTGCGTATCACCCGATGCCAGGCGTGTTTGTATCAAACCGCGGCATACAGATGCCCACCGTGCATGGCGATGGGCTGACCTGGCTATTAGCCGGTTTAGCGCTGGCGGTTATGCTGTGTCTGGTTCTTCGTCGGTGGGCCCGACGGCGCCAAGAGCAAACCGGCCAGGTCTTTGCGTTGGGGCGCGTAGCGATCGCGTTGCTACTTTTGACACCGACACTGGCTTGGTGGTTAAGCGGGGCACAGTTATCGCTTGATGTCCCTGAACTCAAAGGGTTTAATTTCGCAGGCGGCATGACACTGACGCCCGAGTTCGCCGCACTTTTGTTTGGCTTGGTGATTTATACCTCGGCATTTATCGCCGAAGTGGTGCGTTCGGGCATTCAATCCGTTCACCGTGGTCAATGGGAGGCGGCCGGTGCCTTGGGCATTAAAAATAGCCTCGTACTTCGTTTGGTCGTGTTGCCGCAAGCCTTGCGCGTGATCATCCCCCCCATGACCAGTCAATATCTGAACATCACTAAAAATAGTTCGTTGGCCGTGGCGATTGGTTACCCTGATTTAGTGTCGGTGATCAACACCACGCTCAATCAAACTGGCCAAGCGATTGAAGGTATTTTGATGATCATGGCAGCCTACCTAACCGTGAGTCTGTCAATCTCGGTGTTTATGAATTGGTATAACAAACGTATTGCGTTGGTAGAAAGATAAACATGAATGCTGCGCCCAACGTGAATCCGTCTTCTGCACCGAGCGTATGGTCGAGTGTGGCGGCGCTGCATTGGCTGCGGACGCAATTGTTTTCGTCGCCACTCAATACGTTGCTGACCTTATTGACGCTTTGGTTGTTGTTGGCAACAGTGCCTGCCATGGTGGATTGGTTTTTTCTGAACTCAACCGTGACGGCCACGAGTGCCCAAGAGTGCCGTAAAGTCACCGGCGCGTGTTGGGCAGTCATTGTTGAAAAGCATCGCTTGATTCTGTTTGGTGTGTATCCCTACGAAGAACAATGGCGGCCTTTATTAGCAACCTTGCTACTGTTGGGCGTGATTGTATTGAGTGGTGTGCGCCGGTTCTGGAACTTCTCACTCTTGTTATTTTGGGTGATCGCGTTGTCGGCTGCTGCGATTTTGATGTGGGGCGGAGTCTTTGGGCTGACCTATGTTGAAAATAGTCGTTGGGGTGGGTTGCCCCTGACGTTAATGCTCTCGACGTTTGGTATTGCCTTTGCGTTTCCGCTTGGGATTGTGCTGGCCTTGGGGCGTCGGTCAAACATGCCGGCCATTAAAACGATTTGCATCGTGTATATCGAGTTGATTCGCGGCGTACCCTTGATCAGTTTGCTGTTCATGTCAGCTGTCATGTTGCCGTTGTTTTTGCCGGAAGGACTGACGATTGATAAGTTATTGCGCGCGCAGGTTGCCATTATTCTGTTTGCAGCCGCCTATATGGCTGAAACGATTCGGGGCGGTTTACAAGCGATCCCGAAAGGTCAGTTTGAGGGTGCCGATTCGCTTGGGTTGACCTATTGGCAGCAAATGCGATTGATCGTCTTGCCGCAGGCGCTCAAGATTGTCATCCCACCGCTTGTTGGCTTGTTTATTGCCTTGTTTAAAGATACTTCGCTTGTGGTGATCATTGGTATTTTTGATCTGACTCAGGCAGCCAAGGCGGCGCTGGTGGATCAAGCCTGGCGCGGCTTTAGTATTGAAATTTATGTTTTCATTTCGGCAATTTATTTTGTGTTTTGCTATTCGATGTCTAAATATAGTCAGTCTCTCGAAAAGCGGCTGGCCACAGAGCATCAGCGCTAGAAAGTTGTTTTTAGATATCAGGCGCGCCCTATTCTCGGAGATCGTGTATGGCAGATGCCATCATTCGCATGCAAGACGTAAACAAGTGGTTTGGTAAGTTTCACGTGTTGCGCAACATTAATTTAGAGGTGGCGCCAGGCGAGCGCATCGTGATCTGTGGCCCTTCCGGCTCGGGTAAGTCAACACTCATCCGGTGTATTAATCGCCTCGAAGAACACCAACAAGGTCGGATCGTGGTTGAAGGTACCGAAATCACCAACGATATTCGTCATGTTGAGGCGATTCGTCGTGATGTTGGTATGGTGTTTCAGCATTTCAATTTGTTCCCCCATTTGACCGTGCTAGAAAATCTGACCCTTGGGCCGATTTGGGTGTTAAAAACCCCTAAGGCCGAGGCCGAAGCGCGTGCGATGAAATACCTTGAGCGGGTGCGCATCGCCGAGCAGGCAAGCAAGTTTCCGGGTCAGTTGTCTGGTGGGCAACAACAGCGTGTGGCAATTGCCCGCTCGCTGTGCATGGATCCCAAAGTGATGTTGTTTGATGAACCGACCTCAGCGCTCGATCCTGAAATGGTGAAAGAGGTGCTCGATGTGATGGTGAATTTAGCCGAGGACACTGGCATGACCATGCTTGTGGTGACGCATGAGATGGGCTTTGCCCGCAAGGTGGCGGATCGGGTGATCTTTATGGATCAGGGCGAAATCATCGAGGAAAATACGCCCGATGCGTTTTTTGATCACCCTCAAAACGATCGAACCAAACTGTTTTTGAGTCAAATTATTCATTGAACAATTCGCAGTTCAACTCCTAGCGCTGAGGCAGTGATGTTTAATTCAATCATGCGTGTGCGACCACTCTTTGCGGCTTTGTTAGTGTTCTGGCTTGGTTCATTCGTTATCGAGTCTCGGGCTCAAAGCACTACCTCAGTGAGTGATTCTGCAGCGGCGAACTTTCCGACTAAGCCCCTGCGCTTTGTCGTACCGTATCCGCCAGGCGGCCCGCTTGACGTGATGGCGCGAGTCTTGGCAGAGAAAGTGAAAGCAAGCGTGGGTCAACCCGTTGTGGTTGAAAATAAGCCTGGTGCAGGTGGCAATATCGGTGCTGATTTAATTGCGAAAGCGCAGCCAGATGGTTACGCCTTGGTGATGGGGGCGGTGGCTACCCACGCGATTAACCCTTGGCTGTTTGCTTCGATTCCGTATGATTCAGTTAAAGATTTTGCGCCCGTCGTGCTAGTGGCCTCTGTGCCAAACGTGTTATTGGTCAATCTTGATTTCGCTCAAAAAAATAATATTCAGACAGTGCAAGATCTTGTCGCGTATGCGCGTAAAAATCCAGGACAATTGAATTACGGCTCGGGTGGCTCAGGCAGCGCTGGGCATTTGGCGGGTGCTTTATTAAGTGCGCGTGCGAAGGTTGAGATGGTGCATATTCCGTACCAAGGTGCAGCGCCCGCGCAATTAGCGTTGCTGTCAGGTCAGTCAGCCTTGATGTTTGATAACCTGGCGGCAGCGGCTAACTTAATTCGCGAGAAAAAAGTGAAAGCTCTGGCGGTGACAACGAAGGTACGCTCAGGGTTATTGCCCGAGTTGCCCACCATGCAAGACGCGGGCATCGAGCCGTTTGATATTGGCACTTGGTTTGGCGTGTTCACCACTGCAGGCACCCCCGCGGCGATCGTTGAAAAGCTGCACACGGCTTATATGGCGGCGCTTGCTGAACCCGAGGTGAAAGAGCGCTTAAAAGCCATGGGCTCTGAAGCCGCGGCGTTGTCGGTGGCGCAATTTAGTGCCTTTGTGGCAACCGAGCGGGCCAAGTATCAAGAGTTGGTCAAGCTGTCAGGTGCGACTAACCAGTGATTAAGAGTTGGTCAAGCTGTCAGGTGCGACTAAGCAGTGACCACTAGCTGGTCAAGCTTTCGGGTACGACCAACCAGCGATTAAAAGCGGGCTAAGCTTTTAGGCACGGCAGGTTAACCAGGTCGATTTTGTCGCAAACTTTCGCCAGCATCAGCTGGTAGCCGCCAGAACGCAAAACTTGGCAAAGCACTCAGGACGCCAATCACGACAAAGCCGACGACAACATCGGCTGCGATGAGCTGACTCGAGCCTCGCCACAGCATGCTTAGGTGTAGCGCTTCTGCTGCCACACCCACTCCTAGGCTCACACCGAGCTGTTGTCCCATTGCGGCAAAGCTGCTTGCGCGGCTCATACTGGTTTGAGTAATATCCGCATAGGTCAGCGTGTTGATCGCGGTGAACTGCAACGATCTAAAAAAACCACCGAACAACAACACGCCAATCATGACGACTGCCGGCGTGGAGGCGGTAAAAAAGGCGCAGCTGGCAAGGCTTGCGCCGGTAAAGATCGCATTGACAGTCAGCACGCGCCGATAGCCCCAACGATCAAGAATGCGCGGCGCTGCAATTTTCATGGCGAGTGCTCCGACCGCGCCCGCGAAGGTAATGAGGCCTGCCGAGAGCGCACTGAGCCCAAAGCCGATCTGTAGCATCAAGGCTAACAAGTAGGGGACAGCACCGACCCCGAAACGACAAAGATTGCCCGCAATCGTTGAGACACTGAACGTGTGAATTTTCAATAAAGACAAATCCAAGATGGGATCTGGATGATGCTGCGAATGCCAGTAATACAGCGCACCTGAAATCAGGCCGGTTGCAATCAGGGCTGCCGACACCGCAATGGAAGGGCCACCTTGACCTAAGGACTCAAAGCCTGCGACCAAGGTTGCCATGCACAGCGCGCTGAGCACAAATCCTAACCAGTCCAGCGGGCGAGCTTGCTGATCAGCGGGTAATTCGCGTACGAAACGCAAAATCATCCAGATACCTAAGATGCCAATTGGGAGGTTGATTAAAAAGATCCAGTGCCACGAGGCATAGGTCACTAAAAATCCGCCAAGTGGGGGCCCGGCCATCGGCCCAATCAACGCCGGCATTGATAAAAAGGCCATGGCCTTTAATAGTTCGTGTTTGGGGATCGTGCGCAACAGAATGATTCGCCCGACGGGTACCATCATGGCCCCCCCGATGCCCTGAACGATGCGCGACAAGACAAGCTCTGTGAGCGTGGTTGACAGCGCACAGGTCAGGGAGCTGAGTGTAAACAGAGCGATGGCGGCAATAAAGACGCGTCTGGCCCCATAGCGATCAGCGGCCCAGCCACTAATGGGCACAAAGACGGCTACGGCAAGCAGATACGAAGTGATTGCAATATTCAGGCGTACAGGGTCGGCGCCCAAATCAGCCGCCATGGTTGGCAAGGCCGTTGTGACCACGGTTGAGTCGAGCATTTGCATAAGCAGTGCGCAACCGACGATAAATGGCAGCATTCGCTCGGGTTTTGCCGAATCTTTTGGTGAAGGTGAGGCTGGTTGTGGGTGGTTTAGCCCAAGTGGAGCAGTCGACATCGCGGCAATCTTAGGGGGTCAAGGCACTAATCATCAGGGGTCAGGCTCTACAGTACACTAAGCACTAGTCCAATTATTTATAAAAACGCCATGGCTGAGAACTACACTTCAGAAATTACCCAATTTCTTCAGGCTTACAAAGCCGCTCACACTGATGTTGAACAACGCCAGCGTGATGGGCGCGCGCGCTTATGGGATAAATCGCAAGACCCGGAACTGGCTGAAGGGTTCAAACAGGCGCGGGTTCGTCAAAGCCCCTACGTGTATCAAAATAGTTAGTTTTCATGGCTTCGACTCAAGTCTCAGGTGACAGCCTGACTGCGCTTGTAACGCCTTCGGTCGATACGACTCCGGACGTCATCGACGCCGTGGCGCTTGCCCGTCTGTATGGCGAGCCGTTGTTTTCGTTGCCTACCGATCTTTATATTCCGCCCGATGCGCTTGAGGTGTTTCTCGAGACGTTTCAAGGCCCACTTGATCTTTTGCTTTATCTCATACGCAAGCAAAATTTCAATGTGCTTGATATTCCGATGGCCGAGGTGACTAGGCAATATCTGTCATACGTTGATCAGATCCGGATGCACAACCTAGAGCTTGCGGCAGAGTATTTGTTGATGGCCGCGATGCTGATCGAAATCAAAGCTCGCATGTTGCTGCCGGTTAAAAAATCCGATACCGGTCAAGAGGCAGAAGATCCGCGCGCCGAGCTTGTGCGTCGTTTGCTTGAGTACGAGCAAATTAAGCTCGCTGCCCAAAAGCTGGATGCCTTGCCGCAACTGGGCCGTGACTTTCAACGCTCGCAGGCCTTTGCCGACTTGCGTGTTGAACGTGCCTTGCCTGATGTCAGTGTTGAGGATTTACGGCAGGCTTGGGTCGATATCTTGAAGCGCGCAAAGCTCAATGCACATCACCACATCACCCGCGAACAATTGTCAGTGCGCGATCATATGACGCATATTCTGCGGCGCTTAAATGGCGTACGCTTTATTGAGTTCGGCCAGCTTTTCATAGAGCGGATTGCCGAGGGTGCACCGATCGCTGTGGTGGTGGTGCATTTTTTAGCATTGCTTGAGTTAGCGCGCGAAACCTTGCTAGACATTACTCAAGCTGAACCCTATGCCCCGATTTATGTGCGTTTGGCCTATACAAGCGCGGCGGTTTAGATCGCACTTGGCCGAGACACGGAGACAAAGAATTGAAGGTTGTTCATACTATCCAAGAATTGCGTGACCAGCTGCGCGGACAGTTGCGTGTAGCCTTTGTGCCCACCATGGGTAATTTGCACGAGGGTCATTTGGCATTGATGAAACTTGCGCGACAGCACGGTGACCCAGTCGTAGCAAGTATTTTTGTCAACCGGCTGCAGTTTGCCCCGGGTGAAGATTTTGAAAGATATCCACGCACCTTACAAGACGATATTAAAAAGCTCCAGCGTGACCGCGATGTCTATTGCTTGTTTGCCCCAGACGAACGCGAGCTTTACCCAGAACCCCAAAACTACCGTGTGCAACCTCCTCAAGAGTTGGGTGATATTCTTGAGGGTGAACACCGCCCAGGATTTTTTGGTGGCGTGAGTACGGTGGTGCTAAAACTTTTTTCTTGCGTGCAGCCAGGCGTGGCGGTGTTCGGTAAAAAAGATTACCAGCAACTCATGGTGATACGCAATATGTGTCGCCAGTTTCAGTTACCCGTTGAAATTTTGGCACACGAAACAGTGCGGGCTGAAGATGGTTTGGCCTTGTCATCGCGTAATGTTTATTTGCAGCCGCACGAGCGTGTTGAGGCACCGCAGCTCTATGCTGCTTTGCAACTCGTCCAACAGAGGCTCAGGGCGGGTGAACTCGATACCAACAAGCTCGGGAACGAAGCTGCCAACGCACTGCAGAGTCGCGGTTGGCAAGTTGACTATATTGCGATTCGTCGTCAGCGCGATCTCAATAAGCCGACGCCGCAAGACCTCGCTGCGGCTGAGCCGTTAGTCGTGTTGGCTGCGGCTAAATTAGGCGCAACCCGCTTGATCGATAATCTCGAACTCTGAGTGTTGCTGTCACAACCTAGGGTTAATCCGCCTGTCAGATTTGACAGCTATTCGTGTTTGCTCACTCATGACAGACTGCGCTTCGTGTTGACACGGAGGCCGTATGAAATTTTCAGAAAACAGGGCAGACAGTGGCTGGAAAGCGCTGACCGCGCGCGAGCGTGATGTGATTCATCCTGTCGCCGAGGGCAAGTCCAACAAGTTAATCGCGAGTGAATTGGGGATTTCAATGCGGACTGTTGAAGCGCATCGTGCTCGAATCTTTCACAAAATGGGGGTGCGCAACGCTGCACAGTTGGCGCGGACGGTTTGCATTAGTCCCGAGCCACCGCTCCCGTCCGAGCCAGGCTTTAGCCGACCGCATGACCTTGGCTGGATTCCAGATCAGGTCGATTAGGTCTCAACGCGGCGTCGGCCCAGTTGACGGCCTAACCAGAGATTACGGGCAGTTTGGCGCGGGCTTACCTTTCAATTCATCGATTGGGTCAAGATCAGGTTGACGCGAAAGATTGTAGGTGAGGTTCGCTGTGCCGCCGTTCATTGAAATGAGTCGCAGCATATTGCCCGAGGTCATTGCGAGCTCGGCACGCACATTACCTTGATTGTTTAGCAGCACTACGCGAGGCACTGCTTGAGCCGATGCTCGCCAGCAACCCTGATCGGTTTGCACGGCACTGTTCTTGCTACTTTGGTCTAGGTAGGTTGCGCGCGCGCGCCAGCGGCCATTGGGCGCCAGCGTGATGGTCACGCGCTGTGCTGAACATTTCATTTCGGGATGAAAACAAGGCAAGGTGCCGGCAAAGCTTTGAGGTTCGGGGATCAGAGTGGCCTGCAGGCTTTCGGCTGGTGCTGCAGCAGCGCTCGAGCTTGAATCGACGGTTGAACCTGTGTTTGAGGGCGGGGCATCAACTGGGGCGTTGGCGCTGTCAGAGGTGGGGGCAGTGGTAGGGGCACCCGAGGTCATGTTGGTACCCGCGACTTGCCCGGGCGCTGTTGCGCGCGTATTTGCCGCGACAGCGCTTGGGGCCACCGTTGACGTTGCCGCGTTTCGGGTCGCAGTGCCTGGCTGCTGCAGACCAATTTGGATCTGGCTTGGTGCACGCAACGTTTGGTTGTTATAGATGCCATCGCCTTGGGCGATCGCGTCAGTGGTTGTGCTGGCTGGGGGAGGGTTGTAGTAGCCCGCCTGCTGCATCTGAGCACAGCCCGTTAGCCCCACTGCTAATAAAGCAATCAAGTGAGGGCGAAATTTTAATGTGTGCTGGGCAAGGTGCCCTGTGCTTCGAAACATAATCGAGACTTCCTAATTCAAGAGACTTCGAGGATTCTATGCATTCTACGCATTTGGCACAGTCCATGCACAGTAACTTCGTAGCAAACCGCTATGTTTGAAAGATTGATGAGCGCTTTGGTGGTTGGACTGCCTCTGGGGGGGCTCAGTGCGTTGATCTTGGTGCCTTTTGCGCGCGAGTTGTCCGGACGCCTAATAGCGCAGTACGCGGCGACCGATGCGCTGACGGCAAGCGTGAGCTCGTACTCGTTAGGCACAAAATATTACTTAGATGTGCGGTTGATAGGCAGTCTGTGCGTCTGCGATGTACTTGTAGTGCTGAACTGGGGTGTCAGTTGGCAAGCCTGGATGGCCGCCAGTTACTGCGCGACTCTGCAGGTATTGGCGCGGATTGATGTGCAGACCCGACTTTTACCTGACATGCTGACGCTCCCACTACTTTGGGCAGGTTTGCTGTTTCACTGGTCAGGCGGGTGGATTGAGCTAGACGACGCCGTGGCGGGTGCCGCGGCGGGATATGGGATGCTATGGTTAATTTGGGCTGCGTTTCGGGGCTGCAGTGGTCGCGATGGCATTGGTTTTGGGGATTTAAAACTCGCTGCTGCAAACGGCGCTTGGCTAGGTGTCGAGGCCCTGCCTTGGGCGTTATTGGCGGCATCGCTGGCAGCCAGCGTGGCCGCGTTGTTTGGACGTGCGAGCGGGCGCCTAAAGGGGTTCGAGGCTGTGGCGTTTGGACCTTATTTGGCAATGGGCGCTATCCTCGTGCTATTTTGTACGCAAAATAGCTTGTCAGCTCTTTCATTTGGGTTTCTGACAGGCCTGCTCGTAAGGTGACTATGCAGACTTCGAAGTTTAAATTGGGCCTGACCGGCGGGATTGGTTCGGGCAAGACCCAGGTCGCCAACTTGCTTGCCGGGTGGGGCGCGTCGGTGATCGACACCGATCTGATCGCCCACAGCCTGACGGCCCCAGCCGGACAAGCTATCGACCCGATTCGGCAAGCCTTTGGTGCTGATGTCATTGAGCCCTCAGGCGCCCTGAACCGAGCCCGGATGCGAGAGCTAGTGTTCACTGACCCGGCTCGGCGGGCTGAGCTTGAGGCGATTTTGCATCCGTTGATTGGCCAGACTGTGCGCCAAGAGGCTGAGCTGGCGCAGGGGCTATATCTTGTATTTGTGGTGCCTTTGCTGGTTGAGTCAGGTCGCTGGCGTCAGCAAATTGATCGCCTGTGCGTGGTGGATTGCGATCAAGAGACCCAGATTCAGCGGGTGCAGGCCCGCAATGGCATCGAACTTGCGACGATCCATAATATTCTTGCGGCGCAGGCAACACGCGAGCAGCGATTGGCGGCGGCCGACGATGTGATTGACAATTCAAAGGCGGTTTCGATGGCCGCCCTAGAAAAACAAGTATTGGTGTTGCACCAAGGCTGGTGTAACCTAGCACAACTTGCGTCAAATCGCGCATCCTAACTCGCCGAGCACTCAGCTAACTACCTGCAAATATTGTGACTTTGTTCGAATATCCTTTCAATGAACGTGTTCGGGCGCTGCTGCGCCTCGAGTCGTTGTTTGATCGAATGTTGTTTTTTGCTGGATTAAGCGATGCCCGTCAGCATCAAGTTGCACTCTCTGCCTTGTTTGACCTGATGGATGCCACCGAGCGCACCGACATTAAAGGTAGTGTTTTACAAGACCTTGAACGACAGCGTATGGTGCTCGTTGGGTTAAAAGATCACCCTGGCGTCGATACAAAAACTCTGAAAAGTATGTTGGCAGAAATTGAGAAAGCTGCCGCCAATCTCAATGCCAGTGGCCGTACTGGGCAGTCGCTGCGCGAAAATGAATGGCTCACTAGTTTGCGTGGGCGTTTGGTTGTGCCTGGCGGGGGCACTCAGGTAGACATGCCTTCTTTTCATGCTTGGCAAAGCTTGCCTGATGCCCAACGTCAGGCTGATTTGCAACGCTGGATTTCAAGCTTGATGCCAGTTCACATCGGCATTGCGATCGTCTTACGATTGTTGCGCGACTCGGGTGAGGCAGTGAAAGCTGTGGCACCTCAGGGGGCTTACCAGCAAATGTTGGCGGGTAAAACCTATCAGCTTCTGCGTGTCTGGGTCGATGACGCTGCTGGTGTCTTTCCTGAAATCAGTGCCAATAAGTATATGGTTTGGATTCGTTATTCGGCGCAGCAAGGTGATCAGCGACCGCAAGCCGTGGCACAGGATGTTGCCTTCAAAATGACCCTTTGCGCCCTGTAGGGTCGCCTGGAAACGCTAATGGTAGAACGTTCGTCAACGCACTCTTTCGTGCGATCGCCGCTTGTATGGATCGTCAGTGTAGTGTTGGTGGCGCTCGCAGTTTGGTGGTTTATGCCTAGCGCGCCGACCCCTGCAAAGAAGGGGCCGCCAGCTGGGTTTGTGCCGTCTGTTCCAGTCAAGGTCGACGTTGCTCGCGTGCAAGACTTGGATATATTTTTACGTGGTCTTGGTACCGTCACGGCCTTTAACACAGTCACGGTGCGCAGCCGCGTGCAAGGTGAATTAATCGAAGTCTTGTTCAAAGAAGGCGAGCAGGTCAAAGATGATCAGTTGCTCGCCAGAATCGACCCTCGCTCGTTCGAGGTAGCCCTCGAGCAGGCGCTCGGGCAGCAACAACAAAATGAATCCCAATACCAAAACGCCAGGCGTGATTTACAGCGCTATCAAACCTTGCGCAAACAAGATTCGATTGCACCTCAGATGCTCGATACTCAACTGGCGCTAGTCAGTAAGTTTGAGGGACAACTCAAAAGCGACCAGGCAGCCGTGAATAGTGCACGATTGCAGCTTGATTACACCCGCATCACCGCACCGATTGCGGGTCGTCTTGGACTGCGGCGTGTCGATGCGGGTAATCTGATCAACGCCAATGACCCGCTGGGTTTGGTAGTGATCACGCAGACACAACCGATTACCGTGTTGTTTACTCTCGCCGAAAACGATTTGCCCGCCGTGCGTGGGCCCTTACTGGCCGGGCAAACGCTGACAGTCCAGGCGTACGATCGCTCTGATCAAGTGCAATTGGCCCAGGGCGAGTTGATGACGATTGATAACCAAATCGATGTGACGACAGGCACAGTCAAGCTCAAGGCGCGGTTTAATAACGAAGCTGATGCGTTGTTTCCAAACCAGTTTGTGAATGTGCGCATGAAGGTCAACACTGTGAAAGACGCGTTAACCATCCCGTCGGGGGCGCTGCAGCAGGGCAATCAAGGTGCCTTTGTATATGTGATTTTGCCAGACGATACCGTCGCGGTAAGATCCGTCAAAACAGGTGCACGCAGCGGCGATCGGGTGGCGGTCCTCGAGGGTGTTCAGGTTGGTGATCGAGTCGTGCTTGAGGGCACAGACCGTTTGCGCGCTGGCGCAAAGGCACGCGTCATTGGTGGCTCTGAGGGTGCGGGTAGCCGTGCGCCTGGCGCGGGCGGGCGCTCCCCTGGGGGCGGCGCTCCAGCGACTCAAGGTGCCGGAGCACCTGGCTCTACCGCGGCACCGCCTCGGCCGTGAACCTGTCTCGGCCGTTTATCGTTCGGCCCGTTGCCACAACTCTGGCAATGGTGGCGTTGTTTCTGTCTGGGCTGATTGCCTATCGTTGGTTGCCAGTCTCGTCACTTCCCGAAGTCGACTATCCCACTATCCAGTCGACCACTTACTACCCAGGTGCTAGCCCCGATGTGATGGCGGCGCTCGTGACCTCGCCGCTTGAGCGGCAGTTTGGACAGATGCCCGGCTTGCGGCAGATGTCGTCCAGTAGTGCCGCTGGCACCTCAGTCATTACGCTGCAGTTTGCTTTGTCATTGCCGCTTGATGTGGCTGAACAGCAGGTGCAAGCTGCGATCAACGCCGCAAGCAGTTTGTTACCGCGTGACTTGCCGGCACCCCCTGTCTACAACAAGGTCAACCCCGCCGATGCCGCAGTATTGACGCTGGCGGTGACGTCTCCCACGGTGCCTTTACCTCAAATACGGGATTTAGTTGATACCCGCATGGCGCAGAAGATCTCTCAGGTGGCGGGCGTGGGTTTGGTGACTGTGGCGGGTGGGCAGAGGCCTTCGATGCGCATCCAGGCAAATCCTCAGGCGCTGGCCGCCTACGGTTTGACGCTTGCTGATGTGCGAACGGCTGTTGTCGGCGCCAACGTGAATCAGCCTAAAGGTACGCTTGATGGCGCAGTGCGCTCAACCACGATCAACGCCAATGATCAACTCAAAACGCCACTTGAGTATATGAACTTGGTGGTGTCTTATAACAATGGCGCACCGTTGCGACTCTCGGATGTTGCCACTGCTGTATACGAGGCTGAAGATGCGCGTCTTGCGGCCTGGGCCGATACCGAGCCCGCAATCTTACTCAACGTACAGCGTCAACCCGGTGCAAATGTGATCGAGGTGGTTGATCGCATACAAAAACTCTTGCCGCAATTACGCGTGGCGTTGCCAGCTAATCTTGATATCAAGGTCATGTCGGATCGAACCCAGACGATTCGCGAATCAGTACGTGACGTGCAGACTGAGCTTTTGCTTGCGATTGGCTTGGTGGTTTTGGTGACCTTTGTATTTTTGCGTACCTTGACGGCCACCTTAATCCCCAGCATCGTGGTGCCACTATCGTTGGTCGGTACGTTCGGTGTCATGTACCTGATTGGTTTTAGTATTAATAACCTGACCTTAATGGCACTGACGATTGCAACTGGTTTTGTGGTTGATGATGCGATTGTGATGATCGAAAATATCGCCCGCTACCTCGAACGCGGCGACACGCCGATGCAAGCCGCGCTAAAAGGTGCCTCGCAAATTGGTTTTACGCTTGTGTCCTTGACGGTATCCCTGATTGCAGTGCTAATACCTTTGCTCTTCATGACCGAGGTGGTGGGTCGACTGTTCAGAGAGTTTGCTGTCACGCTTGCGGTAGCGATTTTGCTGTCATTACTGATCTCGTTGACCCTCACGCCGATGATGTGCGCGCGCCTGTTACGCGTAGGAGACCATCAAAGTGGCGGCCCCATAGCGCGTTACCTCAGTCAGAAAATTGACCAATTGATTGCAGGTTATGGCCGCTTGTTGCAGATCGTACTCAATCACCAGACGCTCACCCTATTCGTCGCACTTGGCACGTTTTTATTGACGGCGCTACTGTATCTGGCTATTCCAAAAGGTTTTTTCCCGGCGCAGGACACGGGGCTCATCCAAATTGTGACGCAAGCGCCACAAAATCTTGCGTTTACAACAATGGCGCAGCGTCAGCAAGAGGCCGTCAAAGTCATCCTAGAAGATCCTGATGTCGCCACAGTGGCGTCGTTTGTTGGTGTGGATTCTGTGAATGAAACGGTGAACACAGGTCGGTTGCAGGTGGCTTTGCGTGCACATCACTTGAGAAATGAGCAGGCCTCTGTGATCATCCAACGCTTACAAAACCGTTTGAGCGTCGTCAATGGCTTGCAGTTTTATCTGCAGCCGATACAGGATTTAACCGTCGAAGATCGAGTCAGCCGCACCCAATATCAGCTGACGCTTGAAAGCGCAGACCCAGCGTTGCTTGCGCAGTGGGTACCCTTACTCGTCGAGAACCTGCGTCAGCGTGAGCCACTGGTCGATGTCATTGATGATATGCAGAACGAGGGGCTCAATACCTTTATTCAGATTGATCGCGACGCGGCAGCCCGCGTGGGCGTTTCGACGGCGGCGATCGATGACGCGCTATACGATGCGTTTGGACAGCGCCAAATTTCGACGATTTTTACCCAATCAAACCAGTATCGTGTCGTGCTCGAGACGGCACCGCAGTTTCGCCGTGATCCCTCAGCGTTTGGATCAATTTTTGTCAAAACAGCCGACGGCAAACCCATCGCCTTGACTAGTTTAGTCACCGTGACCGAAGGGCGTTCTGCGTTGGTGTTAAATAGGCTCGATCAGTTTCCGTCGGTGACAATCTCTTTTAACTTGGCACCCGGCGCCTCGTTGTCCGACGCAGTGGCCGCGGTCACTCAGTCTCAACAGGCGATTGGCATGCCTTTGGGTATTCAGGCCCGGTTTCAGGGGGCGGCGCGCGCGTTTGAGGCCTCGCTCTCGAGCACGCTATTTTTGATTCTGGCGGCTGTGATCACGATGTACATCGTGCTCGGCGTGTTGTACGAAAGCTTTATTCATCCGGTTACGATTCTGTCGACCTTGCCCTCCGCAGCGATTGGTGCGTTGTTGGCGTTGACCTTCACAGGGCGCGATCTGGATATGATTGGAATTATCGGCATCATTCTGTTGATTGGCATTGTGAAAAAAAATGCAATCATGATGATCGACTTTGCACTTGAAGCTGAACGCAAGCACAAGATGCCAGCTCGCGAGGCGATTCAACAGGCGGCGCTCTTGCGGTTTCGTCCTATTTTGATGACAACGCTCGCGGCGTTATTTGGTGCCGTGCCCTTAATGCTCTCAACCGGGACGGGCGCCGAACTTCGGCAGCCGCTTGGCTTGGTGATGGTGGGCGGCCTGCTCGTGAGCCAAGTGTTGACCTTGTTTACGACACCAGTGATTTATTTATTCTTTGATCGAATGTTTGTGGGCCGTCGCACCACGACAAGCACAAGCGATCCTGTGTCATGAGTCTGTCTGGCCCCTTTATCGTCCGCCCAGTTGCCACGATATTGATTTGGCTGGGTGTGGTACTGGCAGGTTGGCTCGCGCATAGTCTGCTGCCGATTGCACCGTTACCGCAGATTGAGTTTCCGGTGATTGGCGTACGAGCGCAAATGCCCGGTGCAAGCCCCGAAGTGATGGCAGCGACCGTGGCGACGCCGCTTGAGCGCTCGCTCGGTACGATTGCGGGCGTGTCTGAAATGACGTCGCGCAGCACCACTGGCCAGACTCGCATCACGTTACAGTTTGATTTGAGTCGCGACATCAATAGTGCGGCCACGGATGTGCAGGGCGCAATTAATGCGGCCCGAGCGATGATGCCTAGCGGCTTGCGCAGCAACCCGTCTTACAACAAAGCCAACCCGTCTTCTGCACCGATTATCACGCTTGCCTTGACCTCCGAAACCCTGTCGCAGGGGCAGTTGTATGACATTGCCTCGACGATTGTGCAACAAAAGCTGTCTCAAGTCGAAGGTGTGGGCGAGGTGCAGATTGGCGGAAGCTCATTGCCGGCAGTGCGTATCGATCTCGACCCTGACGCGCTGGCGCAGGCCGGTGTGTCGCTTGAAGCTGTTCGAATCGCCATCGCTGCGGCAAACTCTACCCGACCCAAAGGTGCACTTGAAAACGATATGTACCGCTGGCAGATTATGGCCAACGATCAACTCTGGAAAGCGGCAGATTACCGACCACTCATCGTCGCTTGGCGCAATGGTGCACCGGTGCGCTTGTCAGAAGTGGCGCGCGTCGAAGACTCGGTTGAGGATACGTTCAATGTTGGCTATTTCAATAACAAACAAGCCATTTTGGTGCCAGTGCGAAGTCAGGCTAAAGCCAACATCATCAAGACGGTGGATCAGATTCGGGCAGATTTGCCGGTGTTGCGAGCGATGTTGCCCGCAGATGTGACGGTGTCGGTGGCACAAGATCGTACTCCCAGTATTCGGGCTTCTGTGCACGAGGCCGAAAAGACACTATTAATTGCCATTGGCTTAGTGATGATGGTGGTGCTCGTGTTCTTGCGTAATTGGCGTGCCGCTTTTATCCCAACGGTTGCAGTGCCTGTGTCTTTGATCGGCACATTTGGCGTGATGTACTTGTGTGGCTACTCTTTAAATACGATGTCGCTCATGGCGTTGATTGTGGCGACGGGGTTTGTTGTAGATGACGCGATCGTTGTCGTTGAAAATATTATGCGTCACGTAGAACGGGGTGAGTCGATTCAGCGGGCGGCGTTACGCGGTACCCGTGAAGTTGGCTTTACCGTGTTGTCGATGAGCATCTCGCTCATTGCGGTGTTTATTCCGATCTTGCTGATGGGCGGGTTGCCTGGCCGCTTATTTCGTGAGTTTGCGGTGACCTTGTCGGCTGCCATATTAATTTCAATGTTGGTGTCGCTGACGCTGACGCCGATGATGGCAGCACACTTGCTCAAACGCCCCGTCAAAGATCGAGTCGCAACCGGTCGACCCAATATTTTTTCGCGCGGGTTTCAAGCGATTGTTGACGCGACCGTGAATGGTTATGGGCGGTCATTACATTGGGCCTTGCGTCACGGTCGTTTGATGATGTTGCTGTTAGCGGCGACGGTAGGCTTGAATTTTTATTTGTACGGCGTCGTGCCAAAAGGTTTTTTTCCACAGCAAGATACCGGAATGATGCTGGGGTTTTTTTCAACAGATGACGGTACCTCGTTTGAGTCGATGAAGTCTAAGCTTGATCGCTTTAGACAGGTGCTGTTGCGCGACCCAGCAATCAGCACTGTGACGGCTTACGCCAGTGGGCGAGGCGGCAGCAATACTAGCTTTTTAGCCGTACAGCTTAAGCCTTTCGCTGAGCGAAAAATTTCAGTCAGAGATGTGATCACGCGGCTGCGGCCTCAGCTCGCGGGGATTCCGGGCGCGCGTTTATTTTTGATGGCACAACAGGACATCAGAATAGGCGGTCGACAAAGCAGTTCAGCGTTTCAATACACGCTCATGGCCAACGAGCTTGAGGACTTGAAAGAATGGATGCCAAAGGTGCAGCGAGCGCTTGCAGGCTTGCCCGAGTTGATCGATGTGGATACCGATGTCGAAGACCGCGGGCGACAAGTCTCGTTACAGATTGATCGTGATGCTGCGCAGCGGCTGGGCGTGCCGATGGCGAGTATTTCTGCCGTGTTGAACAATTCTTTTAGTCAGCGGCAAATTTCGGTGATGTACGGCGAGCGCAATCAGTACCGGGTTGTGATGGGGGTTGGCCCGCGTCACGCGCAAGACCCTGAGTCCTTGCGTGATGTGTATGTGTTGAGTCAAACGGGCCAGCGTGTCCCACTGATGGCAGTGGCAAAATTTGAGGTGAACAACGCCCCGTTAAGTGTCCGACATCAGGGCTTATCGGCGGCCGATACGATTTCGTTTGATGTGGCGCCAGGGGTCTCGCTTGGGCAAGCGAATGCCGCGATCGATCAGGCAATTGCGGGCATTAATTTGCCAAGCGAAAAAATTCAAGCAGGTTTTCAGGGGACGGCAAAAGCCTTGCAGAGCGCGTTAGCTAATCAACCATGGTTGATTCTTGGCGCGCTGGTCACTATGTACATCGTGTTGGGGATCCTCTACGAAAGCACGATTCATCCGCTCACGATTTTGTCGACGCTACCCTCGGCAGGGATTGGGGCGTTATTGGCGTTATTGTTGATGAAAACTGAGTTCACCTTGATCGCCTTGGTTGGTGTGTTTTTGCTGATTGGGATTGTGAAAAAGAATGCGATCATGATGGTGGATTTTGCCCTTGAGGCACAGCGTAAACTGGGCTTGTCGCCCAAGGACGCGATTTATCAAGCCTGTATGACACGCTTTAGACCAATTATGATGACCACGTGCGCGGCAATATTTGGTGCCATACCCTTGGTATTTGCTTCGGGCGCTGGGGTTGAAATGCGTCAGCCCCTCGGGATCACGATTTTAGGGGGGCTGTTGGTGAGTCAGTTGCTGACGCTGTACACCACGCCTGTGGTTTACTTGTATCTTGATCGCTTTCGACTATGGCTGTTGACCAAGCCCTGGTCCGGTTCAAAACCTGTAGTGTTGCCTAATGGCGCTGAAACATGATTGATTGCTCTGGTATTGTCGGGTTTAAGTATGTGGTGCGCAGCGTGCGCGTCGCGTTACTGCTCGGCGCGCTGAGCCTTCTCACGTCGTGCATGGTGGGCCCGGATTATGTGCGACCCAAGATTGACGTTGGGGTGCAATTTAAAGAAACGCCGGGCTGGAAGCCGGCCCAGCCGCAACTGGCCGAGGTGCCCAGCGGCGCCTGGTGGCTGATGTATAGCGACGCCACGCTCAATCAATTAATGCAAGAACTCAACCTCGCCAATCAGAATATCGCTCAGGCTGAGGCACGGTTTAGACAGGCGGTAGCCCTGACGCAGGGTTCGCGCGCGCCGCTACTGCCCACCATATCGGCTACCGGTGGAGCCACCCGCGCTGGGGGGTCTGCCACAGGCCCCGGCGGCGTGGTGAACAGCACGTCGATCAGCACCTACAACGCCAATGCATTGGCGAGCTGGCAAATTGATATCTGGGGAAGCGTGCGTCGAAATATTGAATCGACCGATGCAACAGAGTTAGCCCTTGCAGCAGAGGTGACTGGCGCGCGGTTGACCGCGCAAACCGCGATGGGGCTGAGTTACTTGCAGGTACGAGTGTTAGACGAGCAAAAGCGGTTGCTGCAAGGCACGGTCGCGTCTTACGAGCGTGCTTTGAAGCTCACTCAAAATCGTTATAACGCAGGCATTTCAGGTCAGGCTGATGTTGCGGTCGCGCGCACTCAACTTGAGAGCACGCGCGCGCAGCTGATAGACCTTGAGCAGCAGCGGGCAATCGCTGAAAATGCCATAGCAGTATTACTGGGGCGTGCCCCCTCAACATTTTCGATTGCGGCGCAACCTCTGTCGCTTGTGCCGCCTAAGGTTCCGGTTGGTTTGCCTTCTGAATTGCTTGAACGGCGCCCCGATATTTCGGCAGCCGAGCGGCGCGCCGCCTCGGCCAACGCTTTGATCGGGGTTGCCACTGCAGCGTGGTTTCCAAGTCTGACGTTAAATGCCAACACGGGCTATCGCAGCAATGACTTTACGCAGTGGTTTAGTGCGCCGGCTCAGTTTTGGTCGCTGGGCCCTCAACTCGCCGCTTTAATTTTTGACGGTGGTGCGCGACAAGCGCAGATCGCGCAGGCCCGGGCGCAGTTTGATGTCCAGACAGCCGTCTACCGACAAACTGTCTTGAACGCCTTGCAAGAGGTTGAAAATGCAATGATTCAGATGCGTGTCTTTGAGCAAGAAGACGCGGTACAGCGGCTCGCTGTAGAGTCGGCTCGTTTATCTCTCAAACTCGCACGAAATCAGTACGATCAAGGGTTAATTGATTATTTGAGCGTTGCGGTGCTCGAAGCGACTGCGTTGAACAATGAACGCACTTACATCACTCTGGTTGGAAATCGCTTCGCTGCCAGCTTGCGTCTGATTGCGGCGCTGGGTGGCGGTTGGTCAGCGGAAGAGCTCAGACGGGTAGATGACTCAGGCAATCCAAGCGCGAATCCCAGCAAAACCGTGCCCACCAACAGCGCGGACTAGGGCGAGGGTTGAGGCTGATTGACCGCCTAGTGCGTAGACCGGCAGCCCAGCCTGCGCATTGAGCTCGGCAAAGCCTTTCCACCCCATGCCGGGTACGCCAGGATGAGACGGTGTCGGTAAGACGGGGCCTAGCACAGCAAAATCAGCATTGAGCGCTCGTGCTTGCGCGAGCTCTGCTAGGTTATGGGTCGACACCCCAAGAAGTGCACCTTCAGCAAGACTGGGGCGCGTCGATAGGTTCGTGGCGTCTGTCGAGCGCAGATGCACCCCATCAGCCTGTGCCCACCATTCGGACGGATGCATGCTGTTGACCAGTACACGAGCCCCAGCTGCACGACAGCGAGCGAGTACCGTCACGAGTGCCTCACGCAAGTCAGGCGATGCAACCCCGCCGGGCCAGTTCGGTTCGCGCCACTGCAATAAACGCAAGCCTGCGGCTAAGTTTTTATCTAAGCGTTGTAAAAAATCTGGAAGGTGTTCAGGTGCTCCAACCGCCGAGATCGCATAGACCTCGGGCAACTGCAGCCAGCGCAGCGGCGGGTAGGTTGCCGGAAGCAATTGCGGCACCTCGTGAGCGTGCCGTAAATCAACCCAACGCAATTCTTGTCCTTCTAACCCCTTGGGTTCGCCGAGCCAGCCGGTGACCCGACAGAAGGCGAGTCGCACGGTTGTGGTGGGGTACTCGTGCACGTAGGTGACCCAGGGCGCCGAGGTGGTGACCTCGATCCCGAGCTCTTCATGAAGCTCGCGCGCGAGTGCCTGTAAGACGGTTTCACCTGGCTCGAGCTTGCCGCCAGGAAGCTCCCACCAACCGGGCCAAGGCTTGTCTGCAGGTCGATTGCCTAAGAGCACTGTGCCATCGGGGCGTAGCAGCA
>Ga0114973_10000986_pt1 | contig 21246 bp, 13 predicted proteins | sample M_140807_MF_Meta_FD_87025 | JGI IMG/M metagenome (GOLD analysis project Ga0114973, IMG submission 87025) | Freshwater microbial communities from Lake Montjoie, Canada to study carbon cycling - M_140807_MF_MetaG | ecosystem: Environmental > Aquatic > Freshwater > Lake | place: Lake Montjoie...
GCTCAAAGTTACGCCAGCACAACTGTCTATAACGTCCAACTGTTTACTGAACAGGTTTATGTACGCATTCGTGGCAGGCAGATGGCTTTTAAAATCGAGTCAACCGACCTTGGTACAAGTTGGCAGTTGGGTGTTCCGCGTATCGACGTTCGTCCTGACGGCAGGAGATAAGCATGGCAACAAAAGGCGTAGTAGCCCCACGACTCCCGCTTGCTCCAGTTGAGTATGACCAAAGGTTTATGGATGTGTTGCTTGGTATTTTGCGTCAGTACTTCAATGCGCTAGACAACCCCGGACCCGTTCTCGCGGCAACAGAGAGAACAACAAACCCCACAGAAGTTATCTCTGCTTTGAGTTGCGCTAAACCAGATATAAATGGTTCTCCAACTGTTAGTCTTCCAACACAGGCTGATCTTGCTAACTTGCGTTTAGGGGATATTTACTACGACACCACTGCTGGTAATGTTCTAAAGATTAAAGTTTAGTTGTTACCAACGACCTAACATGATAAACTCAATTAACCCCCCATCTACGAGGCAAATATGAGCCTACAACTTGCCGCCCAACATTTAGCCGATAAAGGTCGTGGACCTGATACTACTCTTGTTCATATGTCGAACAAGGAGGTCAAAAGCCTTAACGACTTGGCTATGGCGCATGGTGGTCAATTAACGATCAACCCACAGACTGGCTTGCCCGAAGCTGGCTTTTTGTCCGCTCTCTTACCTATGGTTGCAGGTGCGGCATTGACTGGTCTTTCTGGAGGCGCTATCAACCCATTGACGGCTGGAATGCTTGTTGGTGGTGGAAGCTACTTAATGAACCCTAAAGCTGGATTGATGGGTGGCCTCATGGCGGGTATGGGTGCTTATGGTGGCGCAGGGTTAGGGGAAGCACTTGCACAACAGGGTATGGAGCAAGCCGCTGGGCAAAAAATGTTAGAAGGCCAAGTTGCTGAAAACACAGCAAAAATGGGTACTAACCTTACGCCCGAAGCATTAGCAAAAACAGGTTTACAACCGGGGCAGTACGGTTATGGACTATCTGGGGAAATGGCTGGCGGTGACATGATGACAAAATTAACCGGCCCACAGTATGGCGCTGGAATGTCCACCGCAGATTTAAATGCTGGATTAGCTAATCAAAGTATTACAGAACGTCTTGGTACTATGGGGCAAGGTGTTAAATCCCTTGGTACTGAGGGCGGCTTTAGCAATTTATACAACAGAATGGGTGGTGGTATGGGTGTGGCTAAAACTGCACTTACTGCCGCAGCCCCCCTTGCAACCTTACAAAAAGATACATCCGTTGCACCTGTAGTAGATAAAGATATGGGTCAGCGTTATTCGTATAGTCCCGGCGCGGCACAACCGCTTCCAGCGCCTGATGTACCCACATACGATCAAATGCTTACTCAGCAGGGTAACTTTGGACGCCAACAAAATTATTATCCAAACCAAGGGTATACACCTATATCCAATGATGCTGCTAAAGATTTGTACCATTTTGCAGGTGGCGGCCCAGTTGAGCAAATGTCTAACAACGCGGCTATGGGTGTAAACACCATGTATCCAATGGCTAATATCGCTCCTTTTGGCGGTGGCGCAGTGAATGTTATGTCAGGTGAACCAAGTATGCAGGGTACTCGTCTGGCTGAAGGAGGTATCTCAGGTGCGGGATATAACTTGGGCGGTTATTCTGACGGCGGTCGCTTACTTCGTGGGCCGGGAGATGGCGTATCTGATTCAATCCCTGCCATGATCGGCAAGAAGCAACCTGCTCGTCTAGCTGATGGTGAATTTGTAGTTCCCGCTCGTATTGTTTCTGAGATTGGTAATGGTTCAACTGAAGCTGGCGCACGTAAACTCTATGCCATGATGGATAGAGTTCAGTCGGCTCGCAGGCAGACTGTTGGTAAAGGAAAAGTGGCAAAAAATAGTCGGGCAGATAAGTATTTACCTGCATAACGATGCCCTTGTATCATATTCAACCACGAGAACTGCCTCAAGTATGGAGCGTTGTTGCTCCAATGCTTCAAAAAGCAATCGACCTAGACCCAAACTCTACGTCAGAACAGCATGTGAATTACACAATTCGCACAGGGGCAACAAGCCTATTAGTGTGGGAAGAAGAGAATGAAGGTATTACTGGCGCAGCAACTGTAAGTTTTACAGATCACCCTACTGAACGAATCGCGCAAGTTCATTTAATGGGTGGCAAGGGCATTGTTAAGAAACATGTGTTTGAGCAAGCCCAAAACTGGATGCGTGCTAACGGCGCTACAAAAGCGCAGTGTTGGTGTCAAGACAACCTCGTACCAATGTACGAGAAAATGGGTTTAGATAAGACCCATAATGTGATGAGGATCGACCTATGAATATATTAGAACTGAAAAGAAGTTTGCTTCCACTGAGTGGTCCTCAAGGCGATTCTGGCGGTGGCGGCGGTGGCTCTGCGCCAGCTAATACTACATCTACTACTACACAAACTACTGAGTTACCAGAATGGGCACGTCCATACGCTAAAGATGTATTAGCCAAAGGTCAGGCGTTAACCGACGTTAATCAAAACCCATACAAAACATATTCAGGCGATCGCATTGCTGGGTTTTCACCTATGCAACAACAGGCTATGCAGAACGCACAAGGTATGACTACCGCTCCTCAAATTGGTCAAGGCACTGCCGCCGCAACTATAGCGGGTCTTGGTGGTGCTAGTGTAGCTGGGCAAGCTAATCCATACGGGTTTCAAAATCAAGTTGGCGGATATATGAATCCGTACATGAACCAGATTTTGGCTCCTCAACTAGCTGAAGCTAATCGTCAATATGATATTGGTGCTACTAAACAACAGAGTGCAGCAACGCAAGCCGGTGCGTTTGGTGGTTCCCGTGAAGCGATCATGGCTGCGGAGAACGAACGTAATCGTAATACGGGTCTAAACCAAATCTATGGTCAGGGCTTGAACACCGCGTATACCAACGCACAAAACCAATATAACCAGAACTTGCAAAATCAACTTGCAGGTTACGGGATGGCTAACCAAGCCGCAGGTCAGTTGGGTCAGTTAGGTCAAAACCAATACCAACAGAACATGGGTATTAACCAACTGCAAGCGCAATACGGTGGTCAACAGCAGGCGTTGCAACAGCAAGGACTCACACAAGCATACGGAGATTTTCAAAACCAACAGAACTACCCATACAAACAGTTGGGTTTCATGTCGGACATGATCCGTGGTTTGCCGCTAGGTCAACAATCTACCGCATCTGTATACCAACCACCCGGCAGTGTTGCAGGACAGATTGCCGGTCTAGGCGTTGGTGCTCTTGGTTTGGCTGGATTAGGTAAGACTGCTGGTGTATTTGCTGAAGGCGGTGAAGTCCAAAGTTATGAGGACGGTGGCATAACAGGCGCAATGAATGACCCATATCAAATGGCAGATTCTGTTGATAAATTATCTGATGCGCAACTACAAGCAATCTTACAAAACCCATCTTCTCCAGCAGAGTTCCGTGCTGCTCAAGATGAAATGGCTATGCGTGCGTCTGAAAAACAAGGTGTAGCAAGTATGGTTCCGCCTTACATGTCTGATGACATTGTGAGTGCTGCGGGCGGTGGCATCTTGGCGTTTGACGAAGGCGGCACAACAAGTCGCTTTAGAGAAATGCTTCCTGAGAATTTAAAGTCTGGAAATGAATATCAAAAACAATATGCTGAAAGAAATCAAGCATATAAAGACTTATTGGAAGCAAATAGACGCGGGCCTGGTTTCTTTGGTCAAGCAACTCGAGAAGAGATTGCAGCAAATGACGCGGAAGTAAAAGCCGCCAGTGATAGGCTTAGAGGTATAAAACCAAGAATGGAAATGGGTGAAAACTTAGGCGCAACTGATGCGAGTCTAGGCGGAGCAGGTGTAGCTGCAATGATGGGTAGAGAAAAAGTTAAACCATCACAAAACGCTGGTGGTGCTGGTGGACCAAGAATAGGTGGCGCTGGTGGAGCAGGTGGTGCTGGTAGTGCTGGTGGCAAGGATGACTTTGAAACTGAAATGGCTAGAGTCAAAGAGTTTTTTAAAGACCCAGAAGCCGAAGCTGCTAATAAACGTATGGAAGATTTGCTTGGCAAACGTGAAGGAAAAGTAGATGAGGCCAAGCAAAGAGCGTTCTACGGATTCTTGGCTAACGCTGGCGCTCAGATAGCCCAAGCTGCTAGTAAACCTGGAAAGTCTCAAGGTATACGTGGTCTTCTACAAAGCGCTTCGGAAGCCGGTCCAGCATCTATGCAGTTTGCTAATGAGGCACAAAGAGGAATTGATGCGTTGGAAGATACCAACCTCAAACTTAACCTTGAGCATCAGAAACTTAGGATTGCTGAACGCAAAAATGACAAGAGCGCAATGCTGTCCGCATATCAAAACATTCGTATGCTCAAACAGCATGAGGCTACTTTGGCTGAAACAATTCGTAATAACAAAGAAGTTGCTGGCATCGCTCGTCAACGTTACGCTGATTCCGCAGATAAATATGCGTATCAAAAAGGTAGTTTAAATTTACGTGCTGCTCAACTTGGTGCTACTGAAGCCAACAATATATTTAAAAATAACTTTTTGCAAGCACAAGATTATCAGAAAAGGGGTATCACCCAAGAGATGTTGGCTAAACAATTAGCTGGTAAATATAAACAGGACTTAGTATTGGGTATGGTTAGTATGCCTACTCCCCTATCTGAAGCGGAATAAAGCATGGCTAACTATACGTTTGTAGGGCCAGACGATAAGAAATATCAGTTCACGGGTCCAAGAGGTCTGTCTCCAGATGATATTGATATTGTTAAAAACAACTTTTTTCAGCCGCCTGCGCAAGAAGCCCCGCCCCCTGCCCCAGTAGAACAAAAAGGGGCAACTGGTTTCTTACCTTCCGTCATGCGTGGCGGTCGTGGCATTACATCTCTACTAGGTGATGTTGCTCCAGCCATGATTGGTAAAGCATTTGGCAAAGATGAGTACGCCAAAAAACAATTAGAAGAAGCTGCCGCGTACCAAAAAGAAACAGAAAGACTTTACCCCGCAGAAGTTGCGTCGTATAAAGATATTAATAGTGTTGGCAAAGCGCTGACGTATATTAAAGAGTCTATAGGCGAAGCCATACCATCCATTATCCCAAGTATTCTTACTGGTGGCGCGGCTGCGGCATTTAGTCGTCCTGCTATAGCGGCGGCTGAAAAAGCGGCATTAAATTTTGCAGAAAAACAAATTGCGGAAGCGGCTGCTAAAGGCATAGTTACAGACGCGACTATTGAAGGTATCAGAAAAGCTGCGCTAGAGACTGGCGCTAAAGAAGCACAAAAGATTGTTCTTAAGTATGAAGCGTCTGGCGCATTAGCAGGTTCAGCGCTGCAAAACGTTCCTGACGTTTACCAAAACATTTATGAGGCGACAGGTAAGCAAGACCTTGGCGCGGCTCTAGCGTTTGGCGGATTCAATGCCGCACTAGATGCAATCACTCCTATCAGCTTGTTGCGCAAAATGCGCAAGTCTGGCATTAGCCCAGAAGAAGTTGGAGCCGCATGGTACAAGCGTGCTGGCAAGGGTGCACTTCAAGGTTTTGTTACTGAGGGTGGCACTGAGGCATTGCAAGAAGTGTCGTCTGCTTCGGCTGAAAAGTTTGTAGACCAGAACCAGCAGTTCTTTTCTGAGAAGAACTTTGAGCGTTTTATCAATGCTGGTCTCAAAGGTGGTTTTGGCGGTGCGGGTATAACTGCCGCTACCGATGTAGCATTTGGTAAGGGACCACAGAAAGACGAAGTACCGCCTACAGCCGAAGGTGAACTACCCGCTTTACCAGCCCCAGATACTCCACCACCTGATGGTCCACCTCCACCACCGTTTACGGGCGGAGAAACATTTAAGATTCATCCTGCTGGCTATGTATCGCCAACACAAACTACACCTGCACCTGCACCTGCGGTTGACCCCGCTAAGATTGAAAAGTTAAAAAAAGAAATAGCTAAGTCTGAAGAAGAACTTGCTAAAGGCATTCATTCGTCCGGTAAAAAGGGCACTGAAAAATCACTAGCAAATAAAAAACGCGGAATTGACCAGAAAAAAGCGGAACTACAAACCCTATTAGCAGGAGCACAAAATGTTGGACAACCTATCCCTCCAGCAGGTGGAGAAGGCGCTGGCTTACCTAGCGCAACCGGTACAGACACATCCGCCCAAGGACCTGGAGGAGCTGAATCCGCAAGAGTGGTTCGTCCTGGAGAGGATGTTGCAGGCACTGCTGAACGAGAAGCTACACAGTCCGCTCCAGTAAATTACACAGTACAAGATTTACTAGCATCTGGGGAAGCAGATAAAGACGTACCTGATTTCACTGCGCCTAAACAAGAAGCACCAATAGAAGCACAGCCTATACCTGATACCGAGGTAGATACGCGTAACGCTAAGATGGATGATCTTATCCAACAAAGGCAAGGTCAATTAACAGAATTAGAAGCCAAACGCAATGCTTTGTATAGTGGCTCTGGCACACCTGCACTACGTAGAAATTCTTCGGCAAAGACTAAAAAACTTATTACCGATTTAGATGCAATAGATAAAGATATTGCTGATACTAAACAAGCCCTAGGGTTCTTGGTGGCTCAAAGATCACTTGAGCCTGAAGTAGACCAAGAAACAAAACTACGGCAAGAGATAGAAGCCCAGCAAGCGACTGAAGGTGAAGAGCGCAAACCGTTTAGCGAGCGTTACACACCACCCGTTATTAAAACGCCAGAAGAAATTGAAGCAGAAAAGAAAGCCGTTTTCCAAGAACAAGTTTCTGAGACTTACGTACCCACTAAAAAACAAATTGGTCAGGGTATGGAGATCGACGAAAAACTTGTTGGTTCTCTATACGACGAAGAAAAAGATCTACCCACCCCTGGCACTGAAGGTGAACGCGCAAAGTTGCCTGTTTGGGATGCGTTGACTCGTGACCAAAAAGATTTGTATTTAAGTTACATAAAAGAAAACAATGCCTTAGAGCATGAAGAAGGCCGCAAGGCGTTGATCCGCTATCGTGAAGAATTGCGAGAAGTAAACAAACAAGATGCGCAACCAGAACTGGATGTTATAAACGACGTAAGCGCTGAAGACTTTCAAGTTAAAAACCCAGCAGAACTTAAAAAAATAAAAGATGCGCGTAAAGAAAAACTTGACCGCCTAAGATTAGAGATAAGCAGGATAAAGGCTAACCCTGCGGCAGCCGCTTATGTATTTAATCGCAAAGCCGAGTCAGATAAACAACAATTTAAATTCCCAGAGTGGTCTGAAATGACTACTAGGGAACGCAACATATTTAGTAAAACTTTAGAGGGGCTGGTTAACCAACGGGTTGATAAAGACAAAAAACCAATCACTGATCTTAATCAAGCGACGACAGAAGAGATAAGCGCATCGTTTAGGCGTTTGGGAGAAGTATTTGTACGTCGTGAGAGTAGAAGAAACATAAAAGCACGGAATGCGCCTAAAGAGTCTTACGAAAAAGCTCAAGCTGAAATCAACAGAAAAGAAGAAGAAAGAAAAGAAGAGCAAGCCAGACGTAAAGCGGCTGGAAATAAAAACGAAGTCAATCGTAGCAAGCCTAGCGAAATAGGTTGGTTACCAAAGCATGTTGTAGACCAGATAAAGAAAAATGAAAATCTTGATGCTGTAATGCAATATCTACGTACGTCTAAAGATGTAGATGCAATACCCAGAGCAATTGCTCAGAGGCTGTATGGCTTGGGTCTTAAAACCAAAATTAAATTTAAAGACAAGATAGCAAAAGGGCGTGCGGCTGAGTACAACCCTAACGACGACACAATCTATGTAACTAGCCAAGGTCTTAGAGATAGGATTGCTTTGCATGAAATTGTTCATGCTGCTACTGTTAAAGTTTTGTACGAATACCTAAACAAATACAAAAAAGGTATAAAGCATACCTTGACGCAAGAACAAGTTGATGCGGCAGAACATCTTGAAGAGTTAATGGAATACGCCCAAAGCGAGATTGGCAACTTAAACCACGACGCATTTGAAAACTTATATGAGTTTGTCGGCTATGCTTTAAGCGACCGTGATTTCCAAGATATGTTGGCTAATTTGCCAATGGAAGAATTTCACTACCGTGAACTACCTGAAGATGCGTCACTGTGGACTGAGTTCATGTATAGCATCGTTAAGGTGCTAAAGTTTTTTACTAAAAATGCTGGCATAGAAGATAAACCCCAGTCATGGGAAAAACTTTTCTTTACAAGTACAGGTCAACTTAAAAAAGATAGCGCTCTATTAGAAGTGCTTGGAGCGTTTGAAAAGATTATTGCTACCCCGCCTAAAGAAGGTATAGCAATGGATCCGCTTGCGGCTAAAGAAACTAAGCAAGCCGACCGAGAGTTTGAAACAAGAAGCGCAGATAAGATTCTTGATGATGCCCGCAAGAGCGTACGTATTCAGCAGCACACTCCCCAGTCAGTTATCAAAAGCGTATTTAGTAGACATGGGTTTGACAAAGCAGTTGAGTTCTTCCAGAACGATCGCGCTCCGTTGAAGAAACTATTTGACCGTGCCAGAAAGTTTGGCGTTGTTACATTGGTTGGTGAAAAGCCAAACGACGTATGGAACTACATTACACGTTCTATTGGTATCTCTGTAGACAAGTATGAGAAAGAGCTGCATCTAACTATCAAATCGCTTGATGATGCAATCGAAGCATATGCAAATAAAAAAGGTCTGCCCGTAGATAAAGCGCTAGAGGATTTGCATCTAGCGTTTGAGGCTATGCATGAACCAGAACGCCGACGTGTCAAGTTCTTGATGAACATGAAACTTGATGAGCAAGATCAACGGTACGAGTTGTACGGCAAAACATACTCAGCCGATGGGTTACGCCGAGCAATAGTAGACCTACTGTCTAAGCAAGACCCTAGTTTGAGCGATGAGCAACGTACAGCAAAAGCAAAAGAGCTACGCGGTTTTCTTAATGAAGTTGTGTTTGATCAAAACGGCAAAGTTCGTGATGATGTTAAAGCACCATTAGCAGAAGCTGAAAGCAAACTTATGTATTCTGAGGAAGCGCCTCAGTATGACGTGATCGCTGGTCGCCCACCATCAGAAATTAAACTTATAAGGGATAGGATTGGTTCTGATAAGACTGATCCAGAGATTAAAGCCATCCATGATGCAATGGAACAAGTGCGCCAAAAGACTATCGCGCTTAACAAAGAAGCTAACTATTTTTCAGAGCCTGTTGCTAACCTTGTAGACTTCTACGGGTTTGAACACTACGTGCCTTTCAAAGGTGCGCCAAAAGACAAGTCTATTAACGAAGAGTTTAACTTTGATAGCAAACGTATTGGTGGTGACTTCCAAGAAGGTCAAGATTCGTTCCAAGGTCGTGAGTCTGAATCAAACAATCCTGTGTTGCAATTAAGAGCCGATGCTGTTAACTCTGCGTTACGTGCTGGTCGCAAAGATATACCTGAAGTTATTGTCAATGCTATCAACGATAAAATTATTAAAGGTCATCACGTAACTGACATTAAATTTAGTGAACGCTATGGTAACGCTACAACCACAGAAAAGTTGGCAAAGATTAGGGGCGTAGATAAGATTTTCTGGTATAAGCCAGACGGAACTATCTCGGTCTATCAGGTAGACAATAGAGAAATATCTAGTGCTATCAAGCGTAGCTATCGCATATCTAATCCTCTGGTCAATCTTGTTGACTCGTTGACTAGCGGTATTGGTATGACCCATACTCGCTACAACCCTGCGTTTGCGCCCATGAACTTTGTACGTGACGCATTCACCAACGCTGGAATCATTGGTGCTGAGTTTGACCCTATCACTGCTGGTAAGTTAATAGCTGGCATATCGTCAGATGTTGCAAACAATGGGCTTGCAAGAACATTGAAGTACTCCAACCTTTACGCTAATAGCAATTTTGAAGAAATAAATAAACTTGCTGGCGGTAACAAGTCCTATGAAGAACTAACTGATAAAGAGCGTTACTTCAGAGACTTGGTTGACTACGTAGAGATGGGTGGCAAAGTGTCATACCTGCAAGGCGTAGCCGCTAAAGGTGCGCTTGATCAACTGGCAAAAGAAGTTGGTCGTTCCGGCATCATGCGTAAGAAGGATCAGTTTGATAAATTCATAGACATCTACAACGACATGTTTGAATTGTCTAGCCGTGTCGCTACGTACCGTTTGATGAAGAATGTTTTTTATAAAGAGAACAAAGACAATGGCATGAGTGATGCGGATGCACGTCAAGACTCTAGATTGCGGGCTGTTGAATACGCTAAAAACTTAGCCAACTTTGAGCAAGTCGGTCGTTGGGGTAAACAGGCTGGCGCTATCTTCATGTTCTTCCGTCCGGCTGCTACGGGCGCTGTACGTGCTATTGAAGCCTTGTCGCCTATGTTCCGTTTGTTGCCTGCTCATATGGGCGGATTTGACGAACAAGAATTCATTAAGCAAGCCAAAGCAGAAGGCCGCACTGACGAGCAAATTGAGAGAGCCGTTGCCGCTATGCAAAGAGAAGCCAACTCTGCCGCTCGTATGGCATTGGTTATGGGCGGTATCGGTGTAGCGTTCTACATGATGGCGTTGATGATGGCTGGTGACGATGACCAAGGTCGTAACCGTATCGCTACGGATGACATGTCACGTTGGACTCGCTACGCAAGGTTCTTCGTACCTGGAATTGAAAGGCCATTCCAATTACCTTGGGGCTTCGGGCCTGGCGCTTTCGCTTCGGCTGGCGCACAGATTGCAGCATTGACTACGGGTAGAGCATCGGTTGGTGAAGCATTCTCTAATATATTAGTTGCGGGTATGGACTCGTTCCTGCCGCTGCCTGTATCGCACATTAGTCCGATAGACAACTTTCCTGCATGGGCTATGGACTCAGTAACTCCATCCGCGTTCCGTCCGTTCTTTGAGTATGTGATGAACTTAGATGGTTTAGGTCGTGAAATCTATAACAACCGTCAGACTCGTTACGGCGACGCTTACACAGGTGGCGATAGCATTCCAGAAGCATACAAAGCGATTGCTCGTACATTGTTTAAAGCAACCGATGGTGCTTTGGATGTTAGCCCCAACACAATGTATTTCTTCGCTAGTAACTATCTAGACGGATTTGCTAAAGCGTCTACGGCTGCTTTTGATATGGGTATGAACGTCACTGGGCAAAAAGATTTTGATGCTAAGAACGACATGCCCTTCCTTGGCAGTTTCATGGGAACTAAATCTAACGTAGACGCCCGCGAATTTAGCAAAGTAGAAGAGAAAGTTAAGGCATTCGATAAGCGCATAAACTCGCTGAAGGATAAGCCTGAACTATTGAGCAGTTTCTTGCAGTCCGAAGATGCTCAAAAACAATTTGCGGCAGTTCAGTTTTACAACCAACAAGTCAATGGTCAGCTAAGACAGTTACGCACAGTGGCTAATCAGATAAGAGCTAACGATGCGTTTTCTCCGCGTGAACGCAAGACTCAGTTGGAAGAAATTGTTAACATGCAAAACATTGTTAAGCGTCAACTGCTAAATGTCTTTGATGATTTGGGTGTTAGACCTTAACTAATACGCCATGCACGGACACCGAGAAAGCCCTCCTCGGTTGTCGTAAACACTTTCATAACCACACCAGACTTCTTAGCTGTCGTATCAATGATGTACGCCATGTATGCTGGCTTCATCGTTGGCAAGAAGAAGCTATCCCCCACACTCATTCCAGCGTAGGGGAAGACCCATGTCGGTTCATCGAACGGAGTGTCATTCGGAGACGGCTTCTTGCTCATCTTGGAATAAGTGACTGATGTCCATGACGATGCGGTATGCCTGAATGTTTGTTGAGCCAAACGCAGACTTCCAGCCACTAGCCATCTGTTTGCGGTCTTTGTGCTTCAAGATCCCCTTGCGAGTTAACTCAGATTCAAACCAAGTCGTGCCTAACTTTACAGTCTTGAGGTATTCTTTCATGGCGGCAGATGAAACCCACATAGTGTTCTCGTCTACCTCGGCACGTATGTAGAGCGCCTGTTTAGGATCAGAGACTACGCGCCCGTCACGAATAACCAAAGTGTTCTGAATGTTCTTGTAGATAAAGTCACCAAGCACACTCTCTGCTTTACTCTCGTCTTCTTCTTGCTTACCATCAATAATCTTCTCGAAGTCAACTCCAACTACGGCAAAGATTCTGTCCAGATCAAAATTAGTAAGACCCATGTTGTTAGTGATGTTGCCTGCAACTCTTGTAATAGCAACTAGGTTAGATAAGAAGCGGTACTCTGCATTCTTGGTGTACTTCTCTCCTACGTTCAAGTACTCTCTAGTAGCACGGCGCTTGACTTCTTCTGTTGTTATTTTAAATAACTCTTGTATGTAGAGCGGACCGGCATGACCGAAGTGCGACTTCAATGATTCAAACATTAACATGCCACGCTCATCTGTTAACTCATATCCCTCTACATTAGGGCGTTGAATGATTGGCTCAAGAATACGCATCTCTTCTGGATTAGTGTCACCCTTGTACTGAGCCATTGCATCGCGCAGTCTGGTGTTAGTTGTGATGATTGAGATAAGTTTAGTAACGAACGATGCTTCACGTTCTTGGTTAGTGGACGCTTGCATACGTAACTTAGGCTGACCCGATGAGACGTTGTAGGCTACGTGAGACAGTATCTTTCCATCTGTGTTTGACTGCTCATCTAGACCGAATGGCAGGTTCTTACAGGCAATCATGCGAGTAATCAATGCGTTTTGTGTCGCATCGAACACTGCTAGGTTCTCAGGGTGACCCCAAATACTTAGCGCACCATACAGCGCACCAGTCTTACCGAAGCCCGACTTGCCATAGAGAGAAAGTATCACTCCGTTGACATTGGTAAATTCCATCAATGGGCTTGCAAATCCGCACAGCACAGAAAAGGCGTGCCACTCGTACCCTGGGTCCCCGAACATAGAGATTGACTTCTTCCAATCTTCTAACGTGCCATTCGGCCTGATGTTACGAACAATGTTCTTCACTAATGGTGAAGGAGGGCATTGTCTTGTTGTGCCGTCTGCCATGTACTCCGTAGTACCGATAACAAACGAATCGCATTTCTCTGAAGTCCAACCTTGTTGCATTCTCATAACCTCTGCTTTCTTGATAGTTGTTAAGTATGTTGACCATTTCATGATGTAACTCGCCATCTTGGGTGCGTTAGACGGTTCAAACTTCAGACCATTACTTAGAAGAATAATCTTGAGTTTGTCGTACAGACCAACGTCTTTTAGTGGAAGAATAAATTCACGCGATTCGTCTTTTGGAAAGTCGATGCGCATGACCAAGCATTCGCCGTCGTGCGTACTGTAAATACGCTGGATTGGATAAACGTCGAAGGGTGATAGTAGTTCGGGATCGTCTTGAACTAGTTTGCCTTTTTTGTCTCTTCTTGGGGGAGGGCTGTAGTAGATGCCGCCGTTGACTCCTCTAAAGTAGGGCTGGAGGTAGTCGGGGAAGAAAACTTCTTTGGTATTCGGCTCTTGCCGAATTGGTTTCTCTTGATCTTCTGTTTCTCCATCATGTTCTCCGTCAAGTTGTTCATAAGATGTGTGTTGGGCAATCTTGATGACTTTTCCAAGTCCGATAGGCCCAACTTTTCCAAGCCTAGAGCGATGGGGACACCCAACGCATCCGCTTGGGTTTTCTTTCGAGAAGGCGTCGCAACTGTGAGACCAAGCGGCTTCTCGTCTTGATTGCTCTGCCTTTCGTTCTGTTTCACCCCATGTATAGTTAGGATGTTCATCTGACATTCCATGTATGGCAGTAGCGCCATCACGACACCGAGCGGCGACAGATAATCCAGCGTACCACAGTGGCTCTGGGCAATCAGCTTGCTCTTCGAGTATGTATTTAATTTGCGCACAACCATTTCCTTCTATGCTGTCAACAGCAATCTTTTGAAAGTCGTATTCAAAGTTACCATTAAGTTTGTCGTATATGGCTTGTGTATCTTCGTCGAGTCCTTTCTCAACATTACGCAAGTCAAACTTTTCTTCTATCTCGCCCAATGCTGGCGCGAGGCGATCAAAGCTGTAGGTGTAAACATCTGTCAACATCACAGACGGTGTTGGAGGGTCGTATCTATAGTTGCTTGTCCCAGGCACGCGCATCAGTCGAGCTGAATCTGCTGGCACGTTTTGATCTATGATTAGGTTATGGTCTGTGCAGAGTTGCTTGAACTTCTCAGCATAGGGAACCCACTTTTCAGCGGGCATCTCCTTATCAAATATCCAGTAAGCATGTATGCCACCACCTGAATCTATTAAGACAGGTAGGGGCCAGTCGATTTCATCACAAAAGCGCTGTAAGTCTTGTAGAGCATCTGCCTTGGAAGGATAGCGGTCTTTACCGTGTTCAACATCCAAATCAAGGAAGAATGACTTTACGTATATGCAGTTCTCTTGCTTGCGGCGCAAGCCTTCGTAAGTACCAGGTGTGAAATAAACATTGTGTTTAATATCAATAAACTTTTGAGCAAGTGCAATAGCGTCTCCAACACTAGTTGCAAACTTGGGTTTAATGATATTCTTATCGTCTATTCCAGCTATACATACGTTACCCTGCGTAGGGAAGATTTTCTCGAAAAATTGTTGGTTCATATTCGCAGAGACGAAAAAGCGGAAGTTATTCCGCTGTGAAAGATGAACCGACCTAAGTCAGTTCGGCTATTTGTGATTCGCGGAAGTTATCGGTTTGCCAACCATATCTTTCAAATACGCACGCGCATCACGCAGGTTCTTGCAAGGCAAGATACCCTTGGATAAATCCTCCTCAACTAGTTTGATAAACACTTCTATCTTGGCTCGTTTGGCGTAGCGGATGACCCCGCCCCTGAACCACGAATGGATAGTCATCCGTGTGGTGTCGAACACTTGCGCAACGTATGTAGCAGGCAAGCCCGCTTTGATACATGTACAGGCTAAGTCAATGCCTAGCCTGTATGTTTTAGTATTCTCTACCGTGTCCAGTAGGTCGGAGCCGTATCCTCTAGCCATTACTTCTTAGACCACTTCTTAACAATGTCAGTCACGTCTTCAGCTTTTGCGGCTGTCTTGGCGGTCTCGCGCACTGTTGGTTCAGGCATGGCTTCTTGTTTAGAAGGTTGTGCTTCTTCGTCACCACCATCAGTCTTGTACACAGTTAACTTAACTGCGCTCTCGGCTGCGATAGTTTTGCTTTGGTTAAGAATAATCTCACGCATATCAGCAGGAACAGCGCTGCTTGGAGAGAACAACAGACGAGGCACTGGCGAGTTAATATCAAACTGCATCTTTGTAATGATCTTGCCAGCACTCACGTTGTTGTTAGCAAGCATTTGGATGTATGGTCTGAAAGGCCATTTACCGCTTTCTTCCTTGCCAAACGCGCTAGTTGCTGGAAGCACTAACTGATACACATCTCCTGCGGGGTCGTTCGGGAGAACGACAGCAGTGCGCCATGAGAGACGACACGCTGTGCCTGTACCGCCTTGACCTGAACCCTTGACAGAGTTGGGGCATTCAGAACAAGTAAGCGCGGGTGGCGATTTAACCTCGGCGTCAGGCACTTTGGAATCGTTAGACCAGCAAGCAGGGGACAACTTAACGCCCTTCTTGTAAGACTGGTTGTAGTAAGTACGCGATGCTTCGTGAGCCATCTTGACGATGATCACATTCATTGTGTTGTCAGTGTTGACGCTTTGTTCTTTGCCGCCAACAATTTTACGGAACACACGCCCTTCAATAGAAATGCGTTTGTTGCCTTTGGTTGCACCGCCTGCTACTGCAAGGGTGTCTGCATCAAGACCCAGTTCAACAAGGCTGTTATCTGAACTGATGATGTTTGCGAGTTCGTTACTCATGGTACTGTTTTCCTTAAACTGTTAATTCACTAGTTGCTGAAGCCTTACGCACGACAATATCGTACTCACGTAAGGCATTCACGCCTGGGGGCAAACCATCGCCTGCTCTTTCGGACATGAATTCTTTGAAGTTCTTTTGATGGATACGACGCTCCAACAAATCAATAGAACCTTCTTGATTTATAAATTCTTTGAAATGATCCCAATCAGTACAGAAGAACCGCTCTTTCACTGTGCGTGTAACAGTGCCATTTGATGTGCGGAAACCATTCATGTTGGTCTCGTTACATACAGCAAGCATTGCGGCTTCGATTTCTTCAATAGCATCTTTGAGGTCTGAATCTTGGGAGTCGTATTTTGCCTTCAATTCTTCGCGCATCCTACGTATCTCAAGATAATCTTTTACTAACGCTTCTCCGTCATTCATAGTTTCTCTCCTTCGAGTTCGTCTTTGTACAGGTCTACCAATTTTTCGTGTAGGGACACTTTGTTTTGCAACATCGTGTACATACGCCGCTCCACCTCAGACCCTTGGAGGTGTATTACTGTCATGCTGTTATTCTGTCCGACGCGATCAATACGCGCTATACACTGTAAGTATGTTTCTACGGACATAACAGGAGACCAAAATATTACTGTGTCAGCCGCAGTTAGGGTAACCCCGTGGGACGCGGCTTGTGGTTGTATCAACAGAACTCTTGGGTCTGTGTTCTGCTGAAAGTTTTTAAATATATTTGCACGTTGAATGGCTGTTACATCGCCAGAGATAATCTCATTAGATATACCAGCCTCTTCTAAATGTTTCTTAACCAAAGTCAGAGTGTGCTTGTAGGGTATAAAGATAAGTATCTTGTTCAACGCTTCATCTAACACTTCCTGCAACACAGACAAGCGCGGTGTAATATCAAACTCAACGACGTTGCCGTCATCTGTGTACACAGCCCCGCCTGACAATTGAAGCAAGCGAGTTAAAGAGGCGGCGGCATTAACTGTGCTAATCGTCTCTCCAGCAGTCTTTATCTGCATTTCTTTTACGAGTTCACGATAGTATTTCAATGCCTGTGGTGACAGAGGTACTTGACGTGTTTGATACACCACATCAGGCAAGTCTAGACACTGTGCTTTCTCGTAGCGTATAGCGGGTTGTAGTGCATCAAAAACTGTATTACGTGCATCAGTTTTCTGCGCCCACTTGAAGCGCGTTATCTGCATCATTACTTTATCGCGCCATGCAGTCTTGTAACGTGGCACACCATCAGGGTTGACTAGTCGTGCTAGACCAAACGCATCTTCAGGTGATTGCGCGGCTGGCGTTCCAGTCATCATCCATAGATAAGTGTCAGGCTTAACTAGTCGTGCTAATGTTTTCCACCGCCTAGTAGCGGTGTTCTTGTATGCGTTGGCTTCATCAATGATTATTAAATCAAAGTTGCCTTCAGAGATAGCTTTCTCAACTACACCTACACCATCGTAGTTAATGATGACAAACTGATAGTCACTGCGAATAATTTTTTCACGTTTAGATGTAGCGCCATGCGCCACGGCACAAGTGCGATGCATTGCTGTCTTGAACAAGTCTGCTTGCCATGCGCTGTGCATGATTGACAGAGGACAAACCACAAGCACACGACGTACTCTACCTTGGTTCATCAAGTAGTCTGCCGCCCATATAGCCGCAGATGTTTTGCCTGTGCCTGCTTCGTTGAAACAGAATGCGCGACGGTGAACGGATAGAAACCGTGAAGTATCTCTTTGATGATCAAAAGGCTTAAACAGCCCAGGCCACTCGTAGTCTCGCTCAATAGGAGATGGGACTTTTACTGCATGTGGGACTATGCGTGCAAGACGTTGCATCTCGTCAAGCCCCCAGTAAACAATCACGTCAGACACACCATCTGTTGTGTCGAGTATCTCGCTCTTCTCTATGTAGTTCTCAATTCTTTTGGCTACATGTGTAGCACACTGAATCCTGACTGCACTATTGTTAACTATTTCCATACTACCTTTCAAAACTGTTTCCTCGTCTTTCCGAGGTGTCCGTTAGTCCTGTCGCACTGGAGTACCCATCCGAAGATGTGTCAGAAAGCGTCGTGCCGACTAACTGATGCGGTTTCTGATTTGCCCACTCACACCTGACAGCGTATTTAATATTATGTGGGCGATTTTTTATTTGTCAAGTTCTTTTACGTTCTTTTTTGCTAGTTTCTGATACGAGGTTTCCCTTAGAGTCGCGTTTGAATGAACGATTCTTTGCCGCACTTTCTATGCGTAGTCCATTTTTGTTTGAACCGCCCTTGTCGAGCGCTACAACGTGTGCAACATCCTTGCCTTTGCGTTTAGGTGACTCTTGCATCACCGTACCAGTATCACGCTTGTCAATAGCGCGACGCCCGCGCTGACGTTCCATACGTCGTTCGTGTTCACCACGCGCCTTCTCTTGCTCGTATTCTTTTTTGTATGGTCTTGGTTTGTTTACGTAGGGCATTACCGTTCCTTATTTATGAAATTGGCAAATCTTTACTGGACACCAACCACAAAGAGGAGTCGGGTTTTCTTGCCATGCGCCATTTTCGTACGATAGTCGCAATCGTTCAAGTGTTGGATAGAAATCTGTCCACAATGTATCCAAATCTTTTCTATGGTATTCAGTGGGAATGAAGTGTTCATGCACAACAAAGAGCAAGCCTGCCTTCACATGTTGGACTTCAGGGTAGTGTGCAAACACCATTAACGCCATGAGTTGTAACTGTTTTAAATCAGGGTACTTATTACTACCCGTCTTATAGTCAACCACGAACGCTGTGTCACCATTTATTACTACTAAGTCGGCTATGCCCCGCACCCAGTATTCACCCCACTTGCATGGCTCTCGGTCAAAGTTGATTGCCATACGCAACTCAGGATACTTAGTACCCTCCATCGCTACGAGTGGGTCAAGTTGACGTTGAAATTTCTGATAGTTTGGCAATAGGGGTTTCCCCTCGCCTACGTAGTCCTCTACTGCTTTGTGAACTTCTGTGCCGTAGCGCATCTGTTCAGTAGGGAATTTGGTGTACCTTTTTAGTACCTTTACTTCATGGTACTGGCGAGGGCAGTTGTCAAAGTCTTTAAGACCTGAGTAAGACCATTTGATTTCGTGTGTTTGCATGACTGTTTTTAAACTGAGAGTTTCGAGGAATGTATATTAGCATCTTCAGGGTAATTGCCAATAGCGTAGTCTTTGACTACCTTGCCATTCTCTTCGTCACCAACAAGCATCGGTGCAACCCAACTGCGCTTACCTGAACGATAACTTCTCCAGTGCCCTCTCCTCCAATGTTGTCTTGGAGGTGCATGTGAGCCATGAGGCACGCTTGGCAATTCTCGCTTCTTGCCTAAGATAGATATTAGTTTAAATTCAACCAAAGGTGTCTTGCCCTTGCGCATTTTCTTTTGGTTGACTTGTATCTCTCTTGGTGTCGGTGCAGACATATACACCTCACCCTCATGGAACGTCATCATGTAAATAAGTTTTAACGCTTGCCATGTCAGCATCTCTACTTCATCCATAAACATCCAACCTACTTGACTAGCAGGAACTAGTGGTCTTATTAAAAGTAGTTGTGGATTATCAGGAGACGGTGTTACATACAAACCTACTGAGGCTACTACTGGTATAGCGGGCGGTAGACCATCAGAAAGAACAAGATGTATAACAATCCCATCACCATCTTGCTCTATCACAGAAAAGTTAAATTGATTTATATGATTATGAGGTATAGCGTTTTCGTCTCCGATTCGCACAGTACCGTTAATCATGACTATCTTAGGGAAGGGCAGTTTAATTTTTCCTTCTTCTATGAATGCGTCAGCAAATCTTTCAGGCGGGTGAAATGAAGGTTCAAGAATAATTTTTGGAGCATCCATCATGCCGTTTAAGAAACATTCAACACCACCTTTAATGCTATCAACCTTTTTTATATTTGAATGTAAAAAATTAAGTTGATGATTGACAGTTTTAAACAGAGTATCTTTGAAGTTTTTATTTACAAAGGCTTCTCTAACAGTCAACGAATGAAAGTTGCCAGCAAATCTACCAAAACAAACTATATTGAATTTGCGGTCTAATTGCTCTCTCTTCTTCTCTACTAATTTATTCCACCTTTCACCAGTTGGGTCATCTCTTATAAAAATTCTGTCATCAAGCGTCGCCATAAGTTACTCCTACTTTCGCCTCACACGCAACTGGCAATCCTTTCGCCCAGTCAGGTGCTTTGGACATTACACTTGTTACAAACTCTATTGCATCATCAACGTCATCCTCGTCTGCCACAACTACTGCGGCATCATGAACCGTTAAAGCAACTCTGTACCTATCGTTTATCTCGCACATCTGCGTACCCACGACGATACGCGCCAACGCTTGAACTACGTTCTCAACTACTGCGCCACCCCAAATTGAGACTTCACCCTTGCGTGAATCGTAAACAATCTGTGTCTTGTCATCCTTGGTGACGCGACGCAAGTTAGCGTATCGGATGCGAAAACCATTGGGTAAGATGATTCCATCTTTGTCGTAGTGAACGCACTCATACTCACCGAACGCAATAGGCTTTTTAATTTTGCCGTCTATCATGTTCTCCAACATGCGGTCGGCTTCTCTCCAAAGCGCGATGATGCTACTGTTGTTGTCCCGATAGACACCCACGATACGCTTGCACTCTTCTTCATCAAGTTTGACGCTTACTGGCTGCGAGGTGGCAAGTGTGTGCTGTAACTTCATAGCCCCAGTGCCGTAGCCAAGACCCAGAATGCATGTCTTACCCACGAACCGTTCGGTCGGGTCTGCTTTAGTGATTGTTTTCCCATACACATTAGATGCAAATATGGAGTACACATCTTCGCCCTTGGCAAACTGTTTAACAACATCCTCTTGACCCGCAAGCCAAGCAAGTACCCTCGCTTCAATCTGCGATGAGTCTGAGTTAATCACCATGTAGCCGTCAGGTGGCACAATGGCTTTCTTCAATGCCTTCTTCTTGGGGTCACGGCTCGGCAGGTTTTGGAAGTTCACCTTGTCAGTACCCGACCAACGCCCTGTGTGTGCGCCATAGTATTTCAAGGGAATAGGTAACGCGCCACGATTACGTTTTCCGATATCCATGAAACGCTCTATACGTTTCTCTTCTAAAGTAGACTTCGTACCAAGACGAACCGCGCACAGTTGTTGAATAAAGGGGTCATCATTCTCAGTTAGTGCGATGAAGCCTTCATCCTTTTTTGCTAGTGCGGGTATTTGTTTGCCAGTCGTAACACTTGTTTTGTACGGCACACTTATCCCGAAACC
>Ga0114973_10000990_pt1 | contig 21218 bp, 8 predicted proteins | sample M_140807_MF_Meta_FD_87025 | JGI IMG/M metagenome (GOLD analysis project Ga0114973, IMG submission 87025) | Freshwater microbial communities from Lake Montjoie, Canada to study carbon cycling - M_140807_MF_MetaG | ecosystem: Environmental > Aquatic > Freshwater > Lake | place: Lake Montjoie...
CTAATGGCATCAACGCCTTTACCACCGTAATAGCTCCGGCCCAAAATCAACCACCTATTGGCACTACAGTTACCTTTTACGTAGCCGAAAATAGATGGATGACAATAGGGCAAACAATTTACATAGAAGAAGCAGGGTTTTATCGAGTAACAGTCCTTGATCCCAATTCTCCTTACAATCAAGTAACTGCTGAGTTATTGAATTTTGACGGAATCAGCCAAGGAGATTCTATTCCAGCAGGTTTAAAAGTCTCCCCCTCATCCGCGGTGTCTTTGACAAACGGGATTTTTGATGATTTGGCAGTAAGCGAGGGTGGGCTTTCTAACTTAGATGGCCCAGTTGTAATCAACGAAAGTGGTACTAATTCTGCTCATTTAAGGGTCGAAAGTGACAACGATACTGAGTTGTTATATTGTAACGCCTCAACAGGGAGAGTTGGAATCTCTACTCTTGCTCCAGAGACAACTCTACACGTAGATGGAACATTTAAAGTTGGTACTAACATTGCACCCGGTTCTTCTTCTTTCATTGGCCCAGCTACTTTCAATACTTCCCAACTTGCTGCAAGTGATTTTTCTGTAAAAGGTCAAGTTACAGCGGAAACATTTTTTGTCGACGTAAGCGAAAGCAGAGTTGGAATTGGAACTTATACTCCAACTAGACTTTTGGATGTAGCCGGATCCGCTCAAGCTATTTCTTTTGTAGTCAATCCTGGCGGAGTCGCCTCCCCCTCCGCAGCAACTTTCCGTGTTAACGGAACAAATTCAACTGTTCCTATTTATGTAAAATCTTTAACTACTCCTTCAATAGTCAACGCAGTTGGAATTTTCAATACTAACCCAACAGCCTCATTGGATGTAACTGGAACAGCAGTAATTAGTGGAGCTACAAGTGTGGGCGGAGCTTTGAGTGTAACCGGAGCTTTGAGTGTAACCGGAGCAACAATTCTAACCGGAGCAACAACCCTGAGTAGTACTTTATCGGTAACCGGAGCAACTACGTTGAGCAGCACTCTAACGGTTAGTGCGGCAACAAGTCTATCTACCACTCTAAGCGTAACCGGGGCAGCTTCGTTGACTAGCACTTTAGCAGTTAACGGAGCAACTTCCTTATCCAGCACCTTAACTGTCAACACAGATGACTTTGTAGTAAATACAAGTACCCATCGTGTCGGCATCAACACAGCCTCCCCAACAGTTGAGCTAGATGTAGTTGGAGAAACTAAAATTAGTTCGAACCTTTTTGTCAACACAGATGATTTTGTAGTAGATGCAACTAACCATAGGGTTGGAATCAACACAGACGAACCAACAGTTGCCCTAGATGTGGTTGGAGCCGCGAGTATCAGTTCTACTTTGTATGTTGAGGGCGATACAACTATTGGTTCCAATGTACTCAAAGTAGATGAGAGTGCTGGCTCTGTTGGCATCAACACAGCCTCCCCAACAGTTGCCCTAGATGTAGTTGGGGAAACTAAAATCAGTTCGAACCTTTTTGTCAACACAGATGACTTTGTAGTCGACGCAGATAATCATAGGGTTGGAATCAACACAGCCTCTCCAACAGTTGCCCTAGATGTAGTTGGTTCTGTACAAGCTACCGATTATAGAATTAGTACTGGAAGCGGTGCCGCAAAACTTACTCAATTTTTATTCGGAACAGGTAGTGGTACCTTTGTCCTTAATTCAGGACATAACGATAACTTTGGCGTAACAGTAACCGGAGCAGTTGTGGGCGATTTTGTACAAGTGGCTTACAGTTCGGTTCCTTCCACAACTCCCACAAAACTTACATTGTTCGGATACGTTAGCGCTTCAAATACAGTGACAGTAGTTGTAGCAAACACAAGTAATGCGAACGTAGCGAGTCAAACTTATTCCGTCAATATCCTAGTAACACGCGCCGCGGCGTCATGATCAAAGATCAAAACCGTCTGGTGGAGGGAGTCGTCTCTTTCATCGGAGGAGCGAACTCTAGTGTAGACGCAGCTTTAATATCGGCTACACAATACTCGTGGGCTGAAAATATAGTTGTGCGGGGTGGATATCCTAAATCTCGCCCCGGCTTTAAATTTATAAAAGCAATACCAAATGGAGTCATCCAGGGAGCATCTTATTACCAGAATAATTCAGTTGAGGAATTGGTGTCCTTAATTGACGGGCGCCTATATAGTCTTCGCCCGACAGACCCATCGGGAGCGGCTCTTGATATTACACCAGCCGGAGAAGTAAATAATTATATATCAAGAAGAGCCTCTTTTGCCGTTGCTAATAATTTTCTTGTTATTCAGGATGGTGTGAGTTCACCTATAGTGTACAGCGGGGCGAGTTCATTCCGATCAAGGAATATTTTACAAGAACTAGAATCCTTTATAGAGTTACAAACTGCTATTGGAGCAAACAATCCACGAGTTAACGTGTCCTCCACGGCGGGATTGTTTCCAGGAATGCTAGTACAAGCATCAAGAGGAATCACACCTGGCACGGTAATTGTTTCGGTTGACTCTAGTTCTCAAGTCACACTCAGCAATAACTGTACACTAACAGCTATAGCAACCGCAAAATTCTTTCCACCCGGCCCCTTGCAATTAAATGTGTCTATTCCAATCGGACCGATTATGGCGTTTGGTAACGGAAGACTTTGGGTTGCCAACGGAAATCAATTGTTCGCTGGGGATTTAACCGGAAGTTATTCCGGGGCTGAAATCAGATTCTCTGAAACTCAATATCTTACAGGTGGAGGAAGCTTCTCTTTTGATTCCGAAATTACTGGACTTTCATTCCTACCAGGATCTGACACATCAACCGGCCAGGGAGATCTAATTGTGTTTACACGAGAACAAGTTAACGCAGTTCGATCTAATGTTTTTGATAGAACTCAATGGCAAAGCACCCCCGGGATGCAAAGAAGAATATTTTTAAATGGAGGAGCAGAGAGTCCAGATTCTATGGTTGTTACAAACAACGATGTTTATTTTCGCTCTTTAGACGGAATTCGTTCTTTCCTGCAAACCATGCAAGACACAAAAGTAGCGAACGTTACTTTAGTGGATAGCGTAGAAGCAGATCGAGTCATTAATTTCGACACTGAACGTTGGGTAAAATATGCCCCAGCAACTTATTTTGATTATCGAGCTCTTTATGGATGCGCCCCCAAAATTCAAAGGATTAATGGAAGTTTAACTTCTTTTAATACTGTTTTTACAAAGTTAGTTAGTCAAGATTTTAACCCGGGGTCCTATCAAGGAAATTATCCGCCATCTTATGATGGAGAGTGGACAGGGCTTCAAGTGTGTAAAATGGCGGTCGGTGTTTTTGATGGAGTCAAAAGATGCTTTGCGTTGGTTTGTGGCTCCGATGGTAATAATGCTTTATATGAAATCACTTATGACGATTATTCCGATACAATTCCAAATGGGGGATCAACGATATCTCTGCCAATTCAATCCTACGTTGAATTAAGAAGACTACCCTTTGAGACTCCTTTTGAAATCAAAGAGTTAGTTCGAGCAGATTTAGCCTTTTCAGAAATTTACGGAGATGTAAGCTGGAATTTTGAATTCTCCCCGGATTATTACCCAACATTTTTCCCAGTCCAATCCGGACAAATCTCTTTCCAAACTGAGACACAATCTTTTGAGGGATGTGCTCCTTCCGAATTAGCTCTCGGGTATCATAATATAAGAACAGTAAAACCTTCCGATTCTTGCGTGACGGGTATCGGTCGAAAAGCTCGTTTTGGATATCTATTCCAACCAAAAATTTCCTGGACTGGTCACGCAAAATTATCTGTGTTTCGCCTTCACGCATCTAGAAAAGACGTAAGCGATTTGGGAGAGTGTTGATTTATGTCGGAACGAATTGAGTATAGCGGAAATCCGTTACCAGCTGGACTGCCGGGGTTTGGGGGCGGGACCGTAGCAGTCGTTGAGTTGCCTGGAATTAGCTCTGCCTCACCACCAAATTTTGGGCCAACGAATGATCTATCAACCTCTTTAGCTCCATCATCCACCCCACCGGCTGGAAGCGATGGACCGACCGATGAAGAAGTTTGCCCGGCGACCGTTCCACCTGACTCCACACAAACAGGGTGTAATTGTGAAACTTTTTTTAGCGACGGCCCTACAATTGTTAGTTTGGCTACCGGCCAAACCTTTACCCCCCAAGAACTACAAGTTTGTATTGATGGGGCGCAAGTAACATGGTATGTATTAGCTTGCACAGAACCACCGTGTCGTAATAATAACTAGGAACCTATCACCATGAATGAGTATCCAATAACAACAGAGACAGTTCCAGCAAATATTTGTTATCCACCCTCCGTCCAAGCCCTCATTAATCTTATTGCTGAGTACTCCAAAGTGCATATAGAAGGTGACCCAGTTCAATACCTCGTCTCCAACCAGGCTATACCGTTGGACTCAAGTGCTGTTGTTTGGGTTCAAACCTCCTCTCCGCCCGGAGCAAATGAGTATGGAACACCCAAAGTAATTCGACTATATGTTAGCGGACAATGGAAAGAATTTGCTCCGCTAAGACAGGGGGACGCCATTTTAGTCGAAGCAGGATCCCAAATTGTAGCTCCGTGGGGCCAGTTAGGGTATACTTATAGCTTTCCCGCTGATACTGGACTAGGCAATTACACCCCCACTTTAACACCCGGCTCTACGCCAGAGGGACTAATGTATAAAATTTATGTTGGGTATTGGAGTTCTAAGAGTTGACACATAATAACAAGCCGTTAATCTAAATAAGCTATGGCCGTATATTCAATAACTGCTGCTACTGTGCCGGCAAATACAGGATATCCAGCCAATCTCCAGGGTCTCTTACAGCTTTTAGAGTCATATCTATCGGTTGTATCCAGCAGTACGTTAAGTTCTATTGTTATATCCAGCACGACACCTTCGCCCTCCGATAACGATAAGGTTTGGTTTCAAACAAATCCAGCTAATCCGGGAGAACCTCAATCAATACGATTGTTTTCAAGCGGTTCGTGGCAGGAATTCACTCCTTTTTCTTTTGGCGATATTATTTTGACAGACGTAAATGCAGAGATTTCATCTCCATGGGGTGTCGGCAATACGGCTTATGTTGTTAATGGAATTAGTAAATTGACTCCGGTTACACCAGTTCCACCCACAAATGGTAGGTATAAAGTTTACGTGGGGTACTACGAATGATCCGTCGTACTTACGGATCGGTTAAAGAACAACTGGCCCGCGTTACCCAGAACGGGATGTGTGCGACTGATCCACAGTTGCTTGCCCGTACCAACGAAGCACAGGAGCGTTTGCTAAATAAAGGTTTATACGCTGGAACTTACGGACGTTATTCTGTTTGCGTTTACGGAGGATGCATCACTCTTCCGCGCGAGTTTGAATCAATTCTCGGATACAACTACTCCGGCGCTCCAGCGCAAGTTTACAACCAGTGGTATGAGTTCATGGCTAATGGCCCGGGTATGTCTACAGTAGGAGCTTGGAGGCAACTACAAGATCGTGGATATGTTCCTTGCTTTCGTTCGATTGAGTCTCAAAAATATATCCGCGTATATACCGACTTAATTGAAGACGCTACCTCAACCATTTTGTTCCGTGGATCGGATACCTACAACAACCGAGTCCAGACTCAGGAAGATGGAGCTTACATTGATGGTGAGCGTTTGAACTTGAGTGCTGGGTCGGGGAATTCCTCAATGCTGGTTACGTTTGATTCAACAATACCAGTAGCTTTCGAAAGCTATGCCGGAGTTTATTCTTTTGCTTATACTGGTGGTGGATATAATTGGTGGAGAAAACAAGGAACTACTCATTACATATACGCTTTTGCAACATTTAATGCTGGAAACAGTGCTTATATCAACGACAGCGAAGATGGAGATCTTTATGAAGGAACAGATCCCACAACTCTTTTGCCATCTAGTTATACTTGGCCCGCCGGCGTAACTGTAACAGAACTACCACGCACCACAGTCAATGCTTTCCGCTCCATCGATGCAATAAATAAAACTGCAACGAAAGGTTGGGTCCGCGTTTATGCAGTCGATCCAACCACGGGTTCGGAGTCCTGCATTGCGATTCTCGCACCGGACGAGACTTTACCTCAGTATCGAAGGTATGCGATTCCAGGATTCGACAGCCCCGAAGGCACTTCGGTTACAGTCTTAGCGAAGCGAAAGTTTATCCCCGTGGTCAGCGATGACGATGATTTAATTGTCACCAATCTTGGAGCTTTAAAAATGATGGCGATAGCCATTGAAAAAGAAGAAAACAATAACTTGGAAGAAGCCGATCAGTATGAGGCAAAAGCTGTGGCCCTTCTACAAGAAGAATTGAAAGAAGTAGAGGGAGCAAACATAGGCAGACCCCAGATTCAAATGGAGATGTTCGCAATGGGAGAAATCCCGAACATGGCATAATTATGGCAGGACAATTTTCAGCTTCACGAGCACCAAGCAATACGGCTGGACTTTTTAAGTCAGAGTCCACCTCTAATATAGGTAGTCTTCAGAGCGGAGTCCCAGGTGTAAATACTGGTAGTAAATTTGGAATTGGCAATAAACCCGCCCAAGCAGCTTATGGTCCAGAAATACAAGGGGCCAATGGGCATATATATAGAAAATTAGAAGGGGGTGGATACGTAGATGAGAGTGGAAACAAAGTAAGCGGATTTTCTACCCCCGCCAAAAAACCCAGTGGAGGAGGGGGAGGAGGAGGGTATATAATGCCACAACAGCAGGAACAAGCTGCCACACCAGTAGAATTTTATTTGGGGGCAGCGCCAACTCTAAAAGAATTGAATTTAGATTATAGTCAAATGGGAAAACGCGTCATGGAGGTAAACAAACCTTTTGCAGACCAGTTTAGACAATTTAACCCGCAACTAGAAGCCGGGGTAAGATCTCTATCTCAAGCTGGAGCGACCGCTGCGGCAGGTCAAGTTGACCGAAGTACGATGGAACAGACTAACCAAACAAACGCCATCGCCGGATTTGGAACCGGACTTGGAGGAAGATCCGGAGCTGGCCGAGCGAGGGTTGCAAGGGATTTAGCGTTAACTGTTCCCCAAGCTCGGCAGTATGGTGCTAATTTGTTAGCACAAGCCACAGGGATAACACAACAAGCGATGGCCGCAATGATGCCGGTATCAGCCACTGAGATATTCACAACCGCAGCAAATCAGGATTCCATAAATAATCAGATTGTGAATCAGAATCTTTTGAACGCATGGCAGAGTCAAGCATTACCTGGTCAGTTTGATGTACAGAAAGGCCAGTATGTATCCTTTACTCCCGGGCAATATTCAGCTACACGCCCTCTTTTACCTGGCACAACATTTTTAGAAAAACCAAAGAGCCAAGGAATGTTTGCTGGTGGTAATTGGCTTGCACGAGAGGAGGCCCGTAACGCACAAATAGACAGAGAGAATGCCGCGATTAGGGAAAAGGCATCAAATTGGGTTGGAAGTGCGTATAGGCCACAATATTCTTAATTTAAATATTTAAAAAGTAGAGCATGACAGAAAGTCTTTTCAAGCAAAGCTACCCCGGTGACAGTAAATATGGACCTGGGATAAGCGGTATTTCAACACCTAGAAAAGGAAATGCCGCTAACTTAGGGGGTGGATCTGGGGTAGGTCGCGGGCCAACGTATAGTGCTGCTGCGCTTTGGCCAGAACCACCGGAAGAACCACCGATGGATTTTTATTTAGGTAAAGCTCCCACGTTGAAAGAATTGTCCTTGGACTACGGGGATATGGGTAAAAAAGCCTACGAGGCCAATGCCCCCTTTCGGCAACAATTCCAAGAGATGAACCCAGACCTGGAGGCCGGACTGAGGGCTTTATCAGCGTCCGGAGCTCAGATGGCAACAGGTCAACTTGGAAGGGATATGGTTGGAGAAATTGGAAGAAATACGGCTGCTTTAGGGTTTAGTGGTGGATTTGGGGGCCGATCGGGTATGGGCAGAAATTTGTTAGCCCGAGATTTCGGTTTGAGTTCACTACAAGTGAAACAACAAGGAGCCAGTTTGCTGGGGCAAAGCGTTCAAATTTCAGCGCAGGCTATGAAGGCTATGAATCAAATTGATCCAAATGAGGTATTCAGGACTGAAGCAAATCGAATGAAATCTAATTTAGGTATTCAGAATCAAAACATTATGAATGAGTATCAATCTCAACCGTTGCCTGGGCAGTTTGATATTAAGAAGGGGATGTACGTTGGGTATCAGCCTGGGACTTATTCAACACTTCGGCCTGAGTCCCCCGATAGAGTCGCTTGGAGAAAACAAGAGATGATTAGGCAACACACTAATGCAATGTATGTTGGAGAAGTACGAGCCGCAGAGAATAGAAGACGTGTGGAAGCCGGCCAGGATTTGATCGGTCAGTCGTCCGATAAGAATAAGAATAGAGTAGATGAAGAATGGGTTCAGAATGCTCAGGCTAATGCCAGACAATATGCACGACGCGGAAGTAGTTTTGGATAAAAATTTTAAGATGAATATTTTAAGATTTCAAAGAAGCACTAGACACGGAATTTGGTGTTGCTAGTATATCTGCTATATGGCCCTCTCTCCAAATGCCCCCGATTACGTAAGCCAAGTCCGAGAGATTATTGGCGATCTTCGTGAGAATTATCTAAAGAAGAAACAGTTATACCAGCAGAACGAACAGGCTCAAGCCCAAATTGGTTTGGGTTATGCCCAGCTTGCAGCCCAACGTGAGAATTCGGCACGCCAAGCCGATCTAGATTCACAAAGAATCCAGGCTGCAAGCATTGATAACGCCCGCCAGCTAGAACAATATCGTTCCGGGATGATGCAAAAAAGTTTTGAGAACGATTTATCTGAACGTAAGTTTGATTTTGACAGGCAAAAAGAATTAATTAAAGCCAAAGAGGAAGAGCGTAAACGGCTCCAAGAAGAAAACTCTTCCGTTATGCAGAACGAACTTGAGACGGCGTATAGCAGTGGTGACCCGTATAAAATTCAGGAAGCTAGCTTAAAAGCCAGCCAGACAATGCAAAACACAGCTGAGTATTTAAAGACCGCGAAAGCAGCTAAAGAAGCCGTGAATACTCAACGAGCAATGGAGCAAGAAAATATAAATCTTAAGACACAAGATCAGGCATATGCAATTGCCTCTTCCCCGATGTCCCTCAATCTTGAAACCATGACTCCTACCGAATTGGATTTGGCCACGAAAGATTTAACAACTAGTTACAGCCAACTCCGAAATACTGACCCAGGAATTAGAAAGATGTTGCAAGAAAACATTAACAACGCTCGGGCTGCCCACGCAAAATTAATGAGCGATGAAGATGCTTCATCAATGGCATCCCTTGTCCAGCTGGGGACATTTAAATCTCTTGGGGATGGGCAGGAGCAATTCGATAAAATCATGGCCAAATATCCCCCCGAAATTCGTGGCACTTCCCCCGGCTATTTTGAAGATATCAAGAATTTTGCTTTGGTGTATAACAAATCAAAAGCAATTAAAGCTCTAGAAAAAGATGATATTGCGATGCATAACCTAGCTTCAGCTTTGGTCAAAATGTATCCCGATCAGGCGGTTCAAACGGAGGGTGGAGTAACTTGGTCCGATCCGCCCCCTTCTTTGGAAGAAGAAATTGGCGATGATGGCACAATCAATCCTAGAACTGGAGCTCGCACTAAAGCTTCCAAAAAAGCAGTTCAAGAATGGTTTGCCAGAAATAAACTCAAACTCCCCAATCAGAGTCTATTTGACCAGTTCATCGTTCAGGGAGCATCAGCTATTCCAGCTACCACAGGCAAAACCACTTCGAATACTAAACAACCAGCGCCTTCTTTGAATTACGTCAGGACCACTCCTCCTGTTCGGACTCAAACACAAGTAGCGCAACAGCCTTCCGCCGTAACCCCAACTTCGAATCTTAGCCAGCAGGATCAGATCGCTCTTTCTCGTAGCCCCAATAGTATGGTTCGAGATACCAAGACTGGTAAGACCATGTCAATCAAACAATACTACGATACTTACTACGCCCAGACGGGTGGGTACAACGGGTTACTTTCGCGAAAAAATAAGGAGACAACTGGTTCTGGAGTCGGTAATATAGCGGGCAAGTCAGAGTAATACATGAGCTTTCACTATGCCCTCCATCGACCCGCTTAACCCAACCGAAGAAATATTCTCTTTTGCTCCCGAGCAGATCAATCAGCCGGAGTTAATGCAGGATGACGTTTTGGAGCTTACTCCTCCCGAGCAAGAACTTTCGTTTAACCCAGACGACGGAACGGTAGGCGGTGATTTATCTCAGATTCCCAACATGGGGGATCTTGGTAAAGTATTTCAGCAGGCCCGCGATAACCCAACCACTAAAGGATCGGGTCTTTTAAATCCTGGTATTTTATTTAATCGTTCCCCCGACAGCTCGGAGTATTTTAAAAAGCAGAGCAACCAAGTTACCTTGGACTACGCCAAGGAAATGGGTCAGATTTCCAGGGACACCGGGAAAGATCCAAGTCTACTACAACAGCTTTGGGGAACGGCCAAAGCTATAGGCCGTCAAACCCAGGCAGGTTTGCAATATGCTGCTGGACTTGATGAGAAAGATATTGAATCTCTCCAACATGCTTTTACGGCCCGCCAATACATAGGCGAATTAACTGACCCCGATGATATTCAAAGATCCCTATCCCGTGGCGCAGACTATAAAAAAGAACTCGACGAAGGAAAGATTATCGCGCAAGAGGATGGGGATTTGATTGAGTTTGGGTCCAAGAAAGGAACTCTATTTACCGCGGGGATGACGATTGGCCGAGCGCAGGAATATCTTAAAGACTTAAAAAGCGATCGTCGAAAAGCTTTAGGCACAGCCGGTCTTCGTAATTTTGCAGTAAATACTGGTGATACTTTCCTTCCTTTCATTGGGGTGGGTGACATTGTAATTGACGAAAAAGATTTTGATCAGGTTGCAAAACGATCAGCATTGACCGAAGCGATTAATGAGGTTGTTAGCAAAGACTATCTTGGTTCGACACTTGCAGGATCTGTTCTTGGTTCTGTATCCCAGTTTGCATTGGGTGGCGGGCTTGCAGCCAAAGCATTTGGGGCTGTTGGAAAAGCCGAAGCTATTGCCGGAGCGGAAGAGTTACTCGGAAAAGAAATGGCTCAGAGCTTGGCGAAGACCGCAGCTGGAACTGAAAAGACAGCAACCCCTCTTTCGCGGACCGTTCTTTATGGAACTCTTGGAGCAAGTCAATCATTAAAGAATGACCCCCGCGATCTTCCTTGGTACGACCGTTTAGCCTCGATTGGATCGGAAGGAATCTCCATGGCCTTGGCGGAAGAGTTGAGCCAAAGGGGTATCGAAGACGGAGCTATGCGGGCGTTTGCTTCTGATATTGCAAAAGGATCAGTATTAAAAAATAGACCATTGGCCGGAGCTTTAGCGACCTACGCCTTGGGAGCTGGCGCCATGACCGCCGGCGAGTTTACTTCCGATGTTATTCAGAATGTTCTGACTGCTCAGGATCCCGTTGCGCGGATGGCTGAGTCTCTTGCCGCAGCCGGTGGCGCGGGACTTGGAATGCGAGCCCTTGGCTTCCGATCTAATTATAGACAGATTCAATATCTGGTTAATCAATATAAAGCAGTTGCCTATCGCGACCAAATTTCAGCGGTGGTCAATGACCCCGGCCTAGATGAACAAACTAAGCAAGCCCAGATCGATTCTTTGCGAAATAACATTGAGCCTCAGTTCTCCCAGTTGTTTACTAGTGTTGAAAAAAATGTTCGTCTTAAATCTGCTATAGCTAAAGTTGATCCGTCAATCTCTCCTGAAACTTATAAAGTACTTACTGAACAGTCAGAACAAACTGACATGGATATTACTGCCGAAGGCGAACGTATTGCCGAAGAACTTACGCAGAAAGTCCAAGAGCCAGAAGCTGCCCCAGCACCTTCTGAAACTATTGCCCCCGCTATTACGGGCGAACAGCCAGTAGCCGAAACACCTAAGGCTAAACCTACTAAACCCCGTTACGTCGACGTAGAGCCAGCAACTCTTACGTTTAAAGATATTCCCACCAACGAGGAAGAAACTCAGACCTTGCTTCAATCCATGATTGATTCGATGGGCCAAGACGAAACTCCATTGAGATTCAAACCAAGCGAAGATACCAACCGATTTAAGGAATGGGCGAATGGCAATCGAGATGTCTACGCAAAGGAAGATAAAAATACTGGTGTTTATACAGTTCTAGGTGTCAGAGATTCTGATGGGGTTTGGTACGGGGAATCTGACCCTACCGAAATATTGCCCAACGACAAAGATGAATTTTTGAGAAAACGCGAAGAGTCCGGGGGCTATTCTCAGGAACAATTAGATCAAATGTATGATATTGTTTATGACGCAAAGAGTTTGGAAGAATTGAATGATCTTGCAAAAACATATCCGGAAGAAGGAAATGTTGAAAATAGACCCGAAGAAGTTCCCGCTGAAGACCAAAAAGCAACCGAACAAAAAGCTTTCCGTAAAAAGTTAAGAGAAGATGTTTATAATAATAAACAGCAGGCCGTTAAATTACAGGAAGAAATTGATAAACTTCCCCCCGGACCGGATCGGGTCGCCAAACAAAAAGAATTGGAGGGGGTAAACGTACAGGCAGAAAGTATAAAAGAAAAAGAAAAGGCCAGAGTAGCCGCTGAAAATGATCGTTCTGCCGACGAACAGGAAGAGAAGACCAGAGAGAAATACGGAAACGGCAAGTTGATCGAGCGAGGTGAAGCCATCTTGGCCTCCAATAAACCCGGGGGTGCGGTTCAAGTAAGGCTAGCAAACTCCAAGCCTCATCCTTTAGAAGACAACACAATTGGATTGGGCGAAGTATTTGACCTCAATAACGCAAGTACTTTTGCTCTCCTTGAGGATCTTGGGGCGATCAGTGAGACGGGTGATTTCCTGATGACGCCTAATGAAGTCATCATAGCCTATAGCAATAGGCAACAAGATTACTTTAATAATAGTCCTCGGTTTGATAAGTATAAAGGTTTCGACGCGGGAGACCAGATCAGATCTGCAATTGTTGCTAACGCCCAAGACCTGATGCGACAAAATAAGAAAGTAACTTTAAGCACAGTCTTTAAGTTTGAGCTTGGAGATTTCTTTGAGCTAGCTATCCCTCGCCTACGGGCTGGAGTTGGTGGAGGAGCTGTACAGTTTATTGAGGGGCAAAGCGAACAATCCACCGCAAGCGGGGATGAAGTTACCCAAGAAGAAACTGTAGACAAAGCGCCCTTAGAGGATCAGGTTGCTGAAACTTTGGGTGAGCAAACAAAGAATTCCGAGTATAAAGAATCAGCAAAGCTTATTGTAGAAGAGTTAAAGATACCTTTCCGATCATCTCTTAAGAACGGGATTGATGCCGTTTCTTTTGAATGGGCTATTGGTATGCGCGATTTAAAAAGCGCTATCGCTGCTTCTGGGATGTCGGAACAGACAGTCAAGCGCCGTGGCGCCAAGTTATTTGCCGAGTTCCAAAAAGTAGTCAAGGCCGAGTACCAGGCGAGACAAGCTGCTGGGAATCTTCCCGTCCCAGCACAGCCAAAAGTTACAAATAAGTTCCGGAAGGGCGACGCAGTTACCGATGCTCAAGTTAAAGAAATTACCAAGCAAATTAGGTTAGCGCGTGAACTCGGATATATCGACAATGATTTGTACGAGAATCTTTTGAATGGGGATAACTCCGACGGACGTGGATATGGGATCACAGTTTCCCGCGATGCGGAAACAGCCAACACAATTATCTATACTCTCGACGGCATAGAATCTGCGATGCTCGGTATGTTCAATCCTGAAGCTTCGATTGCGGACGCTAAAAACGAAATCGAGTTTTACAAAAACGATCTTAATGAAAAGCAATACGGGGATGCTTTAGCCAAGCTTGAAAAGATCCAAGAAGAATTTAACAAGTCACAACAATCAACCGACTCAGTAATACAAAAACGTGGTCAAAAAAACCTGCGCGATTCGCTTGTTCTATTGACCAATGGAGTACGAAAGGACGCAAAATATGAAACAGCAGAAGATGAAGCCGCAAAAGACTCTGACGAACGAGCCGTCAAAAACCTCTCTAAGCGAACCAAAGGTGTCGTATCCCCCACAGTCATTACGACAGAAACTGCTGGGACAACTCAACCTGAGCCCAGTACCGTTACCAGACCCGAGGGGAAACAGCCCACGCAAAAGCCCGCAGGAGGTGATGCAGTCGCTGAAGCAGGAGAGTCAGGACAACTTCCTAAGTCCGGAGGAGTTGTTGGCACAGAGGCAGTGGGGGTTCGGAGCAAAGGTCCAGCCCTCCCCAAGAAATTCGTCTTCCCCTTCGGAGCCCACAGTCAAATCAACCCGAATGTAAGAAAGACAATCAGCCCCGCTACGCTTCAGATTCTATTCAAGGAACAGATTTATGATCTTGTTTCGGCCATCTCAGCGATGGATGAATCTCAGCAACGGGCATTCTTGTTGGCCAACGGACCCGGAACTGGAAAGAGTTTCGTTCTCATGGGCGCGGCAAAGCACTACGCCGAGCAGGGTAAGAAGGTTATCTACATCAGCTCGTCTACATCATTCAAAAGTATTGATTGGTTGAACAGCACGGTTGAGGGTTCGATAGCGGCAGCAGCAGAAGTTCTCGGTGTTCCGCTTGTTGTCCGCGGGGCGAAAGAAGGGCCAGGGCTTACCGAACTTTTCCCCGGGAAAGTAGTTGTCACAACTTATAATTACATCGACGACGTCGCCAAATTAGTTAGGGAAAACCCAGATGTTGTAGTTTTGTTTGACGAACATCAAAGCGTTCGGGGCGTTCATAAGGCTCAGGAGAAAGGACAAAAGGAAGCTCCCCTAGCCCTTGAAATATCTTTGACGGCGGACAAAGTTTTATTTGCGTCCGGAACTCCGTTCGAGAAACCCGAACAACTTAAAGCTTATGAGCGTTTAGGTATTTTCGACAAAGCTTCTTTCGACCAAGTAATGATAAGCTTGGGCCAGGTTAAGGCCAAGCTTGGCAACAGCAATCGCAAAACATGGATTGCAGACCCAGCGTTGTCGTTAGAAGAACTCGACGATAGGCAGTCAAAACTCCTCAAGGGATTATCTAGTATCGGATTGTTTTCTTCCAGATCCTTCTCGTTGGAAGGCGGAGTAACTGTCAACCGAGTCGATGTTCCAGTATCCGAAGAAGCTAAAGAACGTTTGGATTTCATTCGTCAAAGGTATCCAAATCCAGAGACTCCTGGCGCAGAGGTCAATTTAATTATAGCCCAACGTCGAGCATTAGAAGAGTTTAAAGTAAACGCCGCCTGCGACTTAATCGAAAAAGAAGTGGCGCGCGGTCGCCAAGTAGTGCTATTTGTCTCGTATGTAAAAGATTCTGAAATCAATGCCCCCGTCACCGATGAGTATATATTGGCGTTAAAAGGCACGGCAGATCTTATCCGCAAAGAACTTGCGCGTCGTAAATCATCTGCCATCGTGGCTGAACTTCACGGGGAAGCGAAAGGTACGAAGGGCCAGGACAAACAATCGATCGACTTGTTTCAGAAAGAAAGAGCCGACGTTCTTATCACTACGCTTAACAAGGGCGGAGTTGGGATCGAATTAGATGATAAGTACGGACCGGCCAATAACGGACGCCGTCGGTCGATCGTCATGTTAACTCCCTCCATCACCGCTATCGATACCGTCCAAGGTATATATCGGGCATGGCGTCTAGACACGGCCAGCCCTGTTGATGTGTATATGCTCATCTCCGATACCGACGCAGACCAGTGGGCTTTGGATCGCCACTCTGCTCGTATCCGTGCGCTTAACGCAACCATGGAAGCAGGCTTCGATAAGCTGGACGTCAACGACAATCCGATTAACAAACCCACCTTCAAGCCAGAGCCGACTCAAGTTGATCAAGATGTACCTGGAACTGAAACGGATTATTTAAAGTCTCTTCCTATTCCTGATTCCTATTGGACGTTGCCAGGAATTGCGTTCGATAGAATTTCTGACGTATCTATGTATGAAGCCGCTTGGAAGGCCCTACATGAACTCGATATGTTTGAAGAAGGTGAAAACTTAGACCCAGATAGAAAACGCTTTCATGAATCGGTAAGAAAAGCCGAGTACAACCAAATTAAAAATTGGTTAGACAAAAATCTTCCTGGTTATTACGAAAAAGTTAATAAAACCCCCGGGGCAAAGAACGTTGCCAAAGCGGGTGAGTATTTAAATAGAGTTTATAAACCAGTTCAGGGAAAAGGAAAAGCCGAAGGAGCAAAGACTCAGGCCATCAAGGTTGAGCCTGTTACAAAACCTGAAACTCCAACATCCAAGGTTGAGAACAAAATCAACACGGCTCTTAAAGAAATATATCCAGACGGCACTTATAATGTCGAGTTTGATAACGAAGCCGATGGTCCTGGATTTGCTTACCCCGGCCAAACTGACGAGGACGATAGGATCGTAATCAACCCAACAGAAATCCTTAACGCAATTGAGCAATACAACTTAACCGAAGAACAGGCCAATGAGTATATCGCTGAAATTCTTGCTGAAGAAATTATTCACGTTGAAGATTTCAGAAACTCAAGGTCACGTGGTGAGGATATTGAGCAGGAAAATACACGACTTGGAAGAATGATGAGCACGAACTTACGCCGTTATGTGGCCGAGTTCTATTATGTAAAACACGGGATTCCTTTAAATAACGAGACTGTTCAAAAGAAGGTTAACACCTTGATGAACGATCCTTATTTGATCGCTCTTGAGTATAAAAGAATCCTTACTCGCTTAAGGACGTTCGGCACAACCGCCGAACTTTCCTCTCTCGGGCAGGATCGTCAATCCGCTGTGCGGGCTTATAACCTTCTCAAGACCATGACGGCTCAAGAGCAGCCTGGGTTTGTTGAGAAATTATTGGAATGGTTAAAAAACTTTATTGATACATTGTCAGGGGTTGAAACTAAGTTAGGTGCTTCCAAAGCTCCTAACGCGCAAGCTTTGAAGACAGCGTTGGAAGAAGTCAGAAAAGATCTAGAGAACTTTGTGAGTGAAATTTCTCCTGAGGAGGAAGTCTTTACTGGGGAATCCCCGAACGCTTTGCGCCAGCCCACCAAACTTGATTTCGGAGATCTTCGGCTTTACCGGCAGATCAATAACTTCCTCGAAGGAAACCTTGCAACCGGAATCCTTGGTGTCATGCCCGCAAATGACAACGCAAGGACAATGCCAATAGCCCAATGGATAAACGCTTTAACCGGCGCTTTTAATGGTGGGCTGATTACAAAAGAAGAGCACATGATTTACAAAGCGGCCACGGAGATGGCCTTACGTGATGGCAAAGCCAGCCTTTATGTTATTAACAATAATGCTCTTAAAGTTACGGAAGATTTGATCGAAACTCCTCTTGAGGAAGGTGGAATTGTATTGCCCGCGGAAGCTTTCGTCCCATTCACCAAGTCCCCCGTAAGCGTCAACAGGCAGGTCGACAACATGAAAAAGGCCGGCGTGACGGTTGCTGGGATTATCGAATCTCTACCCAAACCTAGCCGGGATGAAGCCCAAGCTAGGATCGATTCCTTGGAAGAATCCGAACCCCTTGAACAAGACACCTCCACTGAAGCTTGGCAATTAAATGCCTTGAAGCTGATCATTGACGATATTGATGTGCTGGGTGATGACCGCAGTGGGGCTTTCCCTATCATTAATGTTGAGACGGGTGAGGAAAGTAAAGAGGCAAAAGCCGAACGCGCACAATGGATGAAGATGCGCAAGGAAGTTCTCGCCCTACGCGAAAAGATTGCCGCTTTCAATGATGGAGAATCTCCCGCTGAACAGGATGAGAACGCAATTTATAAAGCCGCTGTTCTGTCTCAGAACATTCTGCTAGCCCAGAAAATTGTAGACGACAATCTTAGGGCTGAAGGATTTAACCTCGTTGGTGTCTGGCATGGAACTTCTGCCGGGGCGTTCCCCGCGTTCTCGACGGACCCCAAGCAGGTATTTGAAAGTACTAGCTCGACCAAGAGTCCGCAGTTTGGAGCTCACTTCGGGTCGCGTTTCGAGCAGGCAGAAAGCTCTGGAAAGAATGTTTATCGAGCTGCCATCAAACTGGTTAACCCTATCCGTCTTGAAGATCCAAAAAACGGTAAGTGGAATTTTGATTCTATTGCCCCGCAGTTGCTCGCTTCTAACACCATTACCCAAGAAGAGTATGACGCCATCGCCAATCTGAGAAAGACTGGTGGCTTCAGAGAATCTGCGCTTCAAAGAATTCTTATCCAAAAGGGATATGATGGTGTGGTATATACCAATAACTTTGAAGGAAAGATCGCTGACGAAGCGGCTGGCAGAACATTTGTCCCGTCTGATTCGTACATTGTTTTCTCCAATACCCAGATCAAACAAGCCGATCCTATTGTTAGGGATAGTCGCGGCACCGTGATAGATATCAAACAACGCTTCCCGCGGAGAGCCGCAGTTGGGAGTTCTCCTGTTTCACTCCGTGTAACCGAACAGGAGAAAGCCGACTACAACCAAGCTGTCGCCAACAACCAACGTGAATTGGCTGGCAGGATCTTTGAGAAAGCCGCCCTGCGATTTGCCCGCCCATACCCGTCCACCAACTACGCCAATACTCCTCTTGCTTACGTTGGCTTTAAGGCTGACGGAACGGATAACCAAATGTATGAGCAGTCTCAATACTCCACAGAGATTGTTGTCGCCGTTAAGTTCGAAGGTCAAGATGCTTTCATTGACGGGATGAAGGGACTCAACTTCCAGCATGCTCTGGAAAGGGCGCGCAGGAATTGGTCTGGTGCCGTAATTCTACCCGTAGCGATTGGCTCCGCCGACCCCATTACTTTTGACTCAAACAACAACCCAATCCCGTTAGACCAACGGCTTAAGCCGGATACTCGGATTCATACTGTGGACTTGAGGTTGATGTCCACTCCCGCCAAGCCATTCATCCGGTACAATCTTGCGTTGCCTGGGTATGAGGTTGTGTCTGGGGTTGAGAAGACACCCAATCAGGCTTTGGTATCTACCATCAATACTCTTTATAAGATCAATAAGAACCAGCCAATTACCTTCGAAGGCGAAAGCTATCCGTTTGAAAAACGTAAATTGCTATACTACAGAATCCAGAATTCAACCAGCTACGCCTATGTCTTCTCTAAAGTTGGTCCCGTCCGTGGGGCCGGAGCTTCGCCCGCTGGAAGAATTGAATACTCCAAGGCCGTCAACAAGCTTGCCGATCTTCAGGCCAACCCTGAGATTGAACACTATATGCGGAACGCGGCTGAGTACAAACAACAGCCCAAAGAAGTTCTCATGCAGAAAGCCCGCGACTTCGTCGAGCTTCACGGCGTTGAGCAAACTGTTTCTCTATTGCTTGCCGACAACCTAGCAATTCCCTTCTCTCTTGAAACTGCCATTGCCTTGCAAGTTGTATCTGATCTAAACGCCCGGGCAGATGAAGACCCAGATGCGGCCGAGGATATGGCCAATCTCCAAATCTTCCTGACAAAGAAATACTTTACTGAGGCTGGACGTTCGGTTGAGTTAGCCAAGGTGTTCAACATCGTAGCCGGGAAACCAACGGCCATGAACTTCGTCATCAACAAAACTCTAGAGCAGGCAGCCAAGCATAGGATTGAACCGTATCTACCTGAGTTGAATGATATTGATTTGAGCCTGGCTAACGCTAACGGCAAAGCAGTCAATGAACTTCTTTCCAATCCCGGAGTCAAGAAAGTTATCGATAAGCTTGAAGAACTAACGCCGAAAACCCCAACATCGGGACGCGTTTCTGGACTGCTCGAAGCTTTACGCCGGGCAAACCAAGACCAGGTTGTCATCGAAAGCTTGCAGAGATTCAAACGCCGGCTGGGTAAAGTATCTGCCGCCAGCCGTCCCGATGACGAAATCCGTCTCAACAAAGATGCAATCAATGACTTGGCAGAAGCATTGTTGGCCCATATTAATATTGTTTCCCAAGTCGATCCAGAAGCTATCGATGTCCTGTTTGAAGATTTCTCGGCTCTTCGTTCTTACTACGAAAAGATGGGGCTCACCACAGATGAGATCGAGAACTACGGAAAAGCAGCGGCTATCTCTGTTCAAGAAAAGCTAACTCAACAGGTCAACAAATTGCAGTATCCCGTCAGGACTTTGGAAGAATCCGAAGAAAAATTCCGTGAAGTATCTAAGCAAACCAAAGCTAAGAAGAAAGTTGTCGTCGCTCCTACTGGAAATACGGCAAGGGATTACGGCATAGCTTTTGCTAAAACTCTGGCGAACATAGCGGCTAACCTTGATAAGGAGCCTGTCAAAGCTCAGATGATGACTCTGTTTAAGAAAGATTTCGAACGCAACATTCGGCAGGAGATCAAGAGACTTGGTGGGTTGCAAGAAAAATACGAACGTCCCGCGCCCCCCACAGCTGGAGAGAAGTTCAAGGGACGTATTGCCAACTTGCCCTTTTTCCAGAGGGCTTTGGACCAGGCAATCTCAACTTTGCGTACAGACTACACGGAAGATCAGGTTGAAGCCCTCGAGCCCTTGATCGACGGAGCGTTGGATTTCCCTCTAACTGTTTCCGACTTTAAGGCGGCGCTCAATTCCAAGGATAATATCCAAAGCGGAGTGTCGGTGAATATCAAGAACCTTATCCGCCAAAGCAACGGAGACGTTGTTCGGTTTGGTAAGAACTTCCAAGATGCAATGCTCAAGGATACTAATCTGTCCGACGAAGATACGCAGAAGGTCAAACGTTATCTCATGGGCGCACTCCGCGAGACAATCAGACTGGAACGTATCCGCGAACTCGAGAGCATCAAACGGCGAATGGAAAAACGTGCGGAGAAGAAGACACGCAAGATTCGTTCTGCCTTAGATCGTTTGATTGAAGCGACTAACTTAGGCGCACTGCGTGATGACGAACTGTTTAGCATGATCCGTCAGTCCATTGGGTTGCCGGAGATTACAGCAGAGGTGAGAGCCGAGATCGATAAAAGAGTTAAGAATCTTGCCCGTCGCCCCGAGGGTATGCTACGTCAGCAGGCGTTGAATGATCTGCTCGGGTTCATTAAAACTTCGGCTCCGATCGCGTGGGGTGACATGCTTGTAGATTTCCAAACCTTCAACTTGCTGGCGTCTGTCAGTACCCTTGGCGTCAACACCTA
>Ga0114973_10000994_pt1 | contig 21188 bp, 21 predicted proteins | sample M_140807_MF_Meta_FD_87025 | JGI IMG/M metagenome (GOLD analysis project Ga0114973, IMG submission 87025) | Freshwater microbial communities from Lake Montjoie, Canada to study carbon cycling - M_140807_MF_MetaG | ecosystem: Environmental > Aquatic > Freshwater > Lake | place: Lake Montjoie...
ATGTTATAGTTGTAATTCTCCAATTATAGATTGTTATAAATGTGTAAAAAATAAATTAGGCGTGTATTATAAGTATAATCTTTTATATTGTTCGCAATGTATTTAACTAAGAAGATATAATTATTAAATCGGCGTTTGAAATGTAAAAAGGCGTAAATAAAAATTAAACCAAATCAAAGTATGGATTGTCGTCTATCGTCATTCCACAATAATCTTCTGGTTTTTTCTTATAATCTATTGGTTTATAGACTTTGATAGCTACAGCATTTTCCAATACAAATTTGAAATTTTGCCAAAATTCTTGTTTGTGACCGATCGATGTTGTCATAATATGCGAAAGTTCATGAAGAGCAACAAAAGTAAGCGTATTTATATCTATTAGTCTTTCATTGGATTCTTTTTTTTTTTTTAAACAAAAGGCGATTTTCTCTCCTTTGTTCTCACTATAAGCGGTCAATTCACTTGTCGGAAGCGTTTCACTTATGCTTTTTGGGTTGAATCCGGCTACTAATCTTTTAACTCGCTCATCATTTGGATATTTTTTCCCCATATAGTCAACGAGTTTTGTACAATTTTCGGTGACGCTGGCTAATAAATCTGCTGCGGAATTTAATTTTTTTGGGTCTCTATCTCTTACACAATATTTATTTCCATCTTTTGATGAGATAATACATTTTAAATAATAATCCCCCGAATCATAATAAATTTTTAAACATAAAAATAAAATAAACCCTATAAATATATAAAAAAATAAACTATGGTTTTTCATATATATTCTATTTTATAAAAAATAAAGCAAAAAATAATCCTTTTTCTTTTTTACGGTTTGTATTTTTACGATTTACACTAAATATATATAAATATGAAGTATTGTATTATTTTGAATTTATTTTACAAGATGGATAAATTGTATTCTACAATTTAAAAAAAAATTGAAAATAAATTAGTAATTAAATAAACAGTATAAAATATATTAGAAAGAATGCTTGCGACATTATTATTTATAGCGATTATTGTATCGTGGAACTCGTTTACTAAAGGATTTACGAAGTTGGGCCGATTGTTAACGAAAATAAATCCGCGATTAATACCATTTTCAAAAACAAAACTACATGTAAGGTTAACAAGTGCGACTTTTTATGATGATGATGAGGATGATAAAGACGCCCGGAAAAAAAAATACAACTATAATTATGATTATTATTCTGATTTTAATTTCAATAATCATATTCGCGAAGAACAATTTATTGTATCAAATGATGCGGAAGTAGATAATTATGAGACATTGTATACGCTTATATGGTTTGACTGCGATGATTGTATAAAATTATTAAGCGATGTAAAAAATGACGGTAAAAAAATATTATACGTCAATGGTACTCATTATTTCTTTGACGAAAATGATGAAACAAATAGTCCTTTATTTTATAAGAACGATGAATTAATCGCGTCGGATATATTCGGTATTTACGAAGAATTATATTACAACAAAATAATTGAATAATAAATAAATATAATATAAAAATGTTTAATAATATTTTACTACTGGCAAAATATTATTGCTTCTACACAAAGGACAGTTTATTTCCTTATAATTTTTTAGTTTGTTATCTAGATATTTTCCAAAACAATATTCGCCAAAATGATGACCGCATTTTGTGGTAAGTACGTGTCCTATTTTGTGCGTATCGCAACAAATAGAACATGTTTCCTTTTCAAGTTGCTTTTTCTGTTTGTTAGAACTTTTTTTGAAATGAAATGTACCTACCAATGATAGTTTGCAAATCTGGCGCCTTGAATTTTCAACTTTACGTAGCTTTAAATCAAGCTCTTTTATTTTGGCTTCTAATATAAGTAAATCAATCGTGAGGCTGTGTATATTAATGTCTGTTTTAATAAATATGCGCCAATCTGTTTTACAGTTTTCTTTTATTATTACTATTTTTTTTAATAGTTTCGTTCTTTCTTCGCGATAATGATCTTGTATGTCGCGAGTTATATCATATAAATGATCATTTTCAGATACTGATGTTAGAAATAATTGTTCGGTCTCCATATTGTCTTAGCTAGTTGATTCGTTTGATTTTGTTTACATATTAGTATTTTATTTTATATATTTCAATTTTATTTTTTATACACCTTTTAACATTTACTACGAAGTGAAACGCTGTATATAAATAATATTAAATTACTTAAACTCAATATGAATATAATATATATATGTCAAAATTTCTTAAATTAAATAAATTTTTATTGAATACAAATGATATACATAAAATAGTTATACAACCAAATAAATATTGTATTTATATTGTGAGTAAAAAAATAGATGGTTTCAATTGGGGTATTGGTGGATTTGGACTTGGTAATATTTCTTCATATACTTCCGAAATTGAAGTATGTGAAACGAACAACTCAAATGATTACAAAATAGTTACTGATTGGATTGATAAAAATTAGTAGACATTTGAAATGAGAAAAGGTGTAAAATAAATAAATAAAATTACTTATTTTATATTAAAAAATTTATAATGAAACGATTTAAACGTTAACGTAAAATAATATATAATATGGCTACCACGCAAACAATCGCATATAATAATTTTACGACTATTGTCTCCCTCGGAGAGAGAACTATTTATTTAAAGTTTATAGACCAAATTAATTTTGTAAATTTTGAGGGAAATGTTGATTCTAAAGAATTGCGCTTACAATTTGAATTGGCTGACATTTATAGATTAATCTGTGACGCTTTAAATGAAGAAGGCGAAAATACTGTTTCTACGAGCATTAATAATGGCTTTATGAAGTTATCTTTTCAGTGCTTAGTTGGAGGTTTTTTGAAAATAAATTTTGAAGCAATATTGAAAGAAAAAATGTTATCCAATGACGGCCAACTTACAATCAATTTTAACAAAATGGAACAAAAGCATGAATCATTAATGAAAAAATTAGAATTATTAGAGAGAAAAATGACGAAGCAACAGGAAGAAAATGATGTTTTGATGAATGCTATATCGAACGCAATGATTAGCCTTATTATTGGCGGCGATCCACATGCTGGTAGTATAGCAAATCGTAAATTTTGTAACATAAATACAACAACGATTGATATTAATATAACAGGAGGAAGGCAGGCTAATTTAGAAAATATAAAATATTTATATAAATTGGAGAAACTCAAAATTTCGAATCATCATTCAACTCCTTTGAATGATATTGAAAATAAAACGGTAAAAGAATTAAATATTAATTCTGTTACCAACGATGCAAACCGTTTTAAAACATATTTTACTAACTTGACTCAAAAGTTCCCTGCTCTAGAGACACTAGAAGTAAACGGATACTCATTTGGTTCAAATGAGAGTCTAGTTGAATTACTAGCTTTCACTCCTAAAAAAGACAAAATTAAAATTATTAATTTTATAAACGTAACTGGTTATAACGTTTCTGAATTACAAAATTATTGTCAGGTAAATAAAATTATGTTGAATATTTCTTAGATTATTTTAGTATTGGGGTTTTAAAGTTTGGATTTTGGATTTTGGATTAATAAAAAATTGAAATTTATTTTTTATTTAAAGATAATTACATTAAATAATAAATACAATGAGTCAACAAATAAAACAAAGCAGCGAAGAATATAAAATCTCCATCCCAACTGACAATATAAATATTTGTTTTGTTGGCGGAGTATCTACCGGAAAGTCCACTATATTAAACTCTATATTTTGCGAACAGTTGACGCAATGCAAAATCAAGCGCACTACGATGGTTCCCGCAATTTACATTGAAAACAACAATAATCCTTTTCAAATTACGCCAACTGAAGAAATATACAGGCAAATAACCGAAAAGAACGCAGAAATTATACAAAAAACAGAAAATGGCGTGAAAATCAATAAAAGTGATTACGCCGAATTGGTTTTCAATGTCGGCAAATTAGATATTAATATATTACAAAACGCTTACGTAAACGTATATGATATTCCAGGATTAAATGACGCGCGAACAAAGGACGTTTATTATCAATATTTAGAAAATAACTTTCATAAGTTCAATCTTTTAACGTTTATAGTAGATATTCATTCAGGATTAAACACGTCGGATGAAATAGATATTGTCAATTTTATTACTAGGAACACGAGACACCAACTGGATACCAATAATAAAAAAATATATACTATGGTAATTGTGAATAAGGCGGATGATATGCGATTAGATGATGAATCTGGAGAAACTGATAAATTAGCTCTAACTGGCGAGTTAGAAGAGATGTACGAACAAGTGGAAAAGACAATCCGCACAGAATTTGAGAGAAAAAATCTATCAGAACATTTGATTGGAATTATGCCATTGTGCGCCGTAGACGCATATTTGTATAGAATGGTGACAAAACATGGTAAAGAATTTAAATTAACTCCAGAACAAATTTTGAAAATAGGCGTGAATGAAAACGGAAAAAGGTTCAGCACGTTAAAACCAGGAACTCAGGCGAAAAAAGTATATGAAATTTTAGAGGATAAAAAGTTTATTAATGAAATGATAAAGTTGTCGGGCTTTAGTTGTTTAGAAAAAACCCTACACAAATTTTTAAATGAAAACAATACAGGAAACCAAATTCGCGTGGATAATTTGTTATTTGAATTATCCAAACAGGAAAATATGATAGAACACTTGAAAAACTCTAAATCGCTTTATTCATCAACGTTTAAAACGCTAGTTGATAAACAGTTCCTTATTTATGAAGCAATAAAAAAAATAGATTTTGAAATTTACGAAGAACATATGACGCAACTACTCTACGCAATAAATGAAACTGTGCAGAAAAACATGGGATATTACGGTTATGACGGAATAAGCAATATGATTGCGGATTATAAAAAAATAGAAACCAATGTTTTAAAGGTCCATTTTCATAATTATTGCGACACAACAGATTATCCGTCTTTTATGACATTCCGTATTTGTGAATTAATTGATCGTCACGCACAAAATTCTTACGTGGCGGATTTCACAGAATTCGCGCAAGACATTAGTATATTGAAAAAAATAAATGAATTTGAATATAATTTTGTAAGTGATCTAATACAAATAATGATAAGCAAAAATAGTTTAAAACTAACTTCAAATCCAAATCAGACTTGTGACAAAGTTTTGATGAATTTGTTAGAAGAATTGAAATCATTAGACATTGATTTGGAAGAGTTATTGCGGTTCATTCTTCTGAAAAAAATAAAGTCGGAATTGCATGAAATGAAACATGATTTATTATTTCAAAAGAAAATGTTGTATAAAACGTACAAGGAAATTCCGTTACAAACATATTTGACGTTGATTCTTCCAAGTTTAAAAGTAAGTGAGGAAGTCGTTATAAAAGGGTTAAACGAAGAAACAATGATTAATCCAGAAATTTCGTTGGATTTGTATTATTTAGAATACCATAAAGCGAAAACAATAAAAACAATTTAATAAAATATATTAAAAATACTTGCATATGATAATGAAATGCATGCGTATTATAAGTATAAATTTGAACGGAATCTATCATGTTCACTAGAATTATATAAAAAAGAATATGAAACAGAAAGAGTAATGGAAAGAGTAATGGAAAAAAGTAGTGAGTTTTGGCACGAAACGTATGGACGTGTAAATATAGAATTAAATAAGGAACATAAATTAACATCAAAGTATTTTTTATTTTTTTCACAAATTATGACAGAAATGTTGAAAATAGAATATGTTTTTTACAAAGTATTTGATGAACTAAAAAGAATACAAAAAAATAGTTTTGATGTATACAAAGAATACAAACAATTGTCTGAGTTAAAATCATTATTTTTATTTTTTGAAAAAAGAGTTGTTGCCGAAACATTTTTTAAGAAACATCTTGCGTTAGATTACACTTCACATATCACCAATCCAAATCCAAATTGCATCCCCAATTTTCAATATTTGGATAGTGAACTATTCGCTCAATGTGATTTTTTATTGCCTTTTCTGACAAATTATTTTACTCCAATTAAAATTGATGAAATTCAACAAGTTTGCTATATTCTTAATATTGAAGAAATGGATATTTTGCAAGGCAAATCTCTTAGTATTGTGTTAAAAAAAGAAGAAATCGAAATGCGCTGTAGCGTTTTTTACAAATTGTTAATGGAAGAAAAAAACGGACCTGTAAAAAACACTCAAGCAACACGCAGTGGATCAAGATTTCAAATTGAAGGTTTTGAAAATAAGTAGTATACCTATTTTTATAAAATTGAATTAAAATTACATAATAATGTTAATTCAATACCATGTTTTCCGAACACCCTAAAGCTATATTTTGGAGTAATAAAAATATAAAAAAACCAAATGAAGTCGCATTGAACTCTCACAAAAAGTTCTTGTTTGACTGTGATTGCGGTCATACGTTTGATAGTTCTTTGTTAAATATTAATCAAGCAAATAATTGGTGCGGTTATTGTAGTAAACCTCCTAGAAGGTTGTGCGACAACGGTGAATGTAAAAGTTGTTTCGACAAATCTTTTGCGTCACATGAAAAATCTATTTACTGGTCGAATAAAAATACTGTAAAACCAACGGAAGTTTCAAAAGGAAGTGAACGTAAATTTTATTTTAATTGCGATAAATGTAGTCACGAATTATTTATTAGTTTGAAAAAAATTTCTTCAAGAGGTCATTGGTGTTCCTATTGTTCTCATCAAAAACTATGTGATCATAATGAATGTCAAATGTGTTATAATAATTCATTTGATTCTGTAGAAAAAAGTAATTATTTACATGATAAATCTATTAATCCAAGAATGTTATTTAAAAGCACTAATAAAAAGTTTAGTTTTGATTGCGGAGTTTGTAAAAATGTTTTCGAAACTCCTCTTTCTGACGTAACAATTGGGGTTTGGTGTTCTTTTTGTGTGAATAAAACAGAACAAATTGTTTTTGATGAATTAAAATGTATATATACTACATTAAAAAGACAATTCAAAGTAGATTGGTGTAAAAATATAAAACATCTACCCTTTGACTTCGTAATTGAAGAGAGAAAGATAATTGTTGAATTAGACGGAAAACAACATTTCGAACAAATAGGAAAATGGTTATCTCCAGAAAAAACGCGAATAAATGATTTATATAAAATGAAATGCGCAAATGAAAATGGGTTTTCAATAATAAGAATTTTACAAAAAGATGTATTTTATAATAAATATGATTGGCTAAATGAGTTGCGTGAAAATATTGAAAAAATTAGTCAAGAAAATAGAGTTCAAAATATTTATATGTGTAAAAATAATGAATATAAAGATTTTGATATAATTTAAAAAAAAATATTATTATAATTTTATCGTAATAAAACAAATTAATTTGTTAAATATTTTGTTACCATTTATGCTTATTGAGGACCAGCGCCTAATTCTAAAGGTACACGCATGAAGTCGCTCTCGATTGTGCTCTGGTTCCATGGTCCCACATACAATTGTGGGTTAGGAGGTTCCGATCTGATTTGAAGATTGGCATTTCTCAATGTTTGTCCGACAGTATCAATACCAATATGGTAACCAGCTTTTAATAGATTAACATTCGCTAATTCGCCTTTACCGGAGGGGTTCAATTGAGCCCATTGGCTATTAGAGTCTTTTGGTAAAAGTTCCGAAGGGTTTGAAATAGTAGGAGTATTACAAGATTTTGGTAGTCCTGGCATGCTTGTTTGGGTTCCGTTCGCAGAAGCGAAAACTTCATTTTGACCTAAAGGTTCAGCAGGTCTTACTCCCCCTTTTCTCTTTCCGCCGTTAGAACTGTTTTGACTTGAGTTTTTATATTGGGATGGCATAGTTTGATTTGATTCGTAACCATAAGACCCCTTAGATGACAAATACTTTGCGAATACACTAACGCCATAAGCAACAATGAATAATACTATTAATGCTCCAATACCGTAATCATTCCATAGCTTTTTTAAAGAGACGCTCATTATATAAAATTAATGATAAAATAATTTTAAGAATACATAATTAATTAATCTAGATTTAAATTGAAAAAATACTATAACATTTCTAAACATTTGGTTTATCCTAAAATTAAAGCCCTTCCAGTTCACTTTCCGAAACTTCATCAATTTCTGCGTCAAAGTCGCTATCACTGTCATTCAAATTTTCAATCATATAAGATTTCTTAATATTCTTTGCTTCTAAATATGCTAATATAGCCATTTTTTTTGCGGTTTTCGCTTTTTGCCTGGCTTCTTTGTATAATTCAAAATAAACTTGATTGGGTTTTTTTAACGTTAATGTTTCTAAATTATTTTCTACTTTCACGTTCATGTCGACTTCTTTTAATTCCTGCGGTTCTTCTATATTTTCCATTTCTAGTTCCTCTATATCTAAAACAATGTCTAAATTTGGGTCAGATTCTGTTTCCGCGATCGAATTATTAATAATATATTCAGAATCTTTCATTTCTTCAACGTTATCCTCTTGTTTTATCGTATTCTTTTTTTCTTCAACTTGTGTTAACTCTAGAATATCTTTTTCTAAACTGTCTAAAGGTTCTTCTATAAATTCATTGTTCTTAATAGTATTTTCAGTATTTATTATACTATCCATGATTTTTGTATTAGTTATTTCTAAATCTTCATTCACTTGAAAACGGATTTTTTGTTCATCTAGATTTGGATTTGGATTTGGATTTGAATTTGAATTTGGATTTGGATTTGAATTTGGATTTTCTAATTTATTTTTTTTTATTAAACAATTCTCAAACATTTTTTCATTAGCTAATACCATTATTTGTTTAAGTTCTACGTCTATTTGAAAATTCCTTGTAGTAAATTTTATGCCTTGAATTTCTAAAATAGATATTATATTTGTTTCGCTCGTCACGTCATTCGTAGTAAGTGAAACTTCATGTTCATTGTATATTTTAATAACTGGGTCATTTGTTATAGGAGCAGTTTTTACATTCGTTCTCACTAAATAATATTTTCCTGATCTGTAAACCCGTAATATAGAATTAAACGCACTTTCAATATCAGATATTTCTAAAGCGTTTTGAAACCATGTTTCTGATTTGTTATAAATAAGTTTTTGACACGTTTCTTCTAAATTTTCAAACCAATTTATTAAAGAATCTGAATTGTTGTCAAACATTAAATCGCAATAGTACTTTTTTCCAGTTTTAACGATTCCTTGTCTAGTTAAACTTTTTGCGGTTTGGATGTACAAAGGTTTATTATTATATTCAATTTTAGTAAAATATGCCCCACCTTGAATTCCAGATGGATATGCTAAAGTTAATTTTGAAAAATCAAAGCTTTCATTTGGTTCTATTATATTTTCCATTACTGGAACTATAGAAAATTTTAAATCCAACTACACGCAAAAAATCTGTTAATTTTTTATTTATAATAATTATGAAAGATACAATAGTTAAACAATGCGTCGACATTTTAAAGAGAGATGATGTTAAGCATGAATTAAAGGTTTTGTTTACGCCATTAATTAATTTTATTTTATATGAAATTAATCCGTATGTTTATACAATAGTTACAATCATTTTATTATTATTTATAATGAATTTAACAATTATATTTATTTTGCTATTTATGTTGCGCAATAAACAATCTTTTTTTAAATCCCCATAAAATAGTTTTTTGTTAATATATATTATAAATGGTTAGACATAGAAAAAGACACGGCGGTTATTTAGGAAGAGGAGGAGGCAACGGCGTTCAACCTGCTCCATCACCCTCTCTTTACTCAAGCGGTAGTCAATATGGTACAGTTGTTAGCGGTTCGCCGCAAAGTCAATTTTCTCGTACTTTTGAAAATGGACCAACAAGTGGAATGGGTCAATCTAACGCTATAACAGGCGTTCAAGGTCAACTTAGTGTGAGAGCTCCTCAAAACGGTGGATCTAGAAAAAGAAAAGGTGGACTATTAGGACCTTTAATTCCCATGCTAAACCAAGCCGCGCTTCCTTTAAGTGTTTTGGCTATGCAACAAACATATGGACGCAAAGATCGCAACGCATACAAGCATGGTGGTTCTAAGAAAAAGCGCGGTGGACTTTTTGGTCCTGTTTTAAACCAAGCAATTGTTCCTTTTGGGGTTTTAGCCATGCAACAAACTTATGGTCGCAAAAAAAATAATAATTCAAAGAAAAGAACCTTTCGAAGAAAGTCTTATAGAAAGTATTAAATTTTACGCATTTGGTCAGGTCATTGGTCATTATTAGATAATATGATTTATATTTGTTAAAATTATATTATATATTTATAAAATTATGAGTTTTGAAAGTCAAATTCAGCAATGGGTTTCAATAGATAACCAACTTAAAAATTTAAATGAAAAAATGAAGGAATTAAGAGAAAAACGTAGTAGTTTAACGAATAATATATCAAATTATGCTTCAAGCAACAATCTTTCTGATAAAATACTCAAAATTGGAGATGGTAAAATTAAAATTGTAAATACGAAAACCAGTGAACCTTTAACTTTTAAATACATTGAAAAAACTTTAGGAGAAATTATTAAAAATGAAACTCAGGCTAAAATGATATTAGAACATTTAAAACAAAAACGTGAAACCAAAATAGTAGCTGAAATAAAGCGGTTTTCTGATAATTAAATATTATATTTCTAATTTATATGAGCTATATTGGAGCAGATGATTTAGTTACTTATACGGATAAAGATGGCGGAGTTTACGGCGGAGGCTTTAATGTAAATTCTGTTTTAATGAAATTAGGTATTTCTCCAATTACAACATTAAATCAAAATTATAATTCAAATTCTATCTCAAACTCTGAAAAAGTATCTAATCTTTTTGAAAATTTAGTTATTCCTAATTGGGCTATAGCTTATAAAAATTTACATGGAAGTTCTAATAATAATAATAATAATAATATTGAAGAACTTGTTGGTAAAAATTATTACGGTGGCGGAGATGATCCGGATATAGAAGATGACTCTGGTGATGAAAATGGAGGAGAGGTTGTAAATGATGATATATATAATACTTTATTGGGTTTAGTTACAGTTGATAAAGATGGCAATGAAATATCAGAAACAAATCACGTAAAAGAAGGCGGAAAAAATAAGAAAAAATCTAGGCGACTTTTAAAAAAATCTAATAAAAATAAAAAAACAAAAAACGCTAGAAAACATTAAACAATTTTATTATAATTCACTCCACGTGTTATAATTAAATGGAGAGACTAAAATATCATCTACTTTATTTTTCCAATAATCAACTCGTTTTTGCATATCTATTTCTTCCGTTGTCTCTGGATAAGGAGTTGTATTTTTCATCAATTCCTCTTCTTCGCTATTTATTTCTGGTTTGTAACCATAACAATTTACTCCAAACCTCACGTTAGGATTAGAAATATATCCTCCATTTATCCCTGGTCTACCACAATCATTTTCGTGACCTTCAATATTTTGTAAATCATTATAGGTTTGTTGTTGGGTTGGGAATAAAGCTAATTGATCAGCTGACCACCCATAATTACACCATTCCGCGCCACTATTATATGCGGATTCTATTTGTTGATATGTAGCTAATTCGGAACCATATGCGTTACAAATAGCATCCGCGTCTTTATAAGTATAATAATTTCCAGGTACGTTAAAAACCTGTTTCATTATTTTTATTTCCGGCACTGATGTGGAATCGGGTTGATATGTATCTTGGTTTACAACTATGTCTACCTGTGGATTCGCTGTAAACATATTGTTTATGTAAGCTGTTATATCTATGCTGAAAAAATATTGAAGAGCATTTATTGTTATTAAAATGACTAATACTAATATTACGATAAACCCTAAAATTTTTTGAGCATTGCCTCCTTTTTCACCAGTAATACTGTCACTATTAATGTTCGTTTCAGAGTTCTTTCCTAAACCCGAAAATAAAACGACAAATGATATTAACACTATAATGATAATAATTACAATTACTGGGTTTAGTGCCAAATTGTTGAAAAAATTATACATATTTAACGGGTTAGTTGTTGTTGTGGTACTTACTTCCATATATATATTATTGTATTGTTTTTTATTTTTTATTTTTTATAAATCATTCAAGTATCTTTTCTCTAAAATTTTATGTCTTTTTTCTGTAAAATAAAACATATGCTTTGGGCGAAATAATCGATTCTACTAATGAAACTTCAAAAACGTTTGAGTCGTTACAATGATACCATTTTCCATTTGAGTTTTTAACGTAACAAGTATAATGCCCTCCTAATACTCCGCCACTATGATTACATACGCCAAATAATTCATATTTATAACTGTGTTTTTTATACCCGATTACGTAGTTAGATAAATCTAACTCAAAATCAAAATGTATTAATATTTGATTTTTTTGATTTCTCTCATTAAATCTTTTGAAATCTATTACTAAAATGGTTGGAAAACTCCAAAAACTAATCTTTTTTTGAACATTTTCTTTTTTACCGGTTTCTTCATTGTGCCATGAGTTCTCTCCATCCAAAATTTCTCCTTCGACATATAAATTGAAACAATCTATTAATGTTGGAGACTTCTTATTTTTTGGTATAGGTAAATCAATCATAAAAAAAGGTTCTGGTGTAATATTTATTCTTTTTGCGGTTTCTAACGAAATTAATTCTGAAACATGAACCGCGTAAAACAAATTCCATATTTCTGAATAATCTTTAGAATACATATTTTTTATCATCTCATAACATTTGGTTGCTATTATATCAGTTTCGTTTTCTGTTGTTCCTGAAATGGTCATTTTTATTTCACGAGATAATGCGTTGTGAAAACAATCAATAACAAATAATAAAAATTCGGGCAAGTCGTTTTGAGAATAACCTGTAAAAATATCTACTTTTTTAAATTGCGCTATTTTTTGTATAGTTTTTAAAAATTTTCCCGGTGATACGACACAATTTTCATTCCATAGTATTTTTCTTAAATCATCCCATTCTAACAAAAGCACGGAATCTACTTTATTCTTTAGCTTTTTTTTATAATTTCCAGATTCTAAAACTTCATTCAATTCATATGTGTGTGATAAAATTTGCATACACGAATTAATAAAACAAGTGTTTCCCAAATTACATAAACCGCTTAATCCCTTATCCTCATATTTTTTAAAATTCATAGTTTATTATTATTTATACCAATATATTTAAACAGATTTATATTTATATATTTAATATGATCGCAGATTACCAAGATTTACTGAATGAAAATGAAAGGATGCGAATTGTAAATATGCTTTACGCCATGTATAATGATAATAATTCTCAAATTCAACAACTTATGAATTCCAACGATAACATAAGAAATACAATTTCCCGAGTATTGAACCCAAATAATCAAAGTATAAATTATAGAAGAAACAACAGAAGAAATAATAATTTGACTCCTAATTCGAATCTCTACACTAGTACGTTTCGACCTAATGGATATAGAAGATATGATTTTAATCAAAGACATAATATTGGACATAATATTGGACATAATATTGGACATAATATTGGACATAATATTGGACATAATATTGGCGATTCTGAACCTACAAATACTGATTTTTATAATAGTGGAAATAATTCGTCTAATAATATGGAAACGAATATTGAAACGAATACGGAAACGAATGTTGAAAATAATATTCACAGACAAAACATATATACTGGCGGTTTAAGAAGAATATTTCCTCAGTACGCTTCTCAAACGCCCATAAATGATATTTTTCAAAACTTTTTCTCTCCTGTAGAGGTCTTTCCGACGATTTCCCAAATAGAAAATGCTACTAGAGTTGTTAGATATAATGATATTATTAGACCAAACAATGTAAGTTGCCCAATATCATTAGAACCTTTTAGCGATGATGAATATGTAACAGTGATAAGATTTTGTAATCATATTTTTAAGACAAATGAATTACAAACATGGTTTCAAAGAAACTGTAGATGTCCTGTTTGTCGTTACGATATTCGCAATTATAATCCCAATTCTAGTAATTCTAATATAACAAATTCAAACATTTTTAATGAAAGAGAAAATTCTCAGCCTCGCCAAGAAACAGAACAATCTCAGATACCAGAAACAAATCAACCAAATAATTTGAATACGAATCTTCGAGTAACAAATGAAATACCTCAATCGTTAGACCCCCTCTTAGATGTATTCACAAATTATGCTACGAATATGTTAACCGATTTTATAAATTCTTCTACTAGAATGGACGTTTCGGGAAACGTTTATACATATCAAATTGATATTTCAGGTAATTATCCAGACCTATTTAGGATGTAAAATATAATATAATAACTCAATATAAAGACATGTTATAATGTATATTATCGTATAAAATAATGGCAAGAAGAACAGGACTTAAATGGAGAATTAATGAAATATTATCTCTACAGAGAGAATATGAACTTTTAGAATGGAATATTCAAGAAATAGCAGTAAAACACGAAAGAACAATTGAAGCTATTTTATTTAAGCTTTACAACGAAAACATCATTGATGAATTTCATGTTGCTAGAGGATATCCCGAATTTGCGGGCGATTGTGAATACGATACTGTAAATACTGTACAAGAGGATGAAGATGAATGTTATCAACCAGATATTGTAGACCCTTATATTTCTTCTGATACTCATACTCATGAAAATATGGCTTTGTCGCAATTAGAAAATAGAGTAACTGCCATGGAAGATACGCTTAATGATGTAAAGTATATTATTACTAAGCTTTTAAAGGGAACAACTATTAAGAAAAACAAGAAATTACGAAAAGGAGAAAAATTTTGCGATTCACTATATTAGTTATAGATAGATTGATACATTGATACGTATTTAAAAAAATAATAATAAAACCGAAACCAAATAATATATTTAATAATTTATTAAATATACTACTATTATGTCGCTTTATAAAGCTAACGATTTATTATGATAATATGAATAATACAAATACTTTTACCTTTTCATAGTTTTCTTACTTTTCTTACTTTTCTTACTTTTCTTACTTCTTTTTCCACCTTTACTAGTACTGTTACTGTTATCAGAAGAATCATTTTTGTCAAAAAACTTATCTGGTACAGGTTGATTGTACTTTTGTAATAAATTTACAAAATCTTCTCTTGATTTTTGTGATTCAATAGCAGCAGTGTTTCCATTTATCCTTTTTATCATCTCACTACAATATGCGGGTCTAAATCCACTCAATTGATTTTTACAGCATTTGACATATTCTGATTTTTTTTCATCATACGTTAATTTCTCAAAATCACCTTCAAATAAACCTTTTCCATATTTTTCATTACAATCACTAGTTCCAAATATTTTATTTCTAACATTCATTCCTGTTAATGATTGTCCGTCATTTTTTCTTGAAGTTCTTCTATAATAATCTATTTTCTCTTGTGGAGAAAAATTAGTAGTAGTAAACATGCCGCCTTTATTTTTCCTTTTACTTGTTTTATTTTTAGCATTAAGTAAACGAACGCTTTTCATCTTACGATATTTCATTCTATATTATAATTATAAAATAAATTTATATATTTTTATTTTTTGTGAAAAACTTAGTTAAACTTTGAACGCCTTCCTTTTCATTATTTGTTTCTCTCAAATATTCGTCAAACAAAAGCACCTTTACTTCCTTATTCTTCAATTGTTCTAATTTATCTTCAAATTTATCTGGATCTACTGTTTTACGTAACGTTTCTACCTCTTTTTTAAATTTCATTATTTTAGATTTTTTATTTTGCATTTCCCATATTTTTTCTAGAACCAAAGCAAATACTTGCTGTACAGGTTTCATTATTTGGTTTGTAATGTAAAAGGAATAATCTATTTTTAATCCGTTCTCTGAAATATAGGTTGGCGTCTCTATCTTTTCACCTTGTAACGCCTTCTTATTGTTTGTATTTATATAAACAAATGGGATTCTATCACCGGATCCCGGTTTATTACCCGGATCTCTAGCTGTAATTCTGTCAGCTAATACTTTATGCGCAATAGATTGTGGATTTTTATACCCAGAACGCAGTGATTTTGTAATAATTAATTTATCCATCGGATATTTTTCTTCTACTATATTCTGTAAACATGTTTTTAAAAATTCAATTGCGTTTTTTATATTTTGTTCCTTCATCAAAATATCTATTATTCCTCCATATATGTCTTTTACTATTGGAGCGTTGTCGCGCCGCTTCAATACAATTCCCATCTCTTTTCTTTTACATTTATTAGGGTCTGTCTCGTAAAGCATACCAACATATCTCTTTTTTGACAATAAACAAAATGGCATAAATGTTTTTTCATATTCTAAATCGTGCGGACCTTTTAAGAAACTAGACGCTAAATGTCCTGCTTCTTGAGCTAGCTCGATGGTGATTTCGAGAGCTTCCTTTCCACGAATAGGTTTTCCTTCTGGAGTTTGTAGATTAAATGTGAAGAATACAGAGTCTGTATTGTGAACAATCATATTTCCAATGCCTGCGGCAAAATGATGATTTTCGGTTGTTAAATCGTATACATAACCGGTGTAATCTTTTATTTCTTCAATAGTAATAATCTTATTTTTATTTTTTAAGAAGTCATTTTGTTGGTTTTGATTATAGAAGAATGACTTTTTACTTGTGTTATACACCCAATAAAGAGTTTCTACTTTATTTTGTTCTTGTTCTTGTTCTTGTTCTTGTTCTTGTTCTTGTTCTTGTTCTTGTTCTTGTTCTTGTTCTTGTTTACGATCTTCATCCTCATCATCTAACAACGATTGGTTGTTTGTTTTTTCAATATAATCTATAAAATAAATTTGGTTTTCTTTATTTAACATATAACAACATTTTGCCGCATCTAAATGATTATTGAATACGTATTCGTAATATTTATCTTCTTGGTACACACCATCTACTTTATAATGTAAATTTTCATAAAGCGGCAATGAATGATGTAACAATTCTGTTCCAATTTTAACATCTTTGGGAGATATTTCGACGCCGGATTTTAAAATAAGCGAATGATCATCCGTAACATCCACTAACCCAGAATGAGTTAAAATTCGCATCATTTTTTTACAAGGCGCTAATTTGTGTCGAATAACTCGAAATAATTTCGTCCATCCTTTCTCCGTCCACGTTTCTACGTTTTCTAATTCGCAAACTTCCTTTTCCTGTTTTCCAGGCTCTAAACAATTTACCCAATTATTTTTTCCATATTTTTCAGCTAATTCCTCTATTGTACATATATCCATATTACCGTTTTTTTTCACATACACTGGAGTGTAATCAGCTACGCTATCACCGTATATGTATTCAGCTTTTGTTAATACTGGACCGCGAGTAGTTGTATTACAAATCGCATCTCCATAACATTCTTCTATTACTTTTTTAGCATACGTTAAAAGCATTCTACCTGTAGCAGTAGTACAAGCCGCAATATCTTTTTCGTAAAATGTACTTGTTTTTGCCCCACATTGCCCATAAAGCGAATTCGCAGTTACTTTGTAACCTAGCTGTCGCTGGTCTAATACTTGTTTCATAAATTCATCTGTTTGTAATGGTATTAATTTTCTAGTTGTCTTTCTCGCCACAAGAAGTTCTTCTAAAATAGAAGGCATAATTGCTTTATCTTCTCCTTTTAACGGTTGGGCAAACCGACATGTTTTTTGTCCACATTTTACTTTTTCCGCGGCAGAAGAAGGTGTTTTTCGAATATATTGATATGTATCATACGTCATGTTTACATATTCATACCCAGGTAAATTATCATATATAAAATTACCGGATGAATCTTTTTCACCAGTCTCTTCTATTAGGTTGCCGGCTAAATCGTATTCTTTTGTCAAAACCTTACTGTCGTGAGACAAATTCTCGCTTATCATTGAGCTTGGATATAAAGAAGCGTAATCTACACAAGCAACTGGATTATCTAAGTACAAATCGCATTTTGGGTCTAAAACAATAGCTCCTTCATAACCTTCTTCTAGTCCGCCTTTTTCAATAACAGGCATTAGAGTACGTTTTTCTCGACATTTTTTCGCAATGTAACTAGTAAGTTTGATCCCTTGTCCTCTCATTACTAAGAAATTAATCGGAACGCTACAAATCTTTGCCATCTCAATGAACCCAGTCAAAATGTCCGATTTGTTGAACAAATAATGGACCAGGTTACAATCCTGAATACAGTATTTCGCAATGACAGATCTATCTTCCGCCGAACCATTTGTCATTCTAAAAATATCTTTTGGTGTAACATCATCCTTTGCTAAACACCAGCGAACTTTTTTACTTTGATCTGGATTTACCAAACCGTCTATTTTAAACTTACCTTCCTCTTTATTCACATAAGTTACTAAAAATTTTGCCCCTTCGGAATAATAATCCACAGAGTGTCCAATTTCTTCAAAGTGAACATAGCTTCCTATTAAAAGACCTGTCATATTGCCAGTTTTAATTATTGTTTCTCCAGATTCTTTTTGATGATCTAGAGATTTGATAAAATCACCAATAAAATTACCGGCAACATAATCCAATTTGTAACTGGTTAGATTTGCTTCGCGGCGATAATAATTATACAAATCTACTTGTAGTCTTCCATTCATTTTTATGAATCGCAAATCATGTTGACCACTAGCTAGTTGAATACTACTTTCTTCCAGTTTATATTTACCAGTATCTCTTCCATTTTCATCTTTTATTTTTGTTCCACAAATTTCATCATTGTTTCTGGATAATTTTAGAAAATCTTCCACGCAATTATTTTCTTCCGCACGTTTAAACATAAACATATAATCAAACCCAAATATATTGTAGCCTATTACAATATCTGGATTCTCTCTTTGAATGAGTTTTTGCCAGGCCAATAATACATCTTTTTCTGTAGTATATGTTTCAATAATGGTATTATTCATTGGCAACTTGGCACACGTGTTGAGAACGATACAATGATTCATAAAAGGTTCTTGTTCGCCAAAATTCATAAAGGTAGAACCAATAAAGGTAACTTTATCCCCTTCCAACTTGGGAAATATATTATTTCTAACATTCTCTTTTGGAGTGAGTGAATTATCTATTTCTTCTATTTTACATTCTCTTGGAAATTTTGCGTCACATATCAAATCGATTATCGTACATCTTTTGTCAATCGTAGTTTTTATATGTTTTTTATAAAAAGTGTTACTATAACCATTTTCATTATCGTCTCCATCTACATCATGGTCATTATCTTGACCACTTTTTACAGACATTTTAGAAAATAACGTTTCTAGAGTAGAAGCTTCGTTAAAATCCTGGGTTTTTATAAAATTTCTAATTGGCGTAGACAACCATGTTTCGCACATTCTTTCAATTGTTTCTTTTGAAGGTTTGGATCCTTCTGGATATACAATGTCTATTTCTCTCATTTTTTCATAACCAAACGCAGCTAAAATAATATTTTTTAAATGCTCTTTACAAATCTCGGGAGTTAAAGTTACTTTTAATTCATCAAAATAATCAACTATATTTGTCGCCAGTTTTTTGTACGTCTTTTTTGGAACTGGAAAATCTCCATGGCTACTACTAGCTTCAATATCAAAACTACATATTTTATACGGGACTCGAACTTCTACGTCATTCAAAGGTTTAATGTATTTATTATTTATTTTGTATTCATATTGACAAGTCGTTTTTTTTAAGGTATTATTAACAACGACTGTTTTTTTTATTGGCAAGGAAATCCAACCAGATGGACTAATATCGCGAATGTGGAAGAAACGTAGCAACGGAGGAATATTCGCTTCATATAACTTAGTGTCAGTTTCTCTAAATTTGTACCCATTCGGTAAAAGCGTGTGGCCTTTTTTATAGTCGCTATACCAAAAATTTTTTGCTTTATTAAACGCCGTAAGACTTGTGAATTCCAATTTTATAAATTTATGTTCTTTTCCACCATCAAAACCATATAATTTTTTACGTTTAATAATAATACAATCGCTAATGGAATTTTCATAATATTTTCCCATTTTTGCTTTAATATGCTCTAAAAACTCGCTTTTGTCTTTCATAGTCCATGAATCATTTACCATAACATAGAAGAAAGGTTTGAAATCTTCTACAATAATAGAACACGTCTCTCCTTTTTCATTTAAACCAAACATTTGGATTAAGAAAATTTGGTTATCTTTGTATACGGCGTCTTCATCTTCGCTACCAGAACCATCGGATGATGCTTTTTCGTTATAAACGTTAAAATCAAATACTCTGAAAATTGGATCCATTTTACTATTGTATTGTATGTTACAATAGATTTATCTTGTTTTATTAATTCAATTTTTATTTTATTTATTATTTGTTATTTGTTTTTTATTATTTATTTTCAAAAAAAATATATAATTTATTTTAATTTTTTACACTTTTTTCACAAGTTATGACATTTACTACGAAGTGAAACGCCGATTTTTGTATTATCCTAAATTTTATAACTACATTGTATTACATATAAAAGCATAGTCGACTCATCAGAATCACTAGGTTCCGGGTTTAGATAATCAACGCCGCTATGTTGAAACATTGCTATTGATAATAAGTATTCATTACTACAGTTTATTGAATAATATTTTGTTTGGTTTATATGTAACACAGCTGTTGTGCCAATGTCAATATAATCATCTGGAAACCAAATATAGTCATATTTAGCGGGTATTTTTTTTAACAAGTTCTTTCTATAATCATCATTCGCAATTCGGTTAATATACTTTCCGTTTCTAAAACGTATAATATTATCATAAGATAAAATTATATTTACAATTTCCAATGGTAGATTAGAAAACAAAGAATTACTAGTAGTAATAGTTGTAGTAGTTGTAGTAGTTGTAGTTGTAGTAGTTGTAGTTGTAGTAGTCATTTATATAAAATGGTATTAGATTTTATCTAACAATATAATTTAATTAAAAATTTCAATTTTTATTTTTATTACACCTTTTTCACAAGTTATGACATTTACTACGAAGTTAAACGCCTATTTCAGCGCCTGAATATTCTATCCTGTCTGTTAATGTAAAGAATATAAAATCATCAGGTAAAATCCAATCTTTGAATTGAAGTTGATAATGATATTCTCTTGAAATTTTTTCTAATTCGTATCTCCATGTTTTATGTGTGAATTCTCTATTCATAATATTCAAAAATTCATTTTCGGTATGTTCTCC